>Ga0209648_10000983_pt1 | contig 22688 bp, 23 predicted proteins | sample GraSoi2013_115cm_FD_185830 | JGI IMG/M metagenome (GOLD analysis project Ga0209648, IMG submission 185830) | Grasslands soil microbial communities from the Angelo Coastal Reserve, California, USA - Sample 9_17_2013_115cm (SPAdes) (version 2) | ecosystem: Environmental > Terrestrial > Soil >... | reverse complement strand
TCTTCCAATCTTGATGCTAGTACCTCGGCCGCGATTCGAAACGCAATTAATCAGGCATTCGTCTTTGGATTTCGGCTGATAATGCTGGTTTGCGTCGGCTTGGCCATAGCGAGCAGCGCAGTCGCCTGGCTGTTCCCGATGAATCAATCTTTGTCTAGATATTCATCCGGAACGTCATCCTCGGGCACCTCGTGAGTGTGAACTTCCCTCTCATCAGCGTCCCTGGCGCCTTCCACGCCAGCCACTACATCAGCCTCGAACGCGTTTCCTTCTTCGAGCAACTCGTCCACGCTCTCCGAATCCGCGCCTTCGATGTTGGACAATCCCTGCAGATCTCCCGCTTGCCCCGCCGACCGCGATGGGATCGCTTTCGGTGCAAATGCCTCCGTGTCGAATGTCTGACTTCCCAATGGAACGCGTTTCTTGAGGGCACCCGCAGTCTTCGCACCCGCAGTCTTCTTGCCGAAGGCCTTCGTTTTCACCGCCGCCTTTCTCAATGCGGGCTTCTTCTTGGCCAAACTCTTCTTTGGCGCCGCCTTCTTTTTAGCCAGTTTCTTTCTGACCGTCTTCTTGACGGGCTTCCCTTTCTTCGCGGTGGCTTTCTTCAATTTTGTATGCTTCTTCTTGGTTTTCTTGTTGGGCATACGCGCAGTCTACCACCGGCACATGCCTGCTCTCAAAGTCGCTGCTGACTCTATTCGTTTCGGGGCAAGTAGATAAGGTGCCGCACGTTTGGTTCATTGACCACGTAGCTGCGCAAGCGTTGTTCCAGTTTGCGGTCCGCTTGTGTGAACCGCTCGTGTTGGCGCTGATGTTCTGCCCACGAATTCACGAGGTATATCTCCAGATAGCGGTCCCCGGCCTCGATGTCGTGAAAGATTCCCCACTGCGAAGCACCATCGCGGCGCCGTATGCGCCCATATTGATGAATCGCTTTCACAAAGTCCGCTTTCCGCTCGCGAACCACCACGTATTCGACCGTAACCAATACCGGCCCTTGCTCGAGCTCGGGTTCGACCTCTTTGACAACCACAGGCATACGCCAGTGGTTCCACGGGCTTAGATCTGAGGTCGCGTCCGGAAGCTTCGCGAACAGTGCGAGGACCATTGTCCCTATTGCTCCAAGACCAGCCCCCATGAGTGCGGTCCGAACGCCTGCTCTTTGGGCGACAGCACCCCAGGCTGCGCTCCCGAACGCCATGCTTCCCTGAGAAATCAGGATGAAGACTGCGAGGACACGGGCCCGCACCCAGTCGGGCGCAAGATTCTGAATCAGCGCATTGACCAGAGAAATGAAGAGTATCCACGCCCCACCTCCGATCAGGAGCACAGGACCAAGTAGGCTCAGCCTATGGGAGGCGCCGGTCGTCACAATCGCGACTCCCAGGATTGTGACTCCAGCTGACACAACAGTTTCGGTCGACCACCGGGCACGGAGAGGCTGCATCACGAGTGCGCCGAGGACCGCACCCGCCCCAAAACATCCAAGCAGAAGCCCATAACATATCGCAGTATTGCTGATGCCGCGGGCAACCGTGGGCAACAATGCAAACAGCGCGCTGGCGAAGAACACGGCTGCGCCCGTCCGAACCATCAGGGAGCGTATCGCGGGCGAGTGGCGGATGTAGCGGATCGCCGCCACGGTTGCTCCTGCGAGGGTCTCAGCCGGCGCGGTCCGCTTCCGAATCGGCCTTTTCCATCTCGCAATGACTAGTATCACTCCTACGAATGACAGCACGTTCGCCACAAATGCCGCGGCAATGCCGGCGGCCGAAATCAGTAATCCGGCTAGCGCAGGCCCCACCGCCCGAGCGAGATTGAATTCGATTCCGTTGAGAGCGGAGGCCGCCGCAAGGTCCTCTTTTGATACCAACTCAGGAAGAACCGCCCGCCATGTCGGTGTCTCAAAGGCATCTCCGGCCGAGAGCGCGAACGTCAGCCCAAGCAATAGCCATGGTGTGATGAAGCCACCGATGGTCAGCACGGCGAGCGCCAGCGCGACACCCGCCATCCACCCCTCGGTGTAGAGAATCAGTTTGCGGCGGTCAAAGATATCGCCCGCGGATCCTGCGGGAAGCGCCAGCAGAAAGAATGGCAGCGACGAAGCTGTTTGGGTGAGAGCGACATACATCGGTCCGGCGCCGAGTGACACCATCAGCCACGCAGCGCCGACGCTCTGCATGAAAGTGCCGATGTCTGAAACAACATCTGCAACCAGCAGATTTCGGAAGACTGGGGCCCGCAGCGGACGCCACAAACTCGATGAGGCCGGCGGCTTCAAGGTCTCTCGATCGCTATCTGTCATCTCGCATCTCGCCCTGTCCGCCGTTCTAGTCGAAAGCAGGATACTACCCATCGAGGAGGTCAGGGAGCCAACGTCGACTGACGTTGCTGCAGGAAACGTCGGACTGCGGGGTCGCGTTCCAGACCGATTGCGATTTCGTACGCTCTGCGAGCTTCGCCGTGTTCGCCCGTCTTGGCTAGTAACTCCGCGCGGGCTGCCCAGTAGGGCTGATATTCGGCGAGCCGCACATCGGCAGCTACGTCTGGCAGGGCATCGAGAGCGGCACCGGCACCATGTATCTCGGCGATCGCCAGGGCGCGATTGATAGCGACCACGGGCGAGCTCGCGAGCGCGAGCAGTGCGTCGTATAGCTGCACCACTTCTGCCCAATTGGCGTTACCGGTGCGGCAGCGATAGACATGCGCCGACTGCAACGCAGCTTCTAACTGATAGCGACCGATGCAGCCCAAGGCGCTGGCACGGAGGATCAGGGCTTCGGCCTCCTCGATCATGCGCCAGTCCCACAGCTCTGGATCCTGATTAGCAAGCGGAACGTATTCTCCGTCTCCGTTGCGTCGCGCGCGCCGCCTGGCTTCCGCATGAAGCATAAGGGCAAGCAGGCCTAGCGCTTCCGGCTCCTTCGGCAGCAACTCGGCCACGAGCCTCGCTAGAAACAACGCTTCCTCCGTGAGATCGCGACGGGCGACATCTGTTCCCGCGGCGTCGGTCCAGCCTTCTGCAAAGGCGGCATAGATGGCGTCCAGTACGGTGTCGAGCCGGCCGGAAAGCTCCTCGCGCTCCGGGATCCTAAACGGAATGCCGGCCTGCCGGATTTTCTCCTTGGCGCGTACGAGTCGCTTGCCCATGGTCGCCGGAGACATGAGAAACGCAGATGCGATTGTCTTCGCATCCAGCCCCAACACGACTTGCAGCATCAGCGGTGCGCGGATGCCGGCGTCGATGGCTGGATGCGCGCAGGCGAACATCAGCGCAAGACGGCGGTCCGGAATTTTCGCGTCCGTCGCGGCTTCTACGTCCGCAAGGGGCTGCAACTCCCCGCTCGCAGCCTCGGCATTAGAATATCGGCGCATGGCATCGATCATCTTTCGACGGGCAACGGTCAGCAGCCACGCGTCCGGGTTCGAAGGACAGCCGTTGCGCGGCCAATCCGCCAGCGCCGAAGCGAAGGCCTCCGACAAGGCGTCCTCGGCTGCCGCCACATCCCGCGTGCGTGCCGCGAGAAAAGCGACGAGCTTGCCGTAACTGCGACGCGCGACCGCATCCGCCGTGTTATGCACGTACGCGTTGTCGTCGCCGGAGTTCGCGGGCTCGCGCAGGGCTTCGGACTCGTTCATGCGAGACACTTGCATCGTTTACTGATGTTCCGTTCTGATTACCGATCTTTTATTATCGTGACGAAGATAGTCAGTTGCGCTTTGAAGAGCGTTTTTGGCTGGTGATCATTCAATCGTTCTAGGCAGTTCATCCGATGCTTGTTCCAGCGACTTACTCTCGAAGGACGGTTGTCCATACTGTAATGCTCGGGTTCGATTGGAAGACGTGAGCTTCACTCCTACGTTTCAGTGTCCTCAATGCGAGGGGTACATCAAGGTCTCGGAAAACACCAATGGGTTGTAAGTTGGCTTTCCTGGATTCCCGGGACATTAGTCCTCTATGCTTTTGGCGTTAGATCGTGGTGGGTGTTACTGCTCTGTTGGCTTCCATGCTTGTGTGTAGGCGTGGCACTGTGGACGTACGCAGGGTATTATCTGCTTCCTCCGAAGCTGGAGAAAGTCTAGAGAGCGGCTAATGTAGTGCACCGTCACAGCAGACTGAGATTCCAAGAACAGCGAACAGGGCCGCTACGACAGCGGTCTTGATCGTACACAATGTTTAGGAATGCCCATTCACAAATTCAGAAAATAGACGGGGGCCATAGCTGCGAGCACCGCTCCGGCTTGTAGGCCAAGTACGTACAGCGTTTGTCTTGGAGCTCGTGGCAGCCACTTGATCGCGAAGAATGCCAGTATGGGTAGCTGTCCAGCCATGAGTAGCTGCCATAAATGTGCAATCGCCCCCTCATCTGGCTCGCGTACAAGGCCGCCGTGTCCCGTGGCCAAGCCAACGATATATGCCCCGCCTAGCATGGCCAGCGCGGTGAGCGACATTGCCATTGGAACAAATGCGCTCGGCAACTTCACGATGGAACCGAAAGAGGGGATGGGTTGATTCATAATGCCTCCTAGAGTTGGGAAGATGCGCTCACCAAGCGCCGACCAAACCACATTTGCCGACGTGCGTACGCCGCCACGGCCGGTTTGAAGAAACGTCTCAAACTCCGCGCCATAGCGCTCTCTCTCCAGAGCCGCGGATATAAGCGCACCAATAGGTGAGCAAGCCTGGGATTCATAAAGCCTCGAGCCTCCCCAGTCCGGCTTTGGCGAACTTTTGCAGGATGGTCAGTTTTGCGCGAAGAACGCGCGCGCCCTCAGCGGTAATGCGATAAGGCTGGCGGCGCTCCTCAGGCGCGAGCGGCTCGATCCAACCATGCTGCTCCAGGCGAGCGATTGCCCCATACAACGTTCCAGGGCCGAGACGGGTTCCGCATATTCTGGCAATGTCCTCAATCATGGCATGCCCGTGCTTCGGTCCGTTGGCGAGGCTGGCAAGCACAAGCAGTGGCGGGTCCGAATAGTGCCCCATGCTTCCATCGTTTTCGACTTTTACTACGTGTCGCGTACTACGCATTACGTAGTTATCTCGCAGTTGACACGTTGTTGCAAGGAAATTATTTGCGCGAATGAATGGGCCGTCTGCGCGGCGTTTCCAATATATGTCGCGGCCGACCGCGAATGGTCGTGGGATCTAAGGTGTAGTTTCCGTCACGTTCTCCATTTCTTGTCTTCCTCGATACTCTCTCGGGCCCGGAACGCGGTGATCTTGCGGATCAGAGGTAGAGGTAGCGGCTTGTCCAATGGAAATTGGATCGACGCACTGGCAGTGGTAAATTTCGAAAGATCATTCGAGAAGGCCCTCACTGCTGACGGAGTGGGATAGAAGCCGATGTGATGTTCGAACGCAGCGAACGTGACCAGTATCCTGCGATACGAGAAAGCCGGCATCCCCCACTTCAGGCTTTCCTTGGCCCCGGGTGCAGCTGCGCGAATACACGCACGCATTTCACGCAGTTTCTTCCGGGCCTCTTTAGGGGCGGCGGTGATGTATTCGGTGATGCTTGTAGGCCGCGTTTTTTTTGAAGTCATAGCTTCTAGCGTGTTTCTCATGGCCACCCGACGCCCGGCGCGGGCGCGTCGACCGCGAGTACCTGGCCGCTTCCTAGCCCATCCCTCATCTTCGCAAACCCGTGCCATTCCGCCGCCATGAAGAATAGCGTTTTCTTGTCCGCGCCTCCGAGCATGCAAGCGAAGCAGCCGCGGTCAACGTTGACTGTTTGCAGCACCTCACCACCTTCGCGGACGCGCACACAACGCTTATTGGGAACGTCGGCGTACCAAACGGCGTTGTGGGCGTCGATGCAGATGCCGTCGGGGACGCCGTCGCCGAGGTCGGCCCATACTCGTCGGTTTGACAAGCTTCCGTCCGCGCTGATGTCGAAAGCTGTGAGCTTCTTGCCATGCGACTCAGCGATGATCAAGGTTGAGTTATCGGGCGTCACAGCCATGCCATTCGGAAATGCGAAGCCTTCAGCCACCTGTCGAGACGAGCCATCAGGTGTGACCAGAGCGATGATTCCCGAAGCTTTCTCGCCGGGACGGTCAAAACCGCCGCCGTTGACATAAACGTTGCCGCGGCCGTCTACAACAATCTCGTTGCAGCCAAGGTCGGAGAGTGGGCGCAGGTCGGCGTGAGTGACCAGCGAGCCGTCTGGCTCTCTACGCAGGAGAAGCCGCTCTTGCCCCGACACGACGAGCAGGCGCCCGTCGGAAAGCCAGTCGATACAAAATGGAATGGTAGCCGGCACGCGGACGATGACCTCACTCTTGCCCTCGAGATCAACGGCAACGATCTCCTGCCTGCCCCAATTGGAGAACCACAGGCGGCCGTCATGCCAACGCGGCGACTCGCCGAATCCGAGACCGGTCAACAGGGCTCGAACTTCAAGTGCTGCTTGAGGCTGTGCAAACTCTGGCACGGTGGGCCGTCCTTTACGCCGCAGGCTCGTAACACAGATAGACATTCCCATTGCCGAAGGCCCGCGACTTTGTAAGCTTCAGGTTCAGTTTGTCTTTGACGCCATCGAACATCGTCCGCCCCTTGCCTAGAACGATGGGGTCCACCACGACCTGATATTCATCGATCAACCCCTCCTGCGCCAGTTGCGAAACAATGGTGCCGCTGCCCAATATTGCCATGCCCTCGCCGGGCTCTTGCTTCATCTTTCGTATTTCCGACGCCAAATCGCCTTTCACCAGCTTCGTATTGTTCCACGATGCCTTATCCAGCGTCCTCGAAAATACGACCTTTGGCAGCTTGTTCATGCGCTCGGCCACAACCGGGGCGTGATGGTCCGCAATCGGCGTCGGCCAGTAACTTGCCATGAGCTCATAAGTGATCCGGCCGAACACTAAGGGGCCGTTTCCTTTTGAATTCTCTGCGACAAATGCATTCCACTCCGCATCATTTTGGTCCGTCTTGGCCCAGCTCATGCCGCCGTTCGCATCCACAAAGTACCCATCCAGCGACACATGATTGAAAACGATTAATTTCCGCATGTCTGTTCTCCTTTTTGTTTGTCTCAGTGACCGGCTCCGATTTCCTATCTCGAGCTCTCCTCGATGAAGTCGGCGATGTCCCGGGTTAGCAGTGTGCCCTGCCGCAGGGGACGCACTTCGACGACACCGTGCATTGCGGTTGGGGAGCGGGCTGCCCACGCAATGGCTGCGTCGAGATCGGCCACCTCGATGATATGAAAACCGCCCAACTGCTCTTTGGTCTCGGCATAGGGCCCATCGAGCACCTGGGTCTTGCCATTCGCGACCCGCACCGTTGTGGCTGCCGATGTCCACTCCAGGCCGTTGCTCCCTTTCAGCACGCCCGCCTTCGTCATTGCCTCCATGTACGCTCGATAGGCGCCCAGCCAGTGTTCTTTATCGTCCTTGGTTAGCTGGGGCCAGCCCGCTTCGTTCACATAGTCCATCAGGATGTATTTCATTTGGGATCTCCGTCACGGATTTTAAGCGGCATCATGTTCCTCTACTACAATGACGTTCGAAACCCGGCGATTTGGACAGCCGCGACAAGATATTCTTTCCCATCTCAGTCTGTGGTATCGCCCGAGCCGTCGAGAACGCGGTCGGAGCTTCCACGACGCTGACATTCCGATTGAGGTAGCCAGCGAGCACCGCGGTCATGTGTCCAACTTCGTCATCGCGCGAAATAACGTCATCTTTCACGCCCAGCTTGTGGGAATATCGATCGGCGGATTCTCGAGCAAGGTGGGTGGGACCGACCACTGCACGATCGTGAACAACACGCTGTGGGCCGACGGCACCCAAAGAGGCGCGTCTGGCGAATTGCAAATTCAGTACAACGCCACCAACAATGTGATCGAAAATAACATCATGTATGCCGGGCCGACCAATGTTCTCATTGACGACTTCACATCGAGTACACCCAATCCTGCGGTCCTGAACCGCAATCTGTATTTCGCCTCCGTTGGGGCGGCAAACAGTTCTTGGGATTGGCAAGGCAAATTTTTTACCGGCTATTCCAATTACCAGGCAGCTTCGGGGCAGGACGCCAACTCCCCGTTTGCAGATCCCCAGTTCGTCAATATTTCCTCCAGCCCGCCCAACCTGGACGTCGCATCCACGTCTCCTGCCGTGAACGCAGGTACGAATCTCGGTTCGGATGTAGTAGGCATACTGGACTACGCCGGCAAGCCGCGCGTCAATGCCAGCGGGCAAATCAACACCGGCGCGTATGAGCAGTAAGACTTGGGTTGGGGGCAAAGTGGCAGCTTTAGAGCATTAACTTCCGTTTCGCCGTGACTCACCCATCGTCGGCATGGCGAAACGGAAGTTAATGCGCTTTACAATTTCTTCTTGGTTTTCCTCCCGGCCAAGAGCTCGTAATTTTTATTGGAACTCCAGCACTACAATCTCGGGATTCGATCCCAACCGCAGCGGCGGTCCCCACGTTCCTGCTCCGCTGGAAGTGAAAACCTGCATCTTTCCGATCCGGCTTAAGCCATACACAAACTGCCGGTAGATCCGCCGCGCCATCCAGCTCCAAGGTATGAACTGCCCAAGGTGCGTATGCCCGGATAGCTGCAGGGAAACGCCCGCAGCCTCCGCAATTTCCGGATGGTCGGGTGCATGCGTTAACAGAATGCTCGCTCGGTCGCGATCCAAGCGGATGTCGCGTAGCGCCGACGCAAAGTGCCCGTCTCGCACCGCGTTTCGATACGGCACGCCAATAATCTGCAACCCGTCGACTTCAACTTTCTCATTGCTGAGCACGCGGACTCCGGCTGCAGCAATGGCATTCAGGTATTTGCTGTCATCCCCAAATTGCTCATGATTTCCAGCGACAAAAAACACGCCGTGTGGCGCGACTAGCTTGTTCAATGGCTCCGCTGCTCGTCCCGCGTCGATGGCCGTGCCATCATACAAGTCGCCAGCAATAAAAATCGCGTCCGGCTGTTCCCGCAAAATCTTCGCCACCATGCGTCGAAGAAAACTGCCATTTCGCACATGCCCTAAATGCAAATCGCTGATCAGCGCTGCTCTTCGGCCGCGCCACGACGCCGGCAAATTCGCCAGCCGCACCGTCGTTCGCGTGATTCGCGTCCAGCTTGCGTTGAAAACCCCGTAGAGTCCGGCCACTACGGCGGCCGCGAACAGCAATTCCACGATCCGATGGAAGTTCACGTCCAGCCCTGCCAGCTGTGCAACTCCGAAAATAATCCAGGAGGAAACTGCCGCGGCGAAGAGGAAACTCAGCAGACCTACCCAAATCGCAGCAGCCCTGTAAAACACACGCAGCACGGCATTGGTATAGCGAAAGGCGAGAAGCGAAGCGACGATGAAGCTCACCGACAAAAAGCCGAGGACCAGTTTGATCCACAACACGCCCGGTGTATCGTTTCCTGCGGGCGCAAACGTCCACGTCTTATAGAGGAGAAGATGGGTCAAAAAAAGCACGGACTGAACAATTGCAATGAAACCGATTAAGCGTTGTCGTAGCCCCATAATGCATTAGATTCCGGAACCCGCCATTCGGATTGTTGATGGCGTAAGGGGGGGAATTAGCAGGAAAATCAAGCGCGCGAGGCGAATTCAGTCTAGGCAGGATTTATTCGGTTACTCCTTGTTTGTCCGTCACACTGGAGCGACGCCAATGGGCGCTCGAACGCTGCTTTGGCAGGCGTAGTGCACTATTTTGGCGTCGGTGATAAGTTGACAGTGATGCGCATTCTTCTCCTCAACCTGGATGTGGAGTCAACCCATGAGGTAAAGCGGGCCTTGTCAGGCCAAGGCTATGAAATCACCATAGAGCGCAGTCTGGCGGTCGATGAGATTCTCGCTCTTTCCCCGGAAGTCCTGATCACAGAAGCAACGCCATCCAACCTCACCTGCTGCGGTTTGATCAGCCAAATCAAGGCCGCTCCTGACCCGCGAACTCCCAAGATTATGATGATCGTCCAGGGTGGCGCGCTGGAACGTGCCCGCGGGTTGGACTTGGGAGCTGACGACGTCATCTCATTTCCGTTTGACCCGTTGGAGTTCGCGGCGAGGATCAGGACGCAGTTTCGTGAGAGGCAACCACAGCTAGAGCTTGAAGCAAAACTGACCGACGCCATGCAAAAAGAGCTCCTGGCGGAGAGTGCCGTGGAAGCCCTGAGTGGCGGCATGAACGCCAAACGGCGCTTTTGGCTAGTGCCCGCGATTTTCGTTCTCGGCGCGGCAGTGATTCTGGCTGCACTCGTAATCGTAATTTCGAACCGGCACAGCCGGAAGGATACGCTCCAACTCAAAGCGGAGGTTGCGCGGCTGAACGGTGGAATCCTCGAACAGGAAGATCTCCTGCGCCGCGCAGAACAGGCGCGTACATCCCTCACCGCAAGCAACGCGTCGGGAACTCGCGAGTCTTTGAAGGCGCAAACCGAAGAGATTCGCAAGAAGATGGCGGCGGACGGCGATGCCGATCGCGAATCCCTCAAGAAGCAGCTAGAGGAGACTCAAAATCGCCTGAGCCGGCTTGAGAATGAGGGACGAGTCGCGGAAACAATTGTTCACACCTACGGACCCAGCATTTGCTTGCTGCACGTGGTCGTGCAATTTCGGGACAATGACTCCGGAAAGTTACTTCGTATCACCACCGATGCTACAGGTAAGCCGCAGGTCGACGACAAAGGGATGGTATCTCTCGATACTGAGGGAACGGGACCGCTTCTACAGCTTGACGTCTTTGGCACAGGATTTCTGGTAGCGCGCGATGGACGTCTCCTCACGAATCATCACGTCGCGGAACCTTGGTGGAGTAATGACGAATTGAAACAGCTTCTCGACCGGGGTGCTACTGCGTTCGCCGCGTCTTACACAGCGTACTTCCCTGGATCCTTACAAGGCATCGCGGCCAAGCTCGACCGGATTTCGGCACACGCGGATGTGGCAACTCTCAAGTTAGAAACTCCAGCACCGCCTCACGCCGCGCTCCTGGAGCTCGATGATCGGAAGGAAGCCAGTGTGTCGGGCGACCCGGTCGTCCTGATTGGATACCCTACCGGGATCGACGGCATCCTCGCCCGCGCGGGGAGCGACACCACGCAAAAAGTGGTGGAGAACGCCCGCGAGGTAACCCAGATTGTTTCGCAGTTGGCAGCGCAGCACCTCATTCGGCCCACGACCACCCAGGGACACATCGGCGATGTGTTAACGGACAAGATTGTTTACGATGCAGCCACAACCTCCGGCGGTTCCGGCGGACCGCTCTTCAATCGCAATGGCAAGGTCATTGGCGTGAACTTCGCCATTCTGAGTGATTTTGGAGGCTCGAACTTGGCAGTCCCCGTCCGCTACGCTGATGAACTGGTGAAGTAAGTATTCATATTCATTTCGCCTGGGTGCCGGCGAATCCCCGCACTAGGGCGAGGTGAACGCCTGCAGCTCCTCGCGCGCGACCTCGCTGAAGTCCTCCAGCGGATCGAGTGCCGTGCCGCTTTTCGCCATTTCGTGCAGCTCGCGGATCGTCTTGTTGGGTGTGAAGTAGGTGCCGATTGTTGCGTCCGCGACCTTCTCAGCGCACGCGACAGTTAGCGGCAAAGAGACGACGCGCATCCTGCTGATCATGGCGTAGAGGGCGACGAGCTCCTGTATCTGTGGCTCGTTGCTCAGCATGGCCTCACCATACGCTCTCGATGCGGCAACGATGAAATCCTTGTAGAGGTCGTCTCGCCGCGACATTTCGCGGGCGAGGTGCCCAGCCCTCGCCTGAGCACGTAGGCCCAGCCAAGTCGTGACGCCCGTTGTCAGGCCGCCGACCACTGATCCGGCAAGCGCCGATAGCGCAGAGACGTACGCGACATTCATATATTGATTACTCTGAATCCGTCATGGAAATCATGAAGACCTGTTTGCTCTCGCAGCCTCCCTGAAATCACGACGTACCTGCTCTTCGTGTTTTAGGACCTTGTTAAGTTCCTGAACGATCTCCAGCAACTTATCGGGATTTTTTGCTTCCAGTGCGGCGTTGGCCAACTCTCTCCAGTTCTTGTGCTCTCCTCCAGCCATAGTGCATTTTTCTCCGAAACTTTGGCTTCAGGCAGGAAACCCCCGCCTGCCAGGTGCTTTACGATTAGAATCGGAAGACGATTCCTGCCGATGGTTGCGCTGTGTGCGTCCAGCTATCAGTGTTCAAGGCCCTAAGACCGAAGTCCGGGTTCTTGTACACAAAGCCTCTGTATTCACCACGCAAAGAAAAGTGCTGGCTCAAAACATAATCGGCACCGCCGCCGTATAGGAACGCGCCTCTCCCCTGATTACCAGCACCAGGAATAGATCCACTTATGTTGCCGGTGGGATCAAAGATCAGACCGCCGCCACCGGCGAGCACATAAGTACTGATCCGTCTAATAGGCAGTGGAAGGTTCAACGCCACGTCGCCTGTGACTGTGTGGACGTTCGCCTGCACCCTTGATTCTCCGAAACCTGCAAAATATTTCTGAGTGTTTCGGTCGTAACCATAATTCCCTTCCGCAGAAAGCCAACGGTTGAAGTGATAACGGTATCCCACCATGAATCCGCCGGTGTCTGAGGTCGTCCGTGAGACTCCCTGGCCGTTGCTATCGCTCGTGAAAAAGCCCGTGCCTTGCAGACTTATCTCGGAGCGGTTTTCCTGAGCCATGGCGCCCACAGTTAATAGAACGACAAAACCTGCAAGCATAATCGCAGTTCGCCGCATAATGTGATTCCCTCCATACTTGAATGTGTGGCTACGCATTCAGATAGGGCAGGTGACGTGCCAAAGTTGTGTTTTGCTATTGCGCACTCGTCAACTACTTGAGCGAACGAAGCTTATGCCGCGGGACGCAGGATATTGCGCAGATGGATTGTCGAGCGCTCGACACGACGATCCGACACTTGACGAAAATTATGACATTTTGTTCGAAGCTTTTTGCCTCTTCGTTACATCTGAACCAGTGAACGTATCCGCAATCGGGCGTCCATGAATACGCTTGTAGGCAATAATGGCGGTGGTCCGTGTGTAAGCACATTCAGCGATTGCAACCTTGGACTCCGGGAGGTTAGAGGATGGGCTCTGCTTCACTGATAAGCCGCTCGATTGACTTCCAGGAGCCGCCGAGCAAAAGACTGCAACAGCAAAGCGAAAGCGAAAGACTGAAGCTGCTGCTGGATTTGACGAACGTCCTGGTCTCGAACTTGGAGTGTCGCGATCTTCTTCGCACAGTCTCGGCGAGTATTCGGCAAGTCATGCGCTGCGACACCGTTGGGGTATGGCTGCCGGATCCGGAGCAGGTGCATTTGCGCCAACTTGCTATGGACTTCCCCGAAAGCAAGGGATTCGTGAGGGAGGATTTGCTGCACCCGATCGAGGGGTCTGTGCTAGGGGGTGTATTCAAGGGCGGCAAACCGCTTGTTGTAGGTGTCATGAGCGAGCAGATAGCTCCCGAGGAGTCCCCGGAGGCTCGCGCCGAAGCCCTCGAGTCTGGGTGCGCTCTGCCGCTGATCAGTCGAGGGCGGACGCTCGGCGTTCTGACACTCGGCAGCCGGGTCGAAAACTCAATCAGCCCGGACGACGTTGAGTTCCTCATGCGAGCCGCGGGGCAAATAGCGATTGCCATCGAAAACGCTTTGGCTTATCGCGAGATCGCGGAATTAAAAGAAAAGCTGGGGCAGGAGAAACTGTATTTGGAAGATGAAATCCGTGGCGAGATGGACTTTGAAGGAATTGTGGGACAGAGTTCGGCTCTCCGCCATGTTTTGAGTCTGGTGGAAACCGTGGCTCCCAGTGACTCGACGGTGTTGCTTCTGGGCGAAACCGGCACGGGAAAGGAATTGATCGCGCGCGCGATCCATGAACGTAGCCGGCGTAAGGAACGGACTTTTGTAAAGCTTAACTGCGCCGCGATTCCGACGGGACTGCTGGAGAGCGAGCTTTTTGGACATGAACGAGGCGCTTTCACCGGCGCAATTGCCCAGAAGGTCGGCCGGCTGGAACTGGCCGATCAAGGCACGCTGTTTTTGGACGAAGTCGGTGACATTCCGATTGAGATCCAGCCGAAGCTCCTGCGGGCTTTGCAGGAACGTGAGTTTGAAAGGCTGGGCAGCAACCGAACTAAGAAGGTCGACGTGCGCCTAGTAGCAGCGACCAATCGCGACCTCGAAAAAATGATGGAGAATCGCGAGTTCCGCGGTGACTTGTACTATCGCTTGAACGTGTTTCCGATCCGCATCCCACCTTTGCGCGAACGTCCGGAAGACATTCCTCTTCTGGTCCGCTACTTCACACAGAAGTACGGCCGCCGCATGCAGAAGCAGATCGAATCTATCCCCGCGGCGGCTTTGAGGAAGCTTTCGAGTTGGCATTGGCCTGGAAACATTCGTGAACTGGAAAACTTCATCGAGCGTTCGGTGATCCTTACCCACGGCACGGCGCTGCAAGCTCCCATCGCGGCACTGGGCAGCAATGGCAGAAGCGCTCCGGTGGCTGGCACGCGCGAAGCCAATCAACGCGATGAGATTGTCCGCGTCTTGAGACTCACAAATGGACGCATAGCAGGCCCCGACGGCGCCGCGGCACGGATGGATATCAAGCGCACGACGCTGATATCGCGCATGCAGAAACTCGGCATCGACTCGCGCAAGATATCATGAACCCTGTTCCTTCCCAACAGCGTATCGGCTTCATTTATGTTTTTGGACCTTCTCAAAGTAACGCTCTGGCAGTCTCTGGACTCGACAATTGTCGATTCTGATTTCGACACTCTTCGACACGCTCGCCTCCCAGTTCTCCCGCAACCAATGGATTCAACAGCTTGCTAAAGGCACTTGGCAACGTGACTTTGGCAAAAGTGTTGCGATATCACAGCGCGACATGTTCAAGATTTCTATCGTCGATACGCGGTCACAACGCACGCTAGTCGTGGAAGGAACCCTCGTCGGACCTTGGATTGCTGAGCTTCGCACCAGCTGGAGAAATGCATGCCACGAGCTTGGCGGACGAAAACTGGCCATCGATCTTAGAAACCTGATCACCATCAGCCGCGCGGGAGAAGACGCAATCTTCGATCTGATGAAGGAAGGCGCGAAGTTTTCCTGCGGTAACGTTCTCATCAAACATGTGTTGAAGCAACTTGCACGTAAAAAACAGCAGGAATTACCAAGATGTTGAACATGCCGACGGCAAAGCAAATCATCAGCCCTACGCCATACGCGAGCCGCGTTGATTTCTGCCGAATCTTCTACGAAGGAACCGACGGACTGTACCAGCTGTCGTTTCTGCTGACTGGGGACCATGAGAAAGCTGAGCAGTGCTTTGTCTCCGGGCTGGAAAATTCGGTGAAGGGGAACCGCGTTTTCAAGGAATGGGCGCGCTCATGGGCTCGGCGGGCGATCATTCAGTGTGCCGTGCGAGTCATCAACCCGAGGCCCATTGAGGAAGCTCCTCCCTCGAGCTGGAACCTCGGTGGCAACGCCTTGGCAGTGGAACGGGGAGAGATTGCCGCAATCCTTGAACTCAGGCCGTTCGATCGGTTTGTCTACGTCATGTCGGTTCTTGAACGCTACTCCGATCAAGATTGTTCGGTTCTCCTGGGCTGCGCGCGGCAGGACGTGGTTGCAGCCCGACTTCGCGTGCTTCAGCAAATCGGGAGTGCTATGGAATTTCACCTCGAGCCGCAGCTAAATGTGGGCTGAAAGAAGCTGGGATTGAAGTGCCTTCGACCGGAAGGTGAATACATAACGTCTCTTGCCACCCAGCTCGGTATGTTGGTGCATCTCTTCGGGCCATCGTTCTCGGCGTCATGCTGGTCTTTGTTCGCTTGATTCAAAACATCACGCCAATTTGGTTGCATGGGAAGGTGGCCTTCGTCTGGCCACGTTCGCTATCATGGCCTTGTCGAGGGCCGGGGTATTCAGGCCGCCATTCCCGGCGCGTTCGATCTGTCCATTGGCGTAATCTACCTCGTAGGTTTATAGCACGCTAGGGCGTTGACATTGAGGGATCAGTTGCTGGACAGCCACTTTGGAGTATTTTGGTCGTTCGAACTTGGTAGTCATTGTCCGCTATGCCGATGAACTTGTGAAGTGAGCATCCATTTCCGGCCTAGGGAAGGAATGGAACGATGTCGTATCAGCCTATCGAAAATTACGGAATCATCGGCAATATGCGAACTGTCGCCTTAATAGGCATGAACGGTTCGATCGATTGGTACTGTTGCCCGCACTTTGATTCGCCCAGCATTTTCGGGGCGATCCTGGATGACAAAAAGGGAGGCCGGTTTCAAATTTCTGCCGATGCTGACGGCGTGCGGCACAAACAGTTTTATTGGCCTTCTACCAACGTCTTAGTGACACGATTCTTGCTCAAAGACGGAATTGTCGAACTGGAAGACTTCATGCCTGCGGGACTGCCCTCCGACTCCCCTGAGTACCATCACATATACCGCCGCGTCCGCTGCGTTAGGGGAGCAGTGCGCGTTTGGGTCGCGTGCCGTCCGGCTTTCGATTACGGACGACAGAATCACGAGACGCTGATTGAGGCTAACGGGGCAAGATTCAAGGCAGGTCGCGTGACCTTGGCTCTTTCAACTACCGTGCCGCTCAGTGATGACGGGCAAGGTGGAGTGTCCGCCGAATTCGTGCTCAACGAGGGACAATCGCAGACCTTCATTCTGGGGGAAAACAGCGCCGGAGACGGTGCGCCCACTCCGCCGTCGGAAAACGATGCTGAAGAACTGCTGCGAGACACTGTGAAATTCTGGCATGGCTGGCTCTCCGCCTGTACTTACCACGGGCGCTGGCGGGACCAAGTGCACAGGTCGGCCTTGGCACTAAAGCTGCTTACCTTTGAACCTACCGGTGCGATTATTGCCGCGCCCACCACGAGTTTGCCTGAAGTCATCGGAGGCGTTCGCAACTGGGATTATCGCTACACCTGGATGCGCGACGCTGCTTTTACGGTCTATGCATTTCTGCGCCTCGGTTTCCGAGACGAAGCTACTGCATTCATGCGTTGGATCGAGGATTACGCGTCCAAGCACGCCCACCCAAATGCGCCCAGCGCAGTCCTCTTCACGATCGAGGGCGACGATCAAATTCCGGAGCTGACATTGGACCACTGGGAAGGGTACCGAGGATCCCGTCCCGTCCGCATCGGCAATGCAGCGGTGTCGCAGTTTCAGGGAGACATCTACGGCGAGCTGATGGACGCCGTTTATCTATCCAACAAGTATGTCAGCCCCACCCCGTACGATATGTGGATAAAGATCCGCAATCTTATGGAGTGGATCTGCGAGAACTGGCAGCTTCCGGATGCCGGTATTTGGGAGATGCGCAACCGGCAGGAGCATTTTGTCTATTCGAAGGTCATGAACTGGGTAGCTCTCGATCGCGGCATCCGGCTGGCCGAGAAGCGTGCGCTTCCAGCCGACCGCGCAAAGTGGATCCGCGAAAGGGACCGCATCTACGAAGAAGTAATGAGCAAAGGCTGGAACGAGAAGCGCAAATCATTTACGCAGTTTTACGGCGGTGAGGACCTGGACGCGTCGCTCCTTATTATGCCGCTCGTTTTCTTCATGGCCCCGACCGACCCGCGGATGCTCAGCACGATCGACGCGATCCTCAAAAGTCCCAGTCAGGGGGGTCTTGTTAGCGACAGCCTTGTGTACCGTTATCCACCGCAACCCCGTATTGACGGACTTCCGGGCGAGGAGGGTACTTTTAACATGTGCTCCTTCTGGCTGGTAGAGGCGCTCACGCGCGCCAGCCTGGCGGACCCCGAGAAGCTGGCTCATGCCAGATTGCTGTTTGAACGTGTGCTGGGCTACGCGAACCATCTTGGCCTTTATGCGGAACAGACTGGGCCACAGGGCGAGGCGCTGGGCAATTTTCCCCAGGCTTTTACTCATCTGGCGTTGATCAGCGCCGCATTCAATTTGGACCGAATGTTGGGGAGCCAGGTTTGACCAAGTGTCGTAAGGCTCGTCACGTGTCGTAACAGGTATCGAGGCTCTCGAGCAATCAGTTGGCTCGCGTCTGCTCCCACGGTGCAAACCGCATTCTCTCTAACCATTCCGCTTAAAGGAGGCACTTGCCATACTTTTGGCACCTTCCGTGCATGCATTGCAAACGGAATGGAGACGGTTCACACTGTCTAATTGCAAAATGCTGACACGCGCGCACATGGGAAAGCAGGGAAAACAAAAGTGAACATGCCATCGCGGAGCTACGACTCAGAGATGCTCGTGACGCTAGTCTTCACGATCATTCAAATCCTCTTATGTACGGTTCTTTTCAGTCCCCATCGTGCGATCGGACAGACACAGGTCGCTGCCCTTAGAGAGACCGACGCCTCACCTGAACTTGTTATTGGTTTTGTCGGAGGCTTCGTGCATAGCGATGACCTTCGCCATTCAGAGGTGCAGATCGCCCGACAGATTCAGGCAACATATGGTAACGGCGTGCAAGTTCAGCTTTTCGAAAATCGACGAAGAGCACAGGCCCACAAATTGATCCTCGACTGGTTGAACAGGAGAGGAGATGGCAAACCCGCAGACGAAGAAAAACGAAGCGCCCGTCTCATCCTATTCGGCCATAGTTGGGGTGCTTCAGCCGTTGTCTCTCTGGCCCGCGAACTGCAGAGAGATGGCATCCCTGTTTCTCTAACAATCCAGGTTGACAGCGTCACGAAAAATGGAGAGAACGATTCAGTTATTCCGGATAACGTTGCCGAAGCCGTCAACTTCTATCAAACCGGCGGTATTCTGCACGGGCGTTCCAAGATCAGGCCAGCGGATCCATCTCGCACTATGATTCTTGGGAATTTCCGCTTCACCTACGAAAAGGAACCTGCTGAGTGTCGTGCCTATCCGTGGTACGACCGCCTTCTGTTTAAGGGACACACTGCCATCGAATGCGATCCGCGTGTTTGGTCCCAAGTTGAGGCGCTGATCCGAATGCGGCTGCCGGCAGTTCCGCAACCAGCGCAGACCCAGGTCGCGACGCGAGGTGGGAATTAGACGGCACAACGCCCAGAGCGAAGATTATTGCTGACGATGTCGTAAGATGGACATCTACGATGAAGCGATTTCCTAGGGCTTGCACTTTATTTATGTCTGCAAACCCAGAAGTAACTAGTGTCTGTTGCCTGGTAACTGGGTGCGCACCGAATAGCGCGATCTGGGGCACTGCAGAACTGGTTTTCACTTCAGAAGTTCGCGATAAATATCGGCGGTCTCAGAGTCAAAGCAGACGAAAACAATGGCTTAAGTTCTTTTAGACTTGCTCGCCTCAACCATGTTAGTCATAGAGTCCTCTTCCAATGGAAACATCCATTCATTAATGGATACTTGTTCGATTACAATTCTATGGCTCTGGTCGCATCCTCACGAGGACAGACGTGCGTAGATGTTCCGTTCGGAACAATTTGCCTGTCTTTGTCCGGTTGCAAACGTGGAAGAACATGGAAATCGTTGATCGGCGCATTCGTCGCACGCAGAAGTCGCTTCACGAAGCCCTGATCTCATTGGTCTTGGAGAAGAACTACGATTCGATCACCGTGCAGGAAATTCTCGACCGGGCAGATGTCGGCCGATCGACATTTTATGCGCACTTCGACGGCAAAGATGAACTGCTCATCTCGGGTACTCACGAGTTGCGCAACATGCTGAACACCGCGCTGCAAGGAGAACGATCATCGGCAAAGCCCCATGAGGTCATCATTGGCTTCAGCGGGGCTATGTTTGAGCATGCGAATCAGTACCGGGAGGTTTGCAACAGGAGAGGCCATGGCAACCTCGGTTATTTTCAGCAGTGTGTACCACTCACGTTAGGCGAGTCAAGGGGGCACGTTGTTGGACGCGAGCGCTCGGGATTTGTGCCGATAAACGCGCTTGTATTAATTAATGGGGGCAAACTGCCGGTTTGTCGGCCACCTTCCCTTACCCCCGTACCGGATTATGGGAAGGGTTGCCCGTTATCCGCCAACGGGCAGGCGATTAGCTAGGCACGCTCCACGTCACAACCAAGCCGCCCAAGCATGAGCTACTCCGAGGTGCCCATTTTTCACTCGTGCGTGCTATTGCAGCTTGGCGTATTCGCCTTTGGCTTGCTTCAGGATGGGGATGTCTGGATCCGCATTCTTCCAGAGAGTAAAGAAATCCTCATACGCTGCCTTTGCTTTGGCGCTGTCGCCGGAAAGGGTGTAGGCACGGCCGAGCTGAAGACGCGCGAGAGCACCAATGGGTTCATTTAGCACAATACTCCGATGGTTGAGGATTTTTTGAAACTCGGCGGCCGCTTCGCTGCCCCGATGCGCAGCAAGATAGGCTTCTCCCCGCACATAAGCTGGGTACAAATTAGGCCAATTGTAATCACTATAGGCAGGGAGGCCCAGTTCATAGGGAGCGGCGGCCCCAAGCAGATCAAGTGCCCGGCTAGTGTTTGAGCGGCTGATTGCCAGCTTTGCACGAAGAGTTGGCAAATAATTGAGGCGCACGACTGTATCTTCGTGGAACCTCCTGTCGAACTCATCTACCAACTTCTGCGCCCGATTTGCATCTCCGGCATAGGCGAGGGCTAGCGCGACCCCATAATCCATATCTCGTCCTGTCGAAGTTCGTTGCGCGCTCCGGACCTGTTGTTGCGCCTCGTAAACGTTGCCGAACAATGCTTCCCTAAGCGCAGACACAGCATGGTAAACCCCCGCAGTTTCTTTCTCACCGGCTCGCTCGGCAGAATCTGTGGCCCGGCGCGACAATTCTCTGGCCTTTTGAAGATGCCCGAAATAGGCCTCCGTATCGGCCTGCAGTGTCCAAAGCAGGTCTTCTTCTCCGGGTTGGCCCACTGCGATTTCGATTTGTCTGGCCAGTTCGGCAGTATCGCCGCGATAGAACGCGATCGCGTAGAGAACCGGAGCTAGATGAGAGTCCAGACCTTCTGCGTGTGCCTCTTGTGCGGCAGCCAAAGCCTCCTCGACTCGGTTTAAGAGCAGATAGGTCAACACAATGTGGCGATGAGCACGGCTGTTGTATGGGGCGAGACGAATAGATTCCCGGCAATGATTGAGGGCAGCATCATACTGCCCGAAGGCGTTTGAGAAAAATGCAAGCATGTCTGACGCGTACCCGCTCCGTGGATAGCTCTTCGCAATCAGTTCAAAGCTGCGTCGTGCGTTCATGAGGTCACCAGTTGCGTAATAGTAGTAATCGCCTTCAATGACCAGCTTTTCCAATTCGCTCACTCCTGTGCGCAACCCGAATGCCTTGCGTTCGTATTTTGCGGAGGCGGTGCCCTCGCCTAGGTTTGAATAAGCATCGCTGATCGCCCAGTAGGCTATGGCGAAATTCGGGTCTCGTTCGACAGCTTTTTGAAAGAAGGGTAGCGACGCTGCGAAATCGCCGGTCTGCGTCTCGATCTGAACGCCTGTACTGTAAAACTGCAACGCTTCCAAGGATGGCGTGGTCGCCTGCACGAGAGGCACGTTGTATTTCTGCACGGTGTTCAACGACTCTCCCAGCTTCTCGCGCATTTCTGAAGCAATCTTCCCAAGGGCATCAAGCACATTGCTTTTATCGTTCGCTTGCGCCTCTGTGCTCGCCAGCAAATCTCCGCTGGCGCAGCTGACAGCCTTGAGGATGAGATCGTATCGAGTCCCGATCAAAGCGATCGAGCCGTTCAGTGCTGCAGCGCTGTTGGTGCGTTGACAGATCTCGCGCGTAATTTCGGGTGTGAGTTGCGCATTGGTCTTCTGACCCATCATCCGCGTCGTCTGATGAATTTGTTCTTCTGACACTAGCGTGATAAAGGGAGACTGCTCTAATTGCACAGAAAGGCCTTGCCGAAGCGTCCCATCGAACACCCCGTCGCCCGTCGAATTAGCGAAATCCCCAAGAACAATGAAGTCCTTCTCTGTGAGGCGGAGAGTGTGCCGCCAGCGCCAGTTTGTCACCGCTGCTAGAAGTCCCCCAATCGCAAGAAGCGACGCCAACGTGACGACCTTCCAGTTTTGTGTGCGCGATACCGCAGCCGGTCCTGTGGCAGTGGGTGTTGATCCATTGCCTGCTACCGGCGCGATGAACCGGTATCCGCGTCGAGGCAGTGTTTCGATGAACCGGGGGCTCGCGGAGGAGTCGCCTAACGCCTCACGGAGTTTGTTTATTGCCGTATTGAGGCCGTTGTCGAAATCGACGAAGGTGTCTGCAGACCAGAGCTCGGAGCGCAACTCCTCTCGGGTCACAACTTCGCCAGGATGCCGCAGCAGTGCGCTGAGAACCTGAAGTGGCTGCTCCTGAAGCCGGACGCGGAACCCCTTCTTGCGCAGCTCCCCTGACCGTAGATCGAATTCAAATGCCCCGAAGCGCAAGATCCCGGCCGGCTGGGTTTCAAGGGGCATGTGTGCTTCACTCGCGATCGTCGCCGAAAGTTTAGCACTGTCTCTATGCGCGGCAGAGGAATTAGATGGCGAGGCAAGTGTTTGAAAAAATGGGTTTTTGGTAACAAGAAACCGTCAAGGATGAATCAAGCTGCTATCCATTGACCTTCATTGGCACAACCCTGAAATTGACTTTTGTCGCGCAGAACCGGGAGGTGGCCAATGAAGCATGGGATCTCATGGGTACGGATGTTGATAGCGGCGGGTTCACTCGCGCTCCAAACTGCTCTGGCGCAAGGTGACCCACGAAGCGGAATTCCTTTTGAAG
>Ga0209648_10000982_pt1 | contig 22702 bp, 16 predicted proteins | sample GraSoi2013_115cm_FD_185830 | JGI IMG/M metagenome (GOLD analysis project Ga0209648, IMG submission 185830) | Grasslands soil microbial communities from the Angelo Coastal Reserve, California, USA - Sample 9_17_2013_115cm (SPAdes) (version 2) | ecosystem: Environmental > Terrestrial > Soil >... | reverse complement strand
GGAACTGAGTTCAACTGGTAGCGCACATACCAGTCCTGCAGCGAACGCAGGTCACGCAGGCTGAGGCCGCCGCCTTCCACCGTGTACCAAAACACGTGACCGACACCGGTCGCATCCGGACCAAGCGTTGGGACGACCCCCGCTGGAAGTTGCTTGCTGACCAGGTTAAGGCGCTCCAGAACGCGGGTCCGGGCAAAATAAAGGTCAACGTCCTCATTGAAGATGGCGAAGATCATCGAAAAACCGAAGGCCGACGAAGAGCGTACAACCTTGACTCCGGGCAAGCCTTGTAGGCTGACAGTGAGCGGATAGGTGACTTGGTCCTCGACTTCTTGAGGGCTCCGCCCGGACCAGTCAGTGAAAACAATCACCTGGTTGTCGCTCAAATCGGGAATGGCATCAATCGGAGCGCGGAGCATTGCCCACAGGCCCCAGCCCGCAATTCCAATCCAAAGCATCACAACTAGAAACTTGTTTCGCAGCGAAAGCTCAATAATGCGGTCGATCATCGTTGCTTCTCCCAAGATCCACGCAAGAATCCGTGCGGGGCCGCAGACCGGAAAACGACGAAGGGTGTCAAATCTGTGGGTAGAAATCCCACAGCTCTCCTCCAATGAGGAGCACTTCCATCAGAGACACCAATACGTTGTTCCAAACAGGAATGGAGGGAAGTGCTAGATTCTCAGCGGAGCGGAAGCGTCGAGCGTTGCAAGTGGAGGCGAGAGTGCCCGCGCCAGCCAGTGAGCGAATTGGCCGGACCGCTCGGCCAAAGGCACGACAGGAGGAATCTCTGCGGCGCTGATGACTAAGTCCGGGGCGGGCGACGAAAAGGTCGAAGAAGGCCGGAAATCATGAGGCGGTTGAACCGATGTTTTGCAGCAAGAGTGAGGCATTGGCATGCCTGACGCATCTTGCCCGCAATCCCCGCCCATCTCTTTGCAACACTGCTTCTCAGCAGCCGTTAGCTGTGCGTCCGGAATGGCGCACGCCATGATCGGCCCTCCGAACAGGAGGACAGCGACCAATATTCGAAAATAAGCACCAAGCTTCATAGACTACAAATAACTGCAGCTTTCGAAAGCATGCACTTCTTCCACATGGTTTCTGATGCTGTCGACCAGCCAAAGTTACAAGAAAACTCGGTTTCTTTCACGAGAAAAAAAGTTCTTAGCTATGTGCCGTCCTTCCCAAGAAATCCAACCGCAGCTCCAATTGTCGGCCGCTTTGTTGTGGACAAGTGCCCCTGTTCCAGCGTGTGAGGGTTTGCTAGGGGAAGCTCGGGAAGCTTCTATTCTGCCAATTGAACTACGCCCGCTCGTTGTTCCGATTCTGCTCGAATTGTTTAGGGGTCCAGGCGTTCGATTGATTGCAACCCGCTAGGCTGAAATGTTCAGCCAGATGACCTGGTCTCATCGTCGACCATCTGGATTTGTTTGATCGCCAACCCCTCGGAGGCTTAGTAGCGCCACAGCGTTCAGGTTCCCTAAACCCTCAAGAATCAATAAGACCCCACCGATTAGTAACGGGAAGTCGGCTTGAAGGGGCCGATTTCTGGATTCTTCCCGAAACAAATCGGAAGTCAATCAACCAGACGAGAAGAAGTTCGGATTAGGTGAGAAGCTGATGGCCTAGGTTGGATTAGAAGTCCCGCGCGTCTTCTTAGGTGTTGCAAAGCTTCAAACGCTTGTCCTTCACGGCAGAGGTCGCCGGGGATTCTTCAAAAGTATGGACAGCGGTTCCATCCGCAATCGTTTTTTTGCGTTTCTGGAGCCATCGGTGCCACCCAAGAGGCTCATTTGATTTCTTATTGCCGCCTTTTGCCGCCTCGCAAAATTGCTAAGCTGTTCTAAGTAAATGGGATGGTTGGTAGGGGCGGTGGGGATCGAACTAAAAGCGACGCTGAAAACGCGTAAGTTACTGATTCTATTAAACGAGAAAAACGCCAAAAACACCGGATTCGCCCAAGTGAGGTACACGTCGGGTACACGGCCATACTTCCAGAGTCCGTGCTGTTAGCTTTCCTCTCCAGGGACGTTTCACACTAAAGTCGAACGATTCAAAACACGGGCCATTTCTGCGAACGCGCAAAATGCGTTCGCCAGCTGCATATGGCGCGGCGTCTTGCACTCCGGCTCAAAGAGTCTCGGATTTCCCACAACAATTACCGCCGTTTTCGCTCGCGATGTAGCCACATTGAACCGATTAAGACTATACAGAAACTCCATCCCTCGTGGCGCATCTTCGGGCGATGAGGTCGCAAGCGAATAGATTACGACTGGTGCCTCTTGCCCCTGAAATTTATCGACCGTCCCGATCCGCATTCCGGGGAGCCGCAGAGACAAGTCTGCTACCTGCGCGTTATATGGTGCCACAATCAAAATTTCGTCTTCCCTCAGTGGGCGACTATTGCCCGCGCTGTAAAACCATCTAACCTCGGGTTTGAGCAACCCGTTCACAATTCTCGCTACGACCTCCACTTCGTCTGCGCACGAGTTACGGTTCCCCTCGTGCTCTACTGGAACAAACCACAATCCCGCACCATTCAGCCAAGCGTGGCCTTCCAAAACGCGGCTCCTTGCAATCGGGTGCGAACTCAACTTGTCTTCATAAAATACAGAGGAAGTAAACTTACAGACTTCGGGATGCAGCCTCCAACTTTCAGGTAACAGAAATCCCATCTCCTCCGAAATTGTTTTCCGCCCATTCAGCAAGTGTTCCAGGGCCGATTTTTCGGCTCCGTCAGGGTGGCTCCCTTTCAAAGGACGCTCCAGCTGCTGCGGGTCACCTAGCAGGACCAGTTTTCTCGCCGACTGCGACACCGCAAGAACATCCGCCAAAGACATTTGGCCTGCTTCATCGATGAAGAGAACGTCCACCGCTTCAAAGGCTGGCTCAGGCGACCACAACCACGAGGTTCCCCCAACAACGTTGACCCTGCCGGAGCGCAGTGCCTCTAGTGCTTCTTCGTTGTTCTTCTTCGCAACGGCAACCCCCTCGCTTTCTTCGCCGTCGGTCTCCCGGTGCATGCACCGTACTGTCGCTACATCTTTTTCCTGCGCCGCTTCAACCACCGCTTCCAGCAGGTTACGGATCACTTTGTGGCTAAGCGCCGTCACGCCGATCTTTTTCCCTCGTTTCACCAATTCGCAAATCATCCGTGCGCCGGTGTATGTCTTTCCAGAGCCAGGCGGCCCCTGGATCGCAAAAGCGGAGTCCCCGAGCGTCAGCGCAATCCGGCTCGCCGTGTTTTCGGGCTTTTCCGAAGCCAGTGGCTGCAGCTTCTCTCCGTTCAACAAAACCGGGGGCTTTCGCAGCAACAGATCGCGGCCCGCGCGATAGCGACCTGGCGCATCGATTCCGTTTTCCGCAACCCATTCGCCTATCCGGTATATGGAACCCGCCTGCGCATCTGTCGGCAGTGGAGAGTCCCACATGTAGACCGTAGGCGGATGAACCTCTGCGGTTTTCTTAGTCTTCTTGATGTCTACGACTCCGCTCGTGTGGTCGATGGCGACTACTTCACCGATTTTCCCATCGCCGAAATAAACATCCTTGCCAACTCGCACGTTAGTCTTTTGTGGATCAAAGAAATAACGATCCGTCGGCACTTGCTTCCCCGCGTCGACCCTCTTCGCCAAGCGCAACTTGGTTAAACCCACTCGCTCGTCGAGTAAATCCTCATCATCCATTTCAGCAAGCCGGTAGCCTTCCTGCCACGCCCGCTTGTCCTCGCGACGGTGCCAACTTAAAAGCTGCGCCAGTAACCACTGGCCGGACTGTTCTTGCGACCGAGCCTCTGGATCGGCTGGTATCTGCTTGCAAAGCCGCTGCGTCAGAGACGCTGCTCTGTCCAGTTTTTCCTGTAGCTTTTCGGACGGGTCTCCACTCTTTTCTGGTGGTCTGGGCACAGCGGTTCCGCTCTCCACCAGCTTCCGACGTTCTCCCTCAAGCCAATCGCGCAGGCCCGCCGCAGAAAGGCAATCCTCGCGGTTGTATCCCTCCATTACTTCGCGAACAGAGTTCGGGAACTCGTCATCTCCCCAACCCAACTCTAGACGGTGTTCCACATATCGCATTGCGGTGCGTGATTGATGTAGCGGTGTCCTCCGCTCGAATCCGTAGAATCCTTCTACTTTCTTCAGAGAATATTCTTCCACGCTTGCCCGTACGCCCTGCTTAAAAGCCTGGTGCAGATCAACCATCACTCCAGCCCGCAGGAATCCATCTACTTCGTCTTCTCGCGTCGCGTGCATTCCCATCAATCGCTTGAACGCTCCCGGTTCATACGCTCCGAAGTGGTAGACGTGCATCTGGGGGTTCGCCTCCCGTCGAGTGAAGATCTCGTCGATCAGCCACTCGAAGCCTTTCTTCTCCTCCTCGCGGTTGAGTGCCCATCGCTTTTCATAACACATCTCGCCGGTCGCATCCTTAAACGCAAATCCGAAGAGATATTGCGCCCCCGATTCACCAGCGAACGGATCACCTTCGATATCCACAAATAGATCGTTTGCGGAAGGCTGCGCCAACCTGCAAAGACTCATCCCCTCGACCATCGGCAACAGAGGCTCATGCACCAACTTGCTTTCCGTTCGCCCCTGAATCTGAACCCGTGCCTGTTCCCGAACGCGCTCGATTGCTTCTCGCGAACCATGCTCAGGCCTCTCCTTAAGCGGTATCGGCAAGACTGCGAGTTTTGCCATTGTTTCCGTCTTCCATCGCTCTAGTTGATTGCGTTGCTGCCGCCGAATTCCAGCTACAAGCGACAAATGATCATCTCCACGTCGCTGTGCGTCGCATTCGCGAAACCAGCGGCAAATGTCGCAGTGGGGTACAGGCTCAGGATATGTCGCATTGCTGTCGCCATTCTGGATCGCCCGCTCCAACCGATTCTTGACGTATCGGAAGTACGCCGCATAATCCGTCACACGATATCTCTCGCGCTTAAAATCCTTGCTGGGAGGGATTACGTACATCCATTCGGGCAAGCATCCCTGAATCTTTTCCAATAGCTCCGAGTACAAAGACAGCTGCAAGATCGTGGCGGCTTTCGTTTCCGAGGAAAGTTTCGTATCCGCCACTTCATACGACCAGTCCCATTTGGGGCTGCGCCTCAGTACCTTCCTCAGCACATCAGGGCGGCCAAACCATTTGCCGTCCGCCAGCGCCCCCTGCGCAATGACCTCCACACCCTGGTCCATCAGCTTTCTTGTCTCTTCGATGAGTCTCTTCTCATCTTTGATGTCCCCAAGGTTCACCACAGCGATTCGTTCCCGCTGCGCCAAATAAGTCAGGTAGGCCGTTTCGTGTCGCTCGCCGAGTTCTCGAATAACTACAACGTGAGGCGCTGCCCAATCCGGCGGCTGTTTCTTGCCTCGGGCCACCTGTAGATCAAGCAAGGACAAATGTCGGCAGGCTAGATGGTTGCTGAGGTCAGTCGCGGAGAAACGAATGGTTGCGCCTACCGCCTTCATCTAGCCTCCCGTGCAGACACTGCAACACCGGATCTTAATAGTTAGGGTTCGCGCCTGAACGTGGAGAAATCCAATCTCCACTGGAGCTCGAAGCCGAAAGGGCGCGGGCCGTTCGATTTGAGCGCTAAGGGCCGGAGAGTTAGCCATGGTTGTTGACTTTATCCCTCTCGTGCAGGATTTCGGCGGCTCGCCGTTTGACCCGATCGGCAAGGTCGCTAGTTACGGAAGGCGGCGAGAATTCGGCAGCACCCTCTGGTTGGATACCGAGCTCCGACAGTCGTTCAAAGACGGACTTCATTGCGAGGTCGGGATCCCGGAAGAATTGGCTTCCGCGGATTCGTACGAACCGCCAACCGACTCGCTCAAGGACCGATTGTCGCGCCATGTCGTCCGCGACATTCTCGATCGAATGAAAGCGGTCACCATCGCATTCAACTGCGAGCCGCCCGCTACCACTTTCTACGACGAGGTCGATTCGGTAATGGCCCACAACCCACTGAGGTTTGACGCGGAACCCGGCACCGAGCAATCTCTTCAAAACGCGCCTCTCGAACTCTGACTCGGTCCGCTTCTCTTTGGCCAATTCTTGTTGAAGGAGCCCTCCGGGGTTCTCGGCATGCTCGATTAATCGTCTCCTTAGGTCTCCTGGCTGTAGATCACGTCGAGGATCAAGCGAGTGGACGACCCACAACTGGTCTTTGGCGCGACTGGCAGCTACGTTAAACCGCTGTCGATAGAGGTCCTCCTGCCGCATTCGAAGCGGTCCCTCCTCTGGTGAGTCGACCATTGAAATAAAAACTACGTCTCGTTCATCTCCCTGAAATTGAGCTGCGGTCCCACACAGGAACTTTGCGCCTGCAAGTTGGTGCGCAGGCGAGATTTCCCTCACTAACCTTTCGATCTCGATAGCCTGTTCCTCACCAAGTAGGGAAACCGCGCCGAACGTCTTTCCCATGTACTCGGGTTGTTCCATTGCTGCCTGAACTAGCGCTGCAATACTTCGCGCTTCTTCAATGTTGGTCTTCTCTAGGCTCCGAAGGCCGGAAGCGCAATACGCAATGACGGAAGGGCTGAGAAGCGTCGTTGTGGAATCGCGAAGAGGCTTAATATCACCGCGATAGCTAAGTGCATTACTAAAGGAGATGATTTCTGGTACGCAGCGGAAATGTTCCAGAAGTCTAATCAATCCACCAAATGATTGCCTCGCTAAATCGTATAGCGACAATTTCCCGTCGTACAACTTGTTGTTAGGTATGCCAGTAAGATGCTGGGCGATCAAATGCTCTATTTCGGCAATTTGCTGTCCAATAGCGAGCGGACTTACCTGTTCGTGATCGCCGACGACTACGGCGCGCTCTGCGAGATAAAGAGGTAACAAACCCATGACATCACATTGGCTCGCCTCATCGACAATGACCACGTCAAACCGCGTTGTCCGTGGATCGAACGCCTCTGCAACCCGGGCGAGAGGCATGATCCAGACGGGTACAGCGTTTCGTGCTTTTGCCAATGTCCTCCTTGCCTCAGCACGGAGCCCGGGTACGCGCTGACCAGTACCGCGTCCAATTCTGCGATTAATGTCTTTCCAACCCTGAAGGGCCTGACGTTCCTCCAACCCTACACGCTTGCACTGGGCAGACCACGACCGAACTTCAATCAGCCGAGCTGTGAGTTTTTGTATTTGTGAATTGAGTCCGTGAATGCTGTCCTGAATCTCTCGCATTGAGACGCTTGCTCTACGGTCAAGCTCCTGTACGAACTGCCGCCACTTCCAGGCTGAGCTTGCCGATCCCGGCGGCTCGGTCCTGTTGTGTAGGGCGATTCTGTTGTTAATCGCCGTAGCCCAAGCGGGCGCGACGACCTGTACGCGCTGTATTAATTCCTCACGTCGCCGGAAGATCGGAGCGAGGTTATGAAGATCGGCCAACCGCCGATAAGCAAGATCGTACGCGTAGTAATCCTTGTTGCTCACAGCCTTTCGCAAATCGAGAACGGCGGTTGCAGGAAGCAGAGTTGCATCTGCGGAAAACAGCGCACGGTTCCATCGCTGGAACTTGCGATCAAGGTTCTTCAGTTCGAGTAGATTAATCCTTGCACTGACGATCGTGGGGAGTGCACCGATAACGGCACTCACGAGCCGCCTCAACTCCATGTGATCGCCAGGCTCCACTTCCTGTGAGTTGATGAATTCGGTCCAGTTAAAGCCGGCAGTCTGAAGCGCTTGTGTAAGAGGCTGTAGCATGTGCGAATACCAGTCCAGCAAAGCGCGGATCGTAGGAATCAGTAGAGCAACGCCTGCTTCTGGTTTTTCGCCAAACTCTTCCCAGGCAGGACCCTGTCGGCGTGTTATTTGGTTTGTCCACCTTGTACCCGTTGCGCATCGGGCTGATTGCAAAGCAGCGAAAGTCTCCAGAGCGGAAAAGTGAACAAGGGTTTCCGGCTCCTTGTCATTGACTCGCGCAGTTGCGATGAACTTGCGCCACGTCGGCTTAGTCATCAGTCGGAAAGAGCTTAGCTTCCGACCCGTTTCCAAAAAACTATGAATCTCTCTTGCGAAAGCGCCGGCAATTTCAGGGGACACGTCCGCACCAAGCCTGCATCGATAATCCAAAAAGAGACTCGCAGAATGTTGCGATTCTAAACAGAGTCGCTCAAGCCTCTGTGTCAGCTCACCCCATGGTGCGACCGCTTCTGAACGGCCCGTTAGGCTGGCCGCCAACGCGTCAAGTTTCCATTCAGGAGCGTTCTTCAATAATTCCACAGACTTACGGATTTTCTCTTGGATCAATGCAAGCTGGTCTGTTGTTGTTTCGTAGAGAATATCACTCCAAAGTTCTGAACCGGTCGTCATGTCCGACTGCTGCAGTTGCCGCCATCTTTCACATTCGCGTGCGAACTCGTCGGCACCAACCGCCATCCCAGGCTCGGGCCGCCAGCGTCGCAGTTCAACTTCTACTTCAGCGTTTATCTGAACATTGGTGCTATACAGTTCCCGGACCTCTGCATCCGAGACGGGAGCCGGAACACCTACTTCAACTGGGCCCGGAATCCACGCGTCGCGATCTGCGTTTTGAGAGACAAAACGCGCAGCATCCGACGGTGACGTTCGTGACCCGCCCACGATCAAATCGCGATATTCGTCCTGACGAGCCTCAACGAGAGCGCGCTGTTTGGCTGAAAGTTCAACTATCAGTTGCCGACGGTCGGCCTCAAGCCGCTCGCCTTCCCGATCCAGCCTTACGGGGTCGTCCGAGGTCAGCCGTGCGACCATTGCGTCGACGGAGGCCTCGAGCTGCTTCCTGCTCTCGGTCTCGTTATCCAGAACGCTGACACAAAGTGTTTGTAACGGCTCAACCACCATGTCACGGACCACGCGGAGCGCCTTTGACGTGAGGGCTGTAATCAAAACACGCTTGCCATGCGCCAGTAAGTGACCAACAAGATTTGCAATCGTATGCGTTTTCCCCGTGCCCGGTGGTCCTTGCACGAGAACGTTTTTGTGCCGCTCTAATCGCGCAGCAATCTGAAATTGCTCGTCGTTCGCCTCTTTGGTGAATAGGATATCGGGCGGTTGCTCCCAAGCTGCATAATGAGTGTCGACATCCGTTTCTGCGAGCTGTGGATCAATGCCGGATACCCGAACAAGGGCCGTTGCAAACTCCGTGCGACGCTGAAGGTCTTCGAGGACGTAGTCGAGCGCGATTGCAAACCCCTGAGATCTTCGATGGACATAGATGACAGGGTCGCAAACAATCTGGGGCGTGCCCACGTTGGTTTGCGGCGTGCCCTCCTTAATAAAACGACCTTCCGAGTGAAGAGCAGCCGCAACTCGCCGTAAGGGGCCCTCTACTTTGTTAATGTCCAACAGATCGAGATCCTGCGCACCAATTTCCTCATCGGCTTGTTGGATTGTTTGTGCGGCGACATCCTGGCTTACAAATAGCAAAGGACGAAGGAGCTCTGGAGGCTGAGCAGTCTCGGTGATCCTGAACTCTGGAATGAAAGGGTCGAACGAAATCTGAAGTCGCTGAACAACAATTGGATGGCGAATATCGCCGTTGTCCAGTTTCCACGACAGAAGGCCCTGTCCGAGCACCAACTGTACGGATTCACCCTCGCGCTCTAACCGGCCCTGGAGCTCGTACAATCGGTTGAAAATATGCAAGGCCCGCTGGGCGGGCCGAGCCTCAGTCACCCAAGAGTTGCGTTCTACTCGCCAATCCCGAAAAGCATCGACGCGCTCCTGAACAGCCTCGAACTTCTCGACCTCGGGGCCAGCAGAACCACGAACCTCGCGTTCTGACAAAGGCACGACTGAATCAACAGTGGGGTCCTTCCAGTTGTTGGGCAGCCAGCCGTTCAAGATTGCGGGAACAGCAGGCGGCTTAGGTACGTCTGCCCTCCGAACACGAAGTAGAAGCTCGCCTAATTCCTCGTGACCCTCGTTACTTTTGGCGTCACCCGGGTCGCGTCCTCGAAGCCACAGAGAAGTATGCGTGGGCAATTCGCGAACCCATACTGACCACGGCTGTTCTGAGATCTGACGCGTTACGGGATTGCGGAGTCCATTGAAATCCTTCAAAAAGCGGAAGATTTGTCTAATTCTATTCCGAGTGATTTCTACGCGTTCCTGACGTTCACCTTGGAGTCCGAGATTCGTTTCTGGCGTTGCAGCTGTCATTGGGCCGCCTCGCATGTCCCGGAATCAGCCAAAGCAGTCAAGGAAGAATCCATCGGTTCCCGAAATTCAACCACAATTTCCACGCGCCGATTCTTTGCAGAGTCAGGGTCAAGTTTGTCGCGCGGATGACGGTCCCCATAGCCAGCTACCTCTAAACACCCACGCTTCGCTAGCTCTCTCAAGTATTCCAAGTGTTCAGGCACAACAGGAGAATTGCTTTCGTCGTTTAGAAGTTCCTGTAGCCCGACCTTGGTCTCAGGGGTCAACCCGAGTAGTACGTTGTAAACGGCGCGCGCTCTGTTCTGAGAAAGTTGAAGATTGTCTAGGAAAGGTCCTACGTCACCACACCTTTCGCCCAACCATTTTCGGTCGGCGTGGCCCTCAATGCGAATTTGCCGCAATAGTCTGCGACGCTGGCCAATCCATTGAAATAGCTTTTGTATCTGCTCTTGCTTTTCGTTCGGAAGAGTCCACTTACACTTGGGGAAGGACAAACTCTCCTCGGTCAGAACAAATCGCGCCCATTTCGCCCCAATTTCTACGTCAGCCAGCAGACTCGCGTATTCGTGGTGCGATTTCTCCACGATTTCGCTCTTCAATGTGTCAACCTCCGCGTCGCCAGGCTGGCGGCCGGAGGCCATCACAACGACCACAGCCAGTAATGTAAGAAAGGCATCGGCGATGACGGGCCAAACATCATAGTGGAACCTTTGAGATCCGCGCCGCTTGGCCATTGTTACCTCTCCCAAAACCTGCGGAAGAAACCATCGGCCTTCTTGGTAGCGCCCTCGCCGTGCGTCGTCTGCATCTGTTGCAGCGTCACCGCCACTTTTCGGACCTCTTCGGAAGTCTTCCTCATTTCGTCTGCCGCTTGGCGAATGCTTTTTCCTAGGTCAAGAGAAGTGACCCCGTCCATACTGCCCGGCCCCGCAGTGTAAGTCTTGGACAGAGCCACCGCACTACGCTCCAAAATCTGTACTGCGTTATCTAGTTTTTTCGCAATCTGGTCCGTGATGTGGTCCAGTCCCGTCGTGACACCCTGTCGTGCCCCTTCGGCAATCGTCCCCGCGATTGTCTCGATCTTGATGGGCACTGCTTTCAGGTCATTTGAGGACTCCTTCAAGAGGTCCCTCATTCCAATAACATGTCGACTTGTCGTTTCGATGTGGCCCCGGATCACCTCAAGATGTGCGGAGTCCACGCCTGCGCGTCTCACAAGTTCTGCGGACAATGCCTCTATGGCGGGATGTAGGATGGCTACATTTGTTCGTAGTCTCTCGCCTTGAGCGGTCATGTCTTTTATTTGTGACACCAATTCAAGGGATACCCGCGTGCTCGTGCCGCCGAGATTCTCTGCAGTTTCACGAATGCGTCCAAGAAGTTCATCGAGAGATTGACGTATTTCGCCGACGCGCAGGATTACTTCCGCTGTCTGTTTTGTCGCATCAGAAAGTTGCTCAGCCGAACTGTCAATCATGTGCGCACCAATCTTGAAATCACGAGACGCAACCTCCAAATTACCCGCTTCGCGCACAGCGCGGGCCGCCTCGGACAGAGCCTTCGTTGCGGCCTCGGCCGCTTTGCCGCAGCGTTCAGCGATCTGCTCCATTTGGGTCGTAACGGGCTGCATCGACTTGCTGAAGCTCTGAGCCACAGCTTGCGACTTTTCCGCGATCAGCGTGAGAACGGCGTCCTCAATGCGAATTCCAATCCGGCGCTCAGGAAGCGTAGGAAGGATGTGTCGATGGATAAAATCTTGAGCGCGATTCATTGTTGCCAGTGACGTCCAGTCGAGTATCAGACCGCCGGCGGACGCAAGCAGAGAGCCAACGATCCCAGCCAGAGTGCCCGCGAAGACTCCCGCTAAGTGCGGCTCGATCTGCTGCAAGGTGTTGCCTTGAATGACGAGAAGCGCCCGGAGTGCAAATATCGTTCCCATCAACCCGAAAAGCAACGGAGCATACGAGAAATATCGGATTGCAGATAGCGTGACATCTCGGCTGGCGTCAAGGCGACCAACGACGTACTCGGCTGCTGCGTCAGGGCTGAGGGGAGCATTCTGCACGGGGTCAGCAAAGAACTCTCTCAGAGATTGACTGAGCGGTTCCCATTTCGGTGGCCGATACTGACTTGGAGTACGCTGCCCGCGTATCAGCGAAACCTGGTCCCGCAGATGCATCAGCACCAGCAGGACACTCGCCGCAAGCCCGGCAACGCCGACGCGGAGGGCTATGCGACCCCAGAACGCCGCTTCCGGCAAGGCTCCTTTGAAAAAGTCAGGTTTTAGAACGATTTCGAAAGACATTGTCCCTCGCCTGCTCGACCAAGCTCACGTGTATTCAGCCGTAACCACAATGCTGGTCGGTCATTCAGCCAAAGTACGCGGGAGTGTGTTTACTTGAACAGCATTATAGTTACCTTTGGCCCTCCTGGATGAGATTTCTCTTAGGGCCTTTGGCGCGGCAAACACTACCGTCCATGGACAGGCGGGAGCACAACCGAATGATGCATTAGTTGCTCAGTGTGAAGTACAAGCCCGGTTTTTATTCTGGCCCGCGGACGCACGCTCCCCCGTAAGACGGAACTCACCCGTTCTGCCCAGACTGGGAAGAGGTCCAACTCCCAGAACCTCGCGGCTAGTTAGTAGTGAGTTATAGTAATAGACGCTTTCCGGTTCCACCGGCTAAGGTGCGCTCCTGGGAGAAAGCCGTATGAGCCCAGAACACGATCCGCTACTCCAAGCTCATTATCTGAGACAGTGCCTCTCCCATGATAAGCGGCCAATTGGTCTTCTTTTGGGCGCGGGCTGTCCTATGGCCATCCGAGTCAGTCGGGATGGTTCTGATGAACCATTGATTCCCGACATTGCTGGTGTGACAGCGATTGCTTTTTCTGAGATGAGAAAATCTGGAGTGGGAAAAGCGTTTGAAGTGGCCCACTCGCACTTCGCAAGCGATGGTCCCCCCGACCCGAATATTGAGGAATTCCTCAGCCACCTGCGCTCTCTGCAAAAAGTTGCGGGTAAAGATTCAGTTCGCGGCTTATCCGGGAAGGAATTGGGTGATCTTGATGAGGCTGTGTGTGAAATTCTAGTTAGGATTACGGACAAGAATCTACCCGGGCCCGGCACGCCCTATCACGATCTCGCTGCCTGGGTCGGTGCCGCCGACAGAGCCGCCCCAGTGGAGATCTTTACTACAAATTATGATCTCCTCATGGAAGAGGCGCTGGAATCGAACCGCGTGCCCTACTTCGACGGGTTCGTGGGCTCAAAGGCAACTTTTCTCGATCTCCAATCCATGGAGGACGGAAAGCTTCCCGCGCGGTGGAACCGTGTCTGGAAAATACACGGCTCGCTAAATTGGTACGAAGGCGACCGGGGAAATATACACCGTGGCTTGCCAAGCAGTGCCCTACCAGCTGGCAAGCGGCGAGTCATCTACCCCTCCCACCTAAAGTATGACGAGAGCCGTCAGATGCCCTATCTGTGCATGGTTGATCGTTTGCGTTATTTCTTCAAAAATGCCGCACCCGTCCTCATAACCTGCGGATTTTCCTTTGGGGATCAACACTTGAACGAAGTGCTGGTCCAAGGGCTGCAAGGGAACCCGACAGCAATAATCTTCGCGCTTTTGCACTCCGACCTCAGCAAGTACGCCCAGGCAACCGCGCTGGCACAGAACAGAATAAACCTGAACGTTCTGGCGAAAGACAAAGGAATCGTAGGCACCCATATCGCACCATGGACGCACGGGAGAGACGGCAATTCCTGCGTGGATTCAACCGCCGTCAAATGGATGACGGATACAGGGAACGCTTCGCTCAAGAACGCTCAGTTCTCGCTGGGAGATTTCCAAAACTTTGCGACATTCGCTAGAGAACTAATCGGAGAGCAGTCTCGGAGCGGGGGAACATAAGTGGCAAGCGATCCAACCCTTCTTGGGATCGTCGAAGATGTGAACGGAGCGACGGTCAGCGTATCGCTGAATTCACAAACCCTGTCAGGCCTCGCCTTCATTGACGGGACCGGCTACCGGATAGGCCAGATCGGCAGTTTTGTACGAATCCCCATTGGATTTTTCGACCTATTTGGCGTTGTCTCACACGTCGGAGCAGGTGCGGTCCCCGCCAAGATTCTGGAAAGTCAAATAGGCGACAGCCGCTGGATGACCGTGCAGCTGCTCGGCGAGGGTCAGAGAGGCGAGGAATTCAAACGCGGCATATCGCAATACCCGACTGTCGGCGACCAAGTCCATCTAGTCACTGAGCAGGACCTGGCCAGAATCTACGGCACCCCGGATTCGCCGAATTTTGTAAGAGTTGGGCATCTAAGCAGCGCCGAATCCATTCCGGCCTTAGTGGACCTAAATAAATTAGTAACAAGGCACGCCGCAGTTCTCGGCACCACGGGGGCGGGCAAATCGACGACGGTTGCGAGTCTTTTGCGCTCCTTTTCACAGGAGACGAAGTACGCGTCTGCCAGAGTTCTCCTTCTTGACATTCATGGCGAATACGCAAGTGCGCTAAGAGACCGAGCGACCGTTTATCGGATAAACCCCGATCTAAATGTGGGGCAGAGGCCCCTCTGCATCCCGTATTGGGCTATGAGCTTTGACGAGCTGCTATCGGTCACGCTGGGTTCAATCGACGACAACGCACGCGGAGCCGTGCTCGAAAAAATAACAGATCTAAAGTCGCAGTCCCTCCAGGCCACGCCAAGGGAAGGGGTCACAACGGATAATTTAACCGTCGACACACCAATTCCATTCAGTCTCAACCAACTCTGGTTTGATTTCCACAGGGATATGAATGCAACCCACAAGGTGGCAGGCGGCCAGTCAAGACAGACGGAGGCTTTGCTAGAGGACGCGCACGGGATTCCTGTCCAGCTGGGAGACGCCATGCAAGTGATCCCGCCGAAATACGCACCTCATTCACAAATAGCTCCCCGGGTCTACCTTAGTCAATCACCGTTGAATTTCAGAAGACAATTGGAAGGTCTGGCCGCAAAGATGCGCGACCCGCGATTCCACTTTCTATTTCGCCCTGGTCAATGGTTTCCGAACGTGAACGGCCAGCCTAATTCGGATCTGAATCAACTCTTGGAACAATGGCTCGGCGGCCCTCGTCCGATCTCGATTCTGGACCTTTCAGGTGTTCCTGTTTCTATTCTGCATGAGCTTGTTGGAGTATTACTGAGAATCATTTATGACGCACTATTTTGGTCACGCTATGTTTCGGAAGGAGGTCGGGAAAGACCCCTCTTGGTAGTTCTGGAGGAGGCACACGCCTACCTTGGGCGAGGCGAACTATCCCCAGCAGCACTAGCAGTCCGCCGGATAGTAAAGGAGGGGCGAAAGTATGGAATCGGAGCCTTAATCGTTAGTCAGCGCCCCTCCGAAATTGACCCGACGATCCTGTCGCAGTGCGGAACTCTCTTCGCAATGAGGTTGTCGAACTCCAGTGATAGAGCTCACGTCACCAGCGCGGTTACGGACAATCTGGAGGGACTCCTATCAATGCTTCCGGTTCTCAGAACTGGCGAGGCAATCATCCTAGGCGAAGCGGTTCAACTACCCGTGAGAACCCAACTTGAGCCCCCAGACAGCAATATGCGGCCCGACAGTTCGGACCCACTCGTTTATGACGCTAATGGTCCGGGGGGCTGGAATCGCGGACGAGAGCCAACCAAATATGAAGAAGTTGTCGCCATGTGGCGGAAACAAGACCCGAAATCTCCAAGCATAAAGTAGGGGAGATATGGGAAGGGGTGGGAAATGCATAAGGCTCCGGTCCAATCGAAGAGCATCAAGTCCATCGGTTACGATGCACAAACATCGACCTTAGAGATCGAGTTCCACAACGGCAACGTCTACCAATATTTTGACGTGCCGCAAGCAGTGCATGTTGAAATGATGCAAGCCGCCTCGCTGGGGCAGTTTTTTATTGGTCAAATTAAGGGTAATTACCGCTACGCAAAGCTTTGATGCCCGACAGGATGGTTGAAACGCGGTAGGATTTGCGACACCTGTGGGGAAAATACAGGATCACAGAGGGAGAGCGCAAGATTATCGAAGGAGTGGCTGATGAGTGAGATCTTGCTTGAGGTAGGCAGGCGAAATGTGGTGACCGTGGCCTACGCGATATTCGAGTACATTACCCCTGTGGCTTGTGGTGAGCGGCAGCAACCCGCTCAGCAGTAGATTCAATACACGCTTACCCTCCGGCTTCCAGGCGGAGCACCTTACCAGATGTTGCTGGCGTCTTAATGATCGTCCTGATCTGCGAATCAACCTCTCGACGACGGGCGTCGATCTTGTCGTACAAACTTGATTCCTCGTCCCATGCATTTTCGTGCCAATCTCTAGCCTTCTGTTGGCGTTCGCGGAGTGAGTCGACGCTCTCTGCTATTTCACGGAACCGAGTGACAAACTTATCGCTCAAGATGTACTCGTAGAGCTGATTAGCCTTGTCGTTGCGCCCCACTCTCGTTGCTCGTGCGTGCCCTATTTCACAAATCCCCTCACGCATTATCGATGCGAGACACACGGCCATACGCGGATCGACAATCGGGATGTTCTTGAGAATGCACAACCCCTTCTTCTTTTGCGGAAAGCTCCGGCTAACGACAATGACGTTCGGGGTGTCGTACTGTGTCTGGTATCGTTTGGCTTGGGCGATGAAGTTGTTGTTCCAGCTAGATACGTTCTTACTTTCGTAGACAATTCGACCAACGCGTTTTGAATCAACCATGATGTCGTGAACGATGTCGGCCCCTTTCACCCCGCGGCGAACTGGGTCGATTCTGTCAGTAGGAAAAGCTCTACTAAGTTCCACGAATAGGTCAACCTCGGCCTCCTTGCCAAGTTGATCGGCCACTTGCTTGTCCAATTTTCGAGACAGCTGATCCAGTTGGCTTTGCAGCCGTGCACGGTCGCCCTCGTATCTCGCACGGTCCTTCTCGCGGGTCGCCTGTAGTTTTTCAATCTCCGCCTGATTCTGTGTCGCCACCGACTTCGCGGCCATCTCCGCTCGTCGGTCTGCTGTTCGTTCTGCGTCTTTCCGTATCCTCTGAATTTCACGGGTCTTATCACGTTCGGCCTTGTCCGCACGCCGCTTTGCGTCAAGTAACTCCTGCTTGACTTCGTGCTCCGCTGACCGCCGAGCACGTTCTCTTTCCGCTTCGAGCAGTCGAGGTAGACGCTTGCGGAATTGGGTTTCGAGCGCCTGCTTTTCTTGTGTACGGGCGCGAGCGGTGATCCCTTCTAGCCGTGACTGCAATTCTTCCATGTCGAGAGCTTCAGGCAGTGGTTGTCGGCAAACTGGGCACTTCGCCATGATGACCTCCGTTCGATTCTCAACTGGCTAGACTCTAGTATTCCCTCACACCATTTCTTTGGAGCGGCCGGGATGGTCTGCTTTTCCAGCATTCGCGTCGCGCATTGCAGTGCGAGGCTCTAGCCCAGTATCCGTAGCTAATCGGTTAACCTTATCACAGACTGACGTTGCACCGTGGGCCGTAGAAGAGACAATCTAGCGATCATGACAAGCCCTCGCAGGTTCTCCCTAGTCTTGCTCACTACTAAACGACGCTGACCGCGGACTGTCTGCTAAAGAACAACTACGCGGCGTTGGGCCCGCCAAAGAAACGAATTGCAACCCGTGGCGAATAAATGGCGAATATGCTATCCTCCGGTTTAAGGAGGGGGAATATGGCACCCATACGAGAGCGCGTCAGCTTTCCCGGAATTCTGCAGGGTAGAGGACACGAGGCGAACTGTACGGTACGGGCAACGAAGGTGAGCTTGCCGGGTGAGCCAAGTGTGTTCGAGTATGTCGATTACTCCGTCGAGAAAGTCTCGAAGCCACTCCCTGATGGCCTATATCAGTTGCTGGCACACGGAAAAACGATCAGTTTGCGTTACCAGAATGGGTCCTGGCTTTCGGCGGCGGCCTGAGCAAGTCTGACGGCAATGTCTCACCCAGCCTGACGATTTGGCTGCTTAGCGCTGCGCGAGGGAAGCGGCGGAGTTGAAAAGAAAAACTGCGGATTGCCTAATAACCCATAATAGGATATTAAATTGAGGGCATGCTGCCGCATGTGCTTTGGTGCATCTTGGAGAATCAACGGTAAATGCCGCAAGCTCTTCTAAAATGGGACGATCAACAGTTTGACGTTACGCCGTTCTTGAAGCCTGTCCGGCGCGGCCCCTCACCGATTCACGTCACTCCGCATGGAGCTCTCTACGCTGCGGATTGCATGAAGCTGCTTCCGCTTGTCAAAGACGAAGTGGTGGACACGATATTTGCAGACCCACCCTTTAATATCGGCAAGGAGTACGGAAAGAACACAGACGATAGCCTGCCGGATGAGCACTACATTCAGTGGTGCCGGGAATGGCTGGCGGAATGCGTGCGGGTGCTTAAACCTGGCGGCTCGTTGTTTCTGTACAACCTTCCCAAATGGAACGTGCTGCTCGGAGCTTTTCTTCATGAGCAGGGGCTTGAGTTCCGGCACTGGATAGCGATTGAGATCAGCGCGTGCCTTCCGATCCCAAGCAGACTTCATCCGAGCCACTACAGCTTGCTCTACTACAGTAAGGGCAAGGTGAAGACTTTTTACCGGATACGGACGCCGATACTGACCTGTCGGCATTGCGGCGGCGAAGTGAAAGACTACGGCGGGCACAGGGACGCAATGAATCCGAAGGGTGTCACGCTCAAGGATGTCTGGACGGACATTCCTCCAGTGCGGCACTGGAAGTTCAAATCGAGGAATCGCCGCGCAAACGCACTTTCAACGAAGATATTGGACAGAGTTATCGACATGTCCACAGATCCCGGCGACCTTGTATTGGATCCCTTCGGCGGGAGCGGAACAACCTACGTGGTGTGTGAGTCAAAACACCGGCACTGGATCGGATCCGAGATCGACTACGCGGAGGATATTGTTTCGCGGCTGGAAACCGATGAGATCCGCGCGCACAAGAACGGTGATTTCGTCGAGCGGTGACACCGCCCACTATTGAAGCGCTCTCCCGGATGTTCCCTTGGGGATGCGCCGAACCTTCTTACTCGTGGCGTCATGCTCAATTGCAACGATTTCGAGGATGCCCGCCTTGCAGGGAATTGAACGCCAAAGATCAAGATAAGGTCCTAGCTCAGCCATGTTTCCGATGCGGTCGGTTAGGTACTTGTAAAGCTCGCGGGATGGCACCACAAGGATCCCGCAGGCAAGGACCCCTTTAAGCAACCCCAGAGCCATCTTGTTCAACGCCCGGTGGCTGGAAGAAATGTTACCGGTTTCCCATTCGAGGGCGACTGGACCGTAATCGGTATGGAGAACGGCGTCGAGTTTTCCTGGCCTTTTCAAGATTGCGATGTCGAGCGGTTCCTCTAGCTTCCATCCTTGTCGCTTCAATTCCTTCATCAGTCCGAGTTTGATAGGCGTGACGCCGTTGCCCTTGCCGCGCGCTTTCCCCAATTCGGGGTAAATGGTGAAGGTGCCGGAACCTGGCGGCCAGTCAACCTCGCGGATGGCCTTATGTAGACTCTTTCTGGTCTTCTTCCATGCGCTGGAGGAGGCATACGCACCACACGAAAGCAGCGTTTCTTCCTGAACGATTTTCATCGGGCGGACTTTTTGCGGCGGCGATGTTGTGGATGCTTTGCGACCTTCGAGAGAAACTTGTAAGGGTCTATGCCTATGGCTTCTGCAATATGAAGAAATTCAATCACATCCAACCGCCGTTCGCCGCGCTCAAACTTAGAAACAAACGACTGCGGGCGAGAAAGGCGCTTGGCAAGGCCAGCCTGTGTGAGGGCTGCCGCGTTGCGCGCCTCTATAAGAAGCTGACGAAACTGGTCGTATCGAGTTGTAAAGACGGACTTCGTCACACTTCACCGTTTCTCAGCCCAACAGCATGTAACATCCTTCAACCTGATTCGGGATAATCCCAAAACGGGTTTGAGGGGCAAACGCCATTTTCTCGAAATGGCAAACTAAGACGATGAAGAGCAGGGCGGTGATTTCGAGATGATTCGGGAATACGTGAGGCCAATTCCGAGGTAGAGACGACGAGCGTCGAGGAACCGCCAGTCAGAGACAGAGGCAAGAAGAGAGCGAAGCCATGGAACGCAAAGGTGATTCACAACAGCAGCATCCAAAGGCTGCGAATGCTTGTCAACGTCCTGTGGCTAATTGAGCGCAGAGAGGCCCATGCCTCTCATGGCTGAGGAGAATCCCGAAGCGAAGCCGCGGTCAAGGGCGACCGCAGGGAGCCGCGGAGCGGGCTTGCCACTTGTCGGCGGCGGGAGCGGAGGAAATCCGGGTCTATCTGCTGATGCTGTGACCCACTTCCTGTACGTGTCCCTGTACTTGGCTTCGCGCGGATGGCGGCTCAATCTTCTGTGCTGATGGTGCGGATTCACGGCTCGGTTCGATTGCTGATCGGTGGGACACGTCGCGCGACAGTTGCTCGGTCAAGTGCGTTTTGTCGTTGGTGTAGAGTTGCGCGTCGTAGCGTCCCCGCGACAGGGCGACGTACGCCAAACGGCGGTTGACGAGCTTTTCTCCTGCCTGTTCGGTGTCCACGTGAATAAGTACGCGGTCGGCGGTTTGTCCCTGGCTGCTATGGCTGGTGACGGCGTAACCGTAGTCGAGATGCGGATTCTCTTTGATGTTGAAAGCGACATCGCGGCCTGAGTCGAGGCGCAGTTGCAGGTTGCCGCTGTCGTCGATCTTCTCGATGGTGCTTAGCTCGCGGTTGGCGATGTGTTGCTCTCGATTCGGCGCTGTGAACTGCACGCGGTCGCCTTCACTGAACGCACGCTCCGCTTCTCGGTAGAGCGTCACGCCGTGCAACCGGCGCGGATCGTAATTCACCTGCTCTCCGTTCTCACGTTTCACCGTCACCAGATTCTCTTTCTCTCTTGCGCGCTCAACGCGGGCATACTCTCCTGCATCGATGCCGTGCGTCCTGCTGCCTCTCGTATAGCGCACCACGTCGCCCGGTTCGTATTGCGCAGCCCACCGCCGGTCCGCTCCCGTGATCTCCTGCCGCGCAACGAGCACACGCTGCTTATGTTCGTGCGTGTCCACGTCGCCTCGCGTTTGCATTTCTTTGTGGATAACCTGATTGATTGCTCTGCGCGATTCGTTGTCGGGCGACACCACCAGCGTGCCCTCTGGTTTCGCTGCGTACTCGCGTGCGATTTCCTTTAACCGTTCGTCGCGGTCGGGGATTTCATGCACGCGGCCCTGCGTATCGAGTTGCCCGATTGCTTCTCTCACATTGCCACGCGCGAGTTGCTTGACCACTTCTTTGAGTGCCGGGTCTTTCTGCCGCACGATCTCATCAAGCCGCGCAGTCGCGATCCCCGCTTCTTGGAGTTGCTGATACGGTCGGCCCGCTTCGACCGCTTCATGCTGGCGCGTGTCACCTACCAGCAGCACGCGGTCGTTTTCCTTTAGCCGATGCAAGAACTCGTTCATCTGTTTCGTGCTCGCAAGGCTCGATTCGTCGAGAACGTAAAGCCGTTTCTGCCCGTCGTGCGGCTCTTCGCTCCGCGTCAGGTGCCGCTGCAATGTGCTCGATTCGATTCCCGCTTCTCCGAGTTTTTGCGCCGCGCGTGATGTCGGCGCGAAGCCTTCCACCTTATAGCCCTCGCGGTCGGCGGCTTCCCGGATCGCGGTTAAAGAAGTAGTTTTCCCCGCGCCGGCGACGCCTTCGAGCGCCGTCACCTGATCGCGGCTCGACAGGATTTGCTCGACCGCCGCGCGCTGGCTCTCGCTCAAATGCGAGTGGTCTTGCTCGATCTTTCGGCGTGTCTCGAAACTCGCGATTGGTGCGTGTTGGTTCTGCCCCGCGCGCATCACTTGGATTGTGTTGCGCTCGCGGTCGATCATTTCGCTTGTGGTGAACGCGCGGCCCGGCGCACGATTGCTTGTCTCGATGAACTCGCCCGCTTGCAGGCGTTTCTCGAACCCCGCTTTAACCTCCGCGACCGTGGCGTCACCCATTGAGCGTTTCAGTGCATCCCTCAGCAGCTCGCGCTCATCGGCCACGGCTTCACGCTCCAGATTTTTCTCTCGCGAGTAGGTGAGCGCCTGGCTGATGGCTCTCTCTCCGGGTTCTTCCTTTAGCTGCTCTCTTCGCTCCTGTGCCGCTTCAACAACCCGCTCTGGTTGATTGCCGAAGTGCGCGGCCATTGCCTTGTGCCTGTCTTGCATCTCTTCGTGTGAGAGTTCGAGCTTTCCTTCTCGTGTCTGGTGCGCGGCGATCTGCGCCGCGCCTGCTCCTCGCCGGTTCTCCTTTGCGAGATGTTCCTCGATCTGCTGGCGGCGCGGACTCGACGCCTCCAGATACTCTTTGCTGTAGCCTTTGATTTCCGGCTGGCCGCTCTCACCGCGTTCGATCTCGTAGCCAAGTTCTTTCAACCGATGGGCCAATTCCGAGCGATACACTGCCGTCGCATACTGCTGGGCCTTGTACAGTTCCCGTGGCTGTAGTGCGTGGGCCTCTCCGTCGTCGATCTCAGTAAGATTGAA
>Ga0209648_10000981_pt1 | contig 22717 bp, 27 predicted proteins | sample GraSoi2013_115cm_FD_185830 | JGI IMG/M metagenome (GOLD analysis project Ga0209648, IMG submission 185830) | Grasslands soil microbial communities from the Angelo Coastal Reserve, California, USA - Sample 9_17_2013_115cm (SPAdes) (version 2) | ecosystem: Environmental > Terrestrial > Soil >... | reverse complement strand
CCGGGGCGGTGGACGCCGGGATCGTCGCGCGGTCCATCGCGGACGTCCCGGAGGTCGACTGGACGCCGATCGACCCCGCGCTGCACGCGCCGCTCGACCAGGTCGCCGCCGTGGTGCGGCGGAGCCCGCGGCCCGAGCTCGGGCTGGCGCTCATCCAGTTCGTCAACGGGCCGGAGGGACGCCCGATCATGAAGCACTACGGGTTCAGGCTGCCCGGGGAGCTCTGACCGCGCATGGATCTCTTCCCCGTGTGGCTCTCCCTCCGCGTCGCCCTGACGGCGACGGCGCTGACGCTGCTGATCGGCATCCCGGTCGCCCTCCTGCTGGCGCGCCGCCGCTTCCCTGGACGCAACGTCCTCGAGGCAGCCGTCGTCCTGCCGCTGGTGCTGCCGCCGACCGTCCTCGGCTACTACCTGCTCCTCGTCATCGGCGGCCGCGGCCCGGTGGGGCAGGCACTCGCCGCGGTCGGGCTCGAGCTGGCGTTCACGTGGGGCGCCGCGGTGCTCGCGGCGTGCGTCGGCTCGATCGCGCTCCTGATCAAGTCGGCCCAGGCGGGGTTCGAGACCGTGGACCACCAGCTCGAGCAGGCCGCGCGGACGCTCGGGCGCTCGGAGTGGTCCGTGTTCTGGAGCGTGACCCTGCCGCTCGCCTGGCGTTCCGTGCTGGCCGGCGCCGTGCTGGCCTTCTGCCGGGCCCTCGGCGAGTTCGGGATCACGCTCATGGTCGCGGGCAACATCCCCGGGCGGACCCAGACGCTGCCGCTCGCGATCTACGACCGCGTGCAGGGCGCGCAGCTGGGCGAGGCGAACGCCCTCGCGCTGATCGCCGTCGGCGTCGTCGTGGTGCTGCTCTTCGGCCTGAGCCGGCTGGCTCGGCTCCGGTATTGACCGTGGTCACAGTCGAGATCGTCAAGCGGTATCCCGGATTCACGCTCGACGTGGGCTGGCGCGCGGAGAAATCCGTCGTGGGGCTCTTCGGTCCGTCGGGCGCCGGCAAGACGCTGACGCTCCAATGCCTCGCGGGGCTCGTCCGGCCCGACGCCGGCCGCATCGTCGTGGACGACCGCGTCTTCTTCGACGGGGCGTCGGGCGTGGACCTGCCGCCGCAGCGGCGGCGGATCGGCTACGTCTTCCAGGGCTACGCCCTCTTCCCGCACCTCACCGTCGCCGCGAACGTCGCCTTCGGCCTGCGCGGCCGGCCGCACGGCGAGCGACGGCGCCGGAGCGCCGAGGTGATCGAGCGCCTCGGCCTCGGCGGGCTCGAGGCGCGCTACCCGTCGGAGCTCTCCGGCGGCCAGCGTCAGCGCGTCGCGCTCGGGCGGGCGCTCGCGATCGATCCCGCGCTCCTCCTGCTCGACGAGCCGCTCTCCGCGCTCGACGCCCCGCTCCGGCGCGCGCTGCGCGACGAGCTGCGCGAGGTCCTCGCCGCCTGGGGCACGGCCGCGGTCGTCGTGACGCACGACTTCACCGAGGCGTACCGGCTCGCCGACCGCATCGTCGTCTACGAGGGCGGACGCGTGATCCAGTCGGCGCCGCGCGCGGAGCTCCTCTGGCAGCCCGCGTCGGCGGCGGTCGCGGGGATCATGGGCCTCCGGAACGTGCTCCACGGCACCGTCGTGAAGGCGACGCCCGAGCGCATCCAGCTCCGCTGGCGCGGCCAGACGCTCGAGGCCGTGAACTCGCCGACGCGCTCCTACCTGCCGCCCCCCGACAGCCCCATCGCGTTCTTCATCCGTCCCGAGTACGTGCGGCTCATCCGCAAGGACCGCGGCGCGCCCGACCCCCAGCACCACATGAACCTCATGGCCGGCCGCATCGTGGGCGAGGCCGACTTCGGCACGGTGTGGTCGCTGCGCCTCCGCCTCGAGGCGCCCGGCGCGCCGGCGCAGGGCGACTTCGACCTCGAGGTCGAGGTGCCGCACCTCGTCTACGAGATCCTCGAGATCGAGCGCGACCGCCGGTGGCAGTTCTCGATCCACCGCGGCTCGATCCACGTGCTCCCTGCCTGATGGCGCCCGCCGTCCTCGAGCTCGCGGGCGTCCGGGTGAGCTACGCGGGGACGGACGCGCTCGACGTGCCGGCGCTCGAGGTGCGCGAGGGCGAGGTCCTCGCGGTCATCGGCCCGAACGGGAGCGGGAAGTCCACGCTGCTGCGCGTGCTCGGGCTCCTCGAGCGGCCGGCGCTCGGCTCGGTGAGCTTCCGCGGCCGCGCCGTGGACGCCGGGCGGGCGCTCGCCGAGCGCCGGCGGATCGCGATGGTCTTCCAGCAGCCCCTCCTCGCCGACATGACCGTGGGCGACAACGTCACCCTCGGGCTCTCGTTCCGCGGCGTCGCGGCGGACGAGTGCGAGACGCGCGTCCGCCGCTGGCTCGAGCGGCTCAACGTCGCGCCGCTCCGCGACCAGCGCGCCCGCACGCTCTCGGGCGGCCAGGCGCAGCGCGTCGCCCTCGCGCGCGCGCTCGTGCTCGAGCCCGACGTGCTGCTCCTCGACGAGCCGTTCGCCGGGCTCGACGAGCCCACGCGCGCGGCCCTCCTGCCCGACCTCGCCGGGATCCTGCGCGCCGACCGGGTGACGACCGTCGTGGTGTCGCACGACCGGAGCGAGGCGCTCGCGCTCGCCGACCGGGTCGCGGTCCTCATGGGCGGCCGCATCCTGCAGCTCGACGAGACGGCGCGCGTCTTCCACGCGCCCGCGTCCGAGGAGATCGCGCGCTTCGTGGGCGTCGAGACGATCGTGACGGGGCGGGTCCTCGGCCGCGAGGGTGGCGTGACCCTCGTGGACGTGGCGGGCCGGAAGCTCGAGGTCGCGGCCGTGGGGGAGGCCGGAGAGCTGGTGAGGCTCGGGATCCGGCCCGAGGACGTCACGCTGGCGCTCGCGACAGAGACGGTCCCGCTGTCGAGCGCCCGCAACCGGCTCGGCGGCACGATCTCGCGCGTCGTCCCGACGACGCCGGGCACGCGCGTCGTCGTGGACGTCGGCTTCCCCCTCGTCGCGACGGTCACGGCGCGCTCCGTCGCCGACCTCGGCCTGGCCGAGGGCGTCGCGGTCACCGCGGTCTTCAAGGCGAGCGCGGCGCACCTCATCGGCTCGCGCCGCAAGCTTGACACTCGGAGCCTCCCGGAGCTATAACGAGGCCGGCAACCACCGTGACCGGCCAACCCTCCACCGAAGGAGGCCCCGCATGGACCAGGAGACCCTCATCGAGCGACTGATGGCCGAGAACGAGGAGTTCCGGCGCCTCCGCACCGAACACGGGGCCCACGACCAGGAACTCGAGGCGCTCAAGCGAAGCTCCCCGCTCTCGGCGGACCAGCAGTGGCGGATGAGCGAGCTGAAGAAGTTGAAGCTGATCGCCAAGGACCGCATGGAGGCCATCCTCAAGCACGCCCGCTCCGGCGTCACGGCCTGAAGAAAGCTCGCGCGGGCGCGTTTCGCGGCCTCTCCCACCTCTCGGCGGAGGGCGCCGCCCGGATGGTCGACGTCTCCGGGAAGCGCGAGACCGCCCGCGAAGCTGTCGCCCGGGCGGTGGTGCGGATGACGCCCGCGACCCTCCGGGTGATCCGGCGCGGCAACGCCCCCAAGGGCGACGTCCTCGCCGTCGCGCGCCTCGCCGGGATCATGGCCGCCAAGCGCACCCCGCAGCTCATCCCGCTCTGCCACCCCCTGCGGATCACCGGTGTCGAGGTCACGTTCGAGGACGACCTCAAGCGCGGCGAGCTCACGGTGCTGGCCCGCGTGCGGACGGTGGACAAGACGGGCGTGGAGATGGAAGCGCTCACCGCCGCCGCGGTCGCGGCGCTCGCGGTCTACGACATGATCAAGGCAGTGGAGCGCGGCGTGACGATCGCGAGGATCCAGCTCGTCGAGAAGTCCGGTGGCAAGTCCGGCCCCTGGAAGCGTACGTGAAGACGGCGCTCGTCCACTCCGACGCGTGGGTCCGCTTCGACTACGGACCGCATCACCCGCTCCGGATGGAGCGTCTCGGGCTCACCTGGCGCCTCATGGAGGCGTACGGCCTCACGAAGCTCCCGGACGCCGCGGTCCACGCGGGCGCGCCCGCGGACGAGAGCGCGCTCGCGCGCTGGCACACGCGCGAGTACCTGGAGGTGCTGAAGACCGCCAACACCGGCGCGCCGCCCGCGCACGCCGCGCGCTACGGCCTCGGCCCCGGCGACAACCCGGTCTTCCCCGGCCTCTGGGACGCGGCGCGCCTCTGCGCGGGCGGCTCGCTCTTCGCGGCCGAGCTGGTCGCGAGCGGCGCGGCGACGCGGGCCTTTCACTTCGCCGGCGGCCTCCACCATGCGCTGCCGGCGCGCGCCTCCGGGTTCTGCTACGTCAACGACGCCGTCCTCGCCATCCTCCACCTGAAAGCGCGCGGGCTCCGCGTCGCCTACGTGGACATCGACGCCCACCACGGCGACGGCGTCCAGTACGCGTTCTACGGCGACCCGCGCGTGCTCACGATCTCGACCCACGAGTCCGGCGACTACCTCTTCCCGGGGACGGGCTTCGTCGAGGAGGCGGGCGAAGGCCCGGGGCTCGGCTACTCGGTGAACCTCCCGCTCGAGCCCTATACCGACTCGTCCGTCTACCTGCCGGCCTTCGAGCAGGTCGTCCCGCCGCTCCTCGGCGCGTTCCGCCCCGACGTCGTCGTCGCCCAGCTCGGGATCGACTCGCACCGCACCGACCCGCTGACCCACTTAGCACTCGACGTGCAGGGCTTCGCGCGCGCCGTGGCGCGCATCGCCGAGCTGGCGCCCCGGCTCCTCTGCCTGGGCGGCGGCGGCTACGACCTGCCGAACGTCGCGCGCGCCTGGACCGCGGCGTGGGCGGTCCTGAACGGCGTCGAGCTGCCGGCCGAGCTGCCGGCGTCGTTCGGCCCGGACCTCGAGCGCTACGCGTTCGCGGCGCCGACGCTGTGGGACCCGCCCGATCCGCTCCCCGAGCCTAAGCGCCGGCGCGCGGAGGAGGTCGCGGCGCGGCAGGTCGAGGCGATCCGCCGCATCATCTTCCCGGTCCACCGCCTGTAGACGGCGGCCCTCACGCGCACCACTCGCGCGGACCGTCGTCCGTGTAACCGCACTGCTCGCAGGGACTGAAGTAGTGGGTGGCCGGGGGCATGGCCACCGCGAGGCGCAGCGAGAGCTCCTGGCCCACGTTCCTGATGTGATGGACCGTTCCCCGGGGCACCCACACGATGTCGTCCTTCGCCGCCTTCACGACGATCCCGCCGGTCAGCTCCCACTCGAGGCGCCCGGCGAGGACGACCCACCACTCGTCGAAGTCCCGGTGCCAGTGGGGGCGATTGCCGCCGCCCGGCGGGCTGGCGATCAGCGTCACCAGCTGGCGCTCGTCGGCGATGAGGCGCTTGGACCAGGGCGGCGGGCCCATCCGCCCCACGACGTCGGCGATGCGCGTGTGGAGGACGTTGGGCCACGCGGCGTTCGCCGCCGTCGGCGGCACGGGTCCGGGCGCCGACATGCTGGGCTCCTTCAGGGTCTGACGCCCTCCTCCAGGAGGAGCGTCTCGATGTCGTTCAGCACGGTCCGCGGGTGGAGGAAGGTGGACGTGTAGATCTCGCGGACGAAGCCCGCGCCGTCGATCAGGAACACCTTCAGCACGTGCGAGAGCTCCCGCCGCGGTGTCCCGTTCGACCGGTCGAGCGTCACGTGGACGTCCTGGCCGAAGCCTTCGACCAGCGGCATCAGCTCCTGTGCCGAGCGGGTCGTGAGAAAGTACCAGCGCACTCCGTCGCCCTCGTCGCTCACGCGGCTCCCGCCGTACCGCCGCATCACCTCCGGCGTGTCGCGCGCCGGATCGAACGACAGCGTCACGAACCGCACCCGGTCGCGCAGGGCGGGCGTCGCCACGATCGCCTGCTTGAGCGCGTCGAACACGCGGTACGCCAGGGGACAGCCGCCCGGATCGACGCACGTGCTGTAGATGAATCCGAGCAGCGTGATGCGGTCGCGCGTGAACCGGGAGAGCCGCTGCGCACGGCCGTCGATGCCCAGGACCGCGCCGTCGGGCGCCGCCATGATGCGGTGCAACGTGTAGCTGCCCGGAGGCGGCGGCTCGAAGTCGAGGGCGGGCAGGGGCTCGGCCTCGTGCGCGCCCGCCGCGGGGGCGCAGGCGAGCCAGCCGAGCAGCGCGAGCCCGGCCGCCACGGGCCGCGTGGCGCGCGCGCCGCCGACCCTCACGGGCCCCGCCTCAGCGCGGCGTCACGCGCGCGAGCGCCGCGGGCCGGCCGCGGCGCTGCGCAGCGCCTTCGACCCGAGCTTCATGTGGTGGGCGCGGCCGAGCTTCTCCTTCGTGAAGTCGAGCTCGAAAACCTGCCTGAGCTCCTTGCCGTTCCAGGTGAAGCCGCGCAGGAATTGCTCGTTGTCGGCGCCGAGCTTGTCCCAGTTGGCGAGCAGCGACGAGGTGACGTAGACGCGCCTGCCGTCCCAGCTCTGCGAGATCATGTTGACCTGCCTGCCGGTGACCTTCGCGTAGGTCTGCTTCGGCGCCTCCGGATTGCGCAGATCGAAATAGCGCGTCGTGCCGTCCATGAACGTGTTGACCCAGAGCCCCTTGCCGTCGCGCGTGATGCTGGTGTCGACCGGCAGCGGGACCTTGGCGGGGTCGCCGATGGTCGCCACGTCCTTCGCCTGCCACCCGCCCTTGCCGTCCTGCTTCACGAGCCAGATCTTGGACGTGAGCGCTGTCGCGACCACGGCCCAGTCGTCCCCGGGGTTGAGCGACCAGCGGATCTCCAGCGGCGCGCCGGGCACGCTCAGCACCTTGCGCGGCTTCATGGCCTTGAGGTCCCAGACCACCATGGTGTTGCCGAAGCGCTTCATCGCCTCCGGATCCTTCACGAGCTCCCAGAGCGAGCGCATGTAGTTCGTGTAACCGGTGAAGCTCGAGGTGAGCATGACGTTCTTCTTCGGGTTGACCTGGAGGTCGTAGCCGTACCCGTCGCCGCCGCCGTCGGTCGGCATCGCGTAGGAAGCGACGAACTCGCCCCGGTTGTTGTAGAGCGCCATGCCGGTGACGCCGCTCTTGTCCTTGGTGTTCGAGAGCGCCTGCACCAGCATCCGGCCGGGGAGTGCATAGTAGGTGTGCGGGCCAAGGTAACCGGTCTTGTCGGCCATGTCGGCGATGGTCCGCACGAGCTTCGGCTTCGCCGGATCGGTGGCGATGTCGAACACGTAGATCTTGGCCTCCGCGAGCCCCCCGGCCCAGATGAAGCGCCGGTCGTCGGTGAAGCCCATGTGGTGCGCCTCGCCGCGGGAGCCGACCGAGACCGAGGCGATCACCTTCCCGTAGCCCTTCGACTTCGGGTGCGCGTCCACGGTCACGAGCTTGTCCGAGCCGTCCCCGAGCCCCTCGACGCCCAGGGTCCAGACGTAGACGTAGTCCTCCTGACCCTTGATGAGCTTGGCGATGTACGGCGAGTTGCAGGTCTCGTCGGCGCGCGCCGGGCCGGCGCCGACCCCGCAGGCGAGGGCGACCCACGCGACCGCCAGAACGCTGAAGCGCAGCACGCGATGAGGATCCATGGGCGTCTCCTTTGCTCGGGATGAGCTATCGCGGGATCTTACTACCCCGTCGTGCTGGCGGTCGGGCCCGTGCTCGTCTTCGCGCTTCAGAGCGAGCAATCTGCGCGGTGGCCGCGAGTGAGGGCTGCTAGGCGCTGGACCCGGTCGTCCCGACCCAGCCCGTCTCCGAGACATCGACCGTGACTCCGTCGGGGCCGCTGTACTTCACCTCGACGTTCGCGTAGCGGTGGTGGCCCTGACCCACTCCGAGGGCCTGGTTGATGTCGTCGCGGGGCTTCGAGCCCGCGGCGGCCAGCCGCTCGGTGATCGCCTCCAGGCCCTCGACCTGGAAGCCGATGTGGTGGATGCCGCTCCAGTCCTTGCCGCGCTCGGCCCCGGCCGACGCGTCGTTCTTGAAGTTGAGGATCGCCAGGTTGATGTCGCCGTCGCTCAGGTAGTAGCCCCTGGCGCTCGGGCTGTCGATTTTGCCGATCTCCTTCATGCCGAACACGTCGATGTAGAACCGGGCGGTCTTGTCCACGTCCTGGGTCGAGAGGGCGATGTGCTTGATCTTGGGCATGGCCGTTTCTCCTCTGCCGGGGGCTCGCGCGGCGCCGCCCGTGCCTGTCTGGGAAAGGTACGACAGGAACGCTCAAAAGGCCAGCGTGTCGCGCGCGGCGATTGACAACCCCGCCGGGTCGCCGATAATCGCCTCACTCCGGGAGGTGACCATCGTGAAGCGACCGGTGCCGGTCGAACGAACGCGGTCTCGTGCGGTCCTCGTCGCCCTCCTCGCCTGCGCCGTCCTGCTCGCGCCGGGGCGCTCGGGCGCCGCGCCCGAGGGGCAGCTCACGTGGGGCGTCCACATCACGCTCGCGCCCACCTGGTTCGATCCCGCCGAGTCTCCGGGGATGATCACGCCGTACATGGTGTTCTACGCGCTGCACGACGCGCTGGTGAAGGCCATGCCCGGCAACTCGATGGCGCCGAGCCTCGCCGCGTCGTGGAGCGTCTCGCCCGATGGGCTCGTCTACGAGTTCGTGCTCCGCAAGGGCGTCAGGTTCCACAACGGCGACCCCGTCACCGCCGAGGACGTCAAGTTCTCGTTCGAGCGCTACCGGGGCGCCGCCGGCAAGACCCTCCACGAGATGGTCGCGGCGGTCGAGACGCCGGACCCTGCCCGCGTCCGCATCCGCCTGAAGCGCCCGTGGCTCGACTTCATGACCTTCTACTCGAGCGCCACGAGCGCCGGCTGGATCGTGCCCAAGAAATACGTCGAGAAGGTCGGCGACGAGGGCTACAAGAAGGCCCCGATCGGCGCCGGCCCCTACAAGTTCGTCTCGTCCACCCCCGGCGTGGAGCTCGTCCTGGAGGCCTTCGAGCAGTACTGGCGCAAGCCGCCGAGCGTCCGGCGTCTGGTCTTCAAGGTGATCCCGGACGAGGCGACACGGCTCGCGGCGCTCAAGCGTGGCGAGGTGGACATCGTCTACTCGATCCGCGGTGAGCTGGCCGAAGAGGTCCTGCGCACGCCCGGCCTCGCGCTGAAGCCGACGGTCATCCAGGCCGCGCAGTGGGTCAACATGCTCGACCAGTGGGACCCGAAGTCGCCCTGGCACGACCGCCGCGTGCGCCTGGCCGCGAACTACGCCGTCGACCGGAAGGCCATCAACCAGGCCATCACGCTCGGTCACTCGAAGCTCACGGGGAGCATCATCCCGAGCACGTTCGATTTCTATTGGCAGCCGCCCGCGTACCCGTACGATCCCGCCCGGGCCCGCCAGCTCCTGGCCGAGGCCGGCTATCCGAACGGCTTCGACGCCGGCGAGTACTTCTGCGACATCTCGTACGCCAACGTGCAGGAGGCAATCCTGAACCACTTCCAGGCGGTCGGGATCCGCGCGAAGCTGCGGCCGCTCGAGCGCGCGGCCCACTTCAAGACCTGGTCGGAGAAGAAGTACAAGAACCTCGCCTACGGCGCGAGCGGCGCCTTCGGCAACGCCGCGACCCGGATCGAGGCCTTCGTGGCCGCGGGCGGTACCTACGTCTACGGGAGCTATCCCGATATCGACGGGTTGTTCCGCGAGCAGGCGGGCGAGCTCGACGCGAAGAGGCGCGAGGCCATCCTGCACCGGATCCAGCAGCTCATCCACGAGAAGGCGATGTTCGTCCCGATCTGGCAGCTCGCGTTCGTGAACGGCGTGGGCCCGCGCGTCGAGGAGTCGGGGCTCGGGCTCATCGCCGGCCACGCGTACTCGGCGCCGTACGAGGACCTGCGGCTCAAGCTCAGGTAAACACCTGAAGGCGCGGTCGAGCGATCGGGGCGCGCCGCGCCTGCGCGCCGTCGCGCTCCTGGCGACGCTCCTGACCCTCGCGGGCTGCGCCGAGCGTCCGGCGGGCGGCGCGTCCGTCACGCTGGTCCTCAAGTACGCGCGCATCCTCGGGCCCGCCGACCCCTTCCCCCGGCTCCTGCGAGAGTTCGAGGCGGCCCATCCGGGCGTGCGCGTCCGGGGCGAGGCGCTCCCGTGGACCTCCGACGAGCAGCACCAGTTCTACGTCATCAACCTCGAGGGGCGGAGCCCGGGGTTCGACGTCATGATGCTCGACGTCATCTGGGTGCCGGAGTTCGCCCGCGCGGGCTGGCTGCTCGACCTCACGCCGCGGCTCCCGCCGGACGAGCTCGCGCCGTACTTTCCGAGCACGGTCGAGGCCGCGACGTACGGCGGGCGCGTGTGGGCGATCCCCTGGAACATGAACGTCGGCCTCCTCTACTACCGCGCCGACCTCCTGGCGAAGTACGGTCTCCGGCCGCCCCAGACGTGGGACGAGCTGGTGGCGCAGACCCGCACCGTCCGCGCGGGGGAGCGCGACCCGAGGCTCGACGGCTATCTCTTCCAGGGCAAGCAGTACGAGGGCATGGTCGTGAACGTGCTCGAGGCGTTCTGGGCGAGCGGCACGCGCCTCGTCGCGGCGGACGGCACCGTCTTCCCGGAGCCCGCGCGCGCCGCCGAGGCGCTCGCGTTCCTCCGCGGTCTCATCGAGACCGGCGTGAGCCCCGCGTGGACGACGGCGGCCGACGAGGAGCTCTCGCGTCGCGCGTTCGGCGACGGCCACGCCGTCTTTCTCCGGAACTGGCCGTACGCGATGGATCTCTTCCAGGCGCCGGGCTCGCCCGTCCGCGGCCGTGTCGGGGTCGCGCCGCTGCCGGGGCGCGCGGGAGGCCCGCGGGGCGCGGGGTCCACCGGCGGCGCCCATCTCGGCGTGTCGCGGCGGAGCCGCCATCCCGAGCTCGCGGTGGCGCTGGCGCGCTTCCTCTCGAGCGCGCGTGCCCAGAAGGCCATGGCGCTCGGCGCGGCGCTCTCGCCGACGCGCACGGCGCTCTACGACGATCCCGACCTCGTGCGGCAGCGCCCCGGGCTCCCGCGGCTCCGCGCGCTGATGCTCGACGGGCGCCCGCGTCCGGTCACGCCGTACTACCTCCTGCTCTCCGCGACGCTCCAGCCGGAGTTCTCGGCGGCGCTCGCCGGCGTGAAGCCGGCGCCGCGGGCGATCGCCGACGGGCACGCGCGCCTCGAGCACTTCCTCGAGGCGCTCCGTTGACGGCGCGCGGGCGCGGCGACCGGCGGCTGGGGCTGATTCTATTGTCGCCCACGCTCGTGGCGCTGGGCGCCCTCACGGCGTTCCCGGGCCTCTGGGTGCTCTGGCTTTCGCTCCAACACCGCGTGCCCATCTTCGGCGTCGCGCGCTTCGCGGGCCTCGACAACTACGCCTTCCTCGCCGGCGACCCGCGCTTCTGGGGCGCCGCCCGCACGACCGCGCTCTTCACGGTCGGGTCGGTCGCGCTCGAGCTCGTGCTCGGCGTCGGCGTGGCGCTGGCGCTCGCCCGCCAGCGTCGCGGGCGGCGGCTCGCCCTGGCGCTCCTCCTCCTCGCGTGGGCGATGCCGGCGGTCGTGACCGCGAAGCTCTTCGAGTGGCTCTACCACCCGGCGGCGGGCCTCGTGAACGTCCTCCTCGGCGGCCGGGCGCTCAACTGGCTCGGCGACCCCGCGCTGGCCCTCCCGGCGGTGATCCTGGCCGACGTCTGGCGCGCGATGCCGTTCGTGGCGCTCCTCTGCTACGCGCGGCTCCTCGCGATCCCGGCCGAGCTCTACGAGGCCGCGCAGGTGGACGGCGCCGGACGCCTCGCCACGCTCGGGCGCATCACGCTGCCGCTCCTCGCGCGGATCCTGCTCCTGGCGCTCCTCTTCCGGACGCTCGACGCGCTGCGGGCGTTCGACATCATGTTCGTGCTGACGGGCGGCGGCCCGGCGGGCACGACCGAGACGCTCACCGTCTACGCCTACCGGGGCCTCTTCCAGATGCTTCAGCTCGGCTTCGGCTCGGCGATCGGCGTCGTCGTCTTCGTCCTCGTGATGGCCGTCGCGTGGGCGTACCTTCGCCGCGGCCGCGGGAACGCCGTCGCGGCATGAGGCGGGTCCGGACGAACGCGGCGGACCTCCTGGCGCTCGGCGCCCTCGCCGCGTACGCGGTCCCGTTCTTCTGGCAGCTCCTCACCTCGTTCAAGCCGGAGGCCGAGCTCCTGCGCCTGCCGCCGCTCCTCCCGAGCCGGCTCACGCTCGAGCACTATCGCGTCGTGCTCGAGCAGAGCCTGATTCCCCGGGCTCTCGTGAACAGCTTCGGCATTGCCGCCCTCACGACGCTGCTCGCCCTCGTCCTCGGGCTCCCCGCCGCGTACGCGATCGCGCGGCTCGCCGTGCCCGGCACGCGCGCGCTGCTGCTCGCGATCGTCGCGTCCACCGCGTTCCCCCAGATCGCCACCGTGAGCCCGCTGTACCTCCTGCTGCGGGCGCTCGGACTGCGCGACACGTGGACGGGGCTCGTCCTCGTCCACACCTCGTTCGCGCTGCCGCTGACGGTCTGGCTCCTCGCCGGGTTCATCCGCGAGATCCCGCTCGAGACCGAGGAGGCGGCCGCCGTGGACGGCGCGGGGCGGCTCGGCGCGCTCCGGTGGATCGTCGTGCCGCTGCTCGCCCGGGGCCTGGCCTCGGCGGCGCTGCTCACGTTCCTCTTCAGCTGGAACGAGTTCCTCTTCGCCTACACGTTCACCGCGTCAGAGGCGAGCCGCACGATCCCGGTCGCGCTCGCGCTCTTCCCCGGGGTCTTCGAAGTGCCGTGGGGCGACATCGCCGCGGCCTCGATGCTCGCGAGTCTGCCGCCCGTGCTGATCGTCGTCGGGCTCCAGCGCTTCCTCGTCAGCGGGCTCCTCGCGGGCGCGGTCAGGGACTGAGGCGCGCGCGCGGCAAAAGCGCGTAGACTTCGGCCAACACAGCGGGGTGGGAGGGACACCGTGACCATCAAGCGCATCATGCACGCGTCTGACTTCTCCACGGCCTCCGGCGCGGCGTTCAAGCTGGCGCGCGCGCTGGCGAAAGCGCTCCACGCCGAGCTCGTCCTGTGCCACGCCTACCAACCGATGCCGCCCGTCGCCGTCGGCGAGGGTTACGTCTCGCCCAGGGTGATCGAGCAGATCTGGACCGCGGCGCGCACGAGCGCCCGCGGGAGGCTCGAGCGCCTGGCCGCCGCGGCGCGGCGGGACCGCCTTCGCGTCTCGACGCTGCTCCTCCAGGGAGCGGCCGCGCCGGCGATCGTCGCCGGGGCCCGGCGCAAGCGGGTCGGGCTCCTCGTCCTCGGCACGCACGGGCGCACCGGCGTCCGGCGGATGCTGCTCGGCAGCGTCGCGGAGCGTGTCGTGCGGACCGCGCACTGTCCGGTGCTGACGGTGCGCTCGCGGGTGTGACGGCGGCGGGTCGCGGGCCAGGGCGAGCGGGGCGCGGCGCGGCCTAGGCGCGCGGGCGCGCGACCGCCAGGCGGAGCCCGAGGCGTGCTACAGTGACGTATCGCAGCACCCGGAGGTTCTCAACGTGACTGGAGCGCTCATCACGTTCGAGGGCGTCGAGGGGTCGGGCAAGACGACCCAGTTGCTCCGCCTCGAGCGTTGGCTTCGTACCCGGGGACACCGCGTGGAGCGGACCCGCGAGCCCGACGGGACGCGCCTGGGCGCCGCGGTGCGCCGGCTCTTCGAGCGCCCCGGCCTCGCCCCCGAGCCCCTCGTCGAGGTCTTCCTGTTCATGGCCGCGCGCCATCAGCACGTCACCGAGAAGATCCGCCCGTGGCTCGAGCGCGGCCGCGTCGTCCTCTCCGACCGCTACGCCGACGCGACCGTCGCCTACCAGGGCTACGGCCGCGGCGTGGACGCCGACCTGATCCGCGAGTTGAACGTGCGTGCGACGGGCGGCGTGCTGCCGGACCTCACGCTCCTCTTCGACCTCGACCCCGCGGAGGGTCTTCGGCGCATCGGCCGCCGCCGGCTCGACCGCTTCGAGCGCGAGAAGCTCGCGTTCCACCGTCGCGTCCGGCGGGGGTACCTCGAGATCCTCCGCGCCGAGCCGAAGCGCGTGCGCCTGATCCGCGCGACGCCGCCGCCGGCCGAGGTCGAGCGCCAGGTGCGGGCCGTCGTGGAGGAGTTCCTGCGTGGCGCTTGAAGGGATCTCCGGCCAGCCCCGCGCCGTCGCGCTCCTTTGCCGTGCGCTCGAGAGCGACAGGGTGGCCCACGCCTACGCGTTCGTCGGCCCCGCCGGCGCCGGGCGCATGACGACCGCCGTCGCCTTCGCCCAGGCCCTGCTCTGTCCCCAGGGTGGTTGCGGGCGGTGTAACGCCTGCCGCCTCGCGGCCGGGCGCCGGCATCCCGACCTCCACGTGCTCGTACCGACGCCGCCCGAGACGAACCCGAAGGGCGCGCGGGCGCTCCGTATCGGCGCGATCCGCGAGCTCGGGCGCGAGGCGTCGCTGCGCCCGGTCATGGCGCGCTGGAAGGTCTTCGTGCTCGACGAGGCCGAGCGCATGACCGGCGAGGCGCCGCAGGCCTTCCTGAAGACGCTCGAGGAGCCGCCGCCGGGGACGGTGATGATCCTGATCCTCCCGCGGGCGCGCGCGCTGCCCGCCACGGTGCTGTCGCGCTGCCAGGTCGTGCGTTTCGCGCCGCGCGGCGACGAGGCCGCGGCCGACGCCCGGGCCCAGGCCTTCGAGCTGCTCGCCGAGGTCCGGACGAAGGGCGCCGACGAGATGTTCCGGCGCGCCGAGCGTCTGGACCGCGAGAAGGCCGAGGCGCTCGTGGACGCCTACTGGCTCTGGGCGCGCGACCTCCTCCTCGCCCAGGCGGGGGCGCCGGCCGGCCTGTTCGTCAACGCCGACCGCGCGGCCGAGCTCGCGCGCGAGGCGGAGCGCTGGACCCTCGCCGACCTCCTGCGCGCCGTCGAGCTCTGCCGCGAGGCGCGCGAGGCGCTCGTGCACAACGTGACGCCGCGGCTGACCGTCGAGGTGCTCTTGAGCCGCTTCGCCCTGCGGGCGGCATGAGGATAGATCCATGGACGAGTACCTGATCGGCATCCGCCTCCACGCGACCGCGCAGGCCGAGGACTACCGGCTCGGCGACGTCGACGCCCACGTCGGGGACCTGGTGCTGGTCGAGACCTCCGGCGGCGACGCGGTCGGCGAGGTGCGCCGGCCGAAGCGCGAGCTGCCGGAATTCAAGCGCGACCGCCTCTACCACCGCGTGCTCCGGCGCGCGACCGACGAGGAGGCGCGTGAGTACCGCGAGCGCCGCGCGAAGGAGGAGCACGCGGTCGGCGTCTGCCAGCAGCTGGCCCGCGGTCGCGGCCTCGCGATGAAGGTCGTGGACGTCGAGATGCAGGCCGGGGGGCGGCGCGTGGCCGTGTACTTCAACGCGGAGACGCGCGTGGACTTCCGCGACCTGGTCCGCGACCTGGCGCGCGAGTTCCGCGCGCGGATCGAGATGCGGCAGATCGGCGCGCGCGACACCACCAAGGTGCTTGACGGCATCGGGCCGTGCGGGCGCCAGCTCTGCTGCTCGTCGCATCTGCGCCGCTTCGAGCCGATCTCGGTGAAGATGGCGAAGGCCCAGGACATGCCGCTGACCGACAACCGGCTGCTCGGGAACTGCGGCAGGCTCAAGTGCTGTCTCCTCTACGAGTTCTCGACGTACCAGGAGCTCCGTGCCCGGCTCCCGCGCGTCAACACGCCGTGCCAGGCCTCGTGCGGCGGCGGGGGCTGCATGACCGGCAAGGTGCGGTCGATCCGTGTGCTGAAGCAGTCGGTCGTCGTCGGCTTCCCCGACGGGACGGAGGCCGAGGTCCCGCTCGACCAGCTCACCTGGGAGGGGCGGTCGCACGTGCAGGCCCAGCTCGAGGGATCGTGACCGCTCGCGCGTTCTATCTCACGACGCCGATCTACTACGTCAACGACCGCCCACATATCGGGCACGCCTACACGACGATCATGGCCGACGCGATGGCGCGCTGGCGCCGGCTCGCGGGCGACGAGGTCTTCTTCCTCACCGGCACCGACGAGCACGGCGAGAGGATCGCGCAGATCGCGGCGGCGGCCGGGGTGTCGCCGAAGGAGTACGCCGATCGGATCTCGGGCGTGTTCCGCGAGACGTGGAAGACGCTCGGCATCTCGAACGACGATTACATCCGGACGACCGAGCCGCGTCACGAGAAGGTCGTCCAGGCGGTCCTCCAGACGCTGTGGGACAAGGGCGAGATCTACCTCGGCACCTACGGCGGCCACTACTGCTTCGGATGCGAGCGCTTCTACACCGAGAAGGAGATCGTCGACGGCAAGTGCCCCGACCACCAGACCCCCCTCACGTGGATCGAGGAGGAGAACTACTTCTTCAAGATGTCGAAGTACCAGGCGTGGCTGATCCATCATGTCAACGACCACCCTGACCTCGTCCGCCCCGAGCGCTACCGCAACGAGATCCTCGGGTTCCTGCGCGATCCGCTCCAGGACCTCTCGATCAGCCGCCCGCGCCGCCGGCTCGAGTGGGGGATCCCGCTCCCGTTCGACGACAAGTACGTCACCTACGTCTGGTTCGACGCGCTGATCAACTACGTCTCCGCGCTCGGCGGCCCGGGCGCCGCCCGCTTCGACAAATTCTGGCCGAACGTGCGGCACCTGATCGGCAAGGACATCCTCAAACCCCACGCCGTCTACTGGCCCTGCATGCTGCACGCGGCGGGGCTGCCCGTCTTCCAGCACCTCGACGTCCACGGCTACTGGACGGTCAACGGTCAGAAGATGTCCAAGAGCCTCGGCAACGTCGTGGACCCGCTCGCGATGCAGGCGAAGTACGCCGAGGCGTTCCGCTACTTCGTGCTGCGTGAGCCCGTGTTCGGCCTGGACGCCGACTTCAGCGAGGCGGCGCTCGTCGGCCGGCTCAACGCCGACCTCGCCAACGACCTGGGCAACCTCGTCTCGCGCGCGACGACGCTGATCGTGAACATGGCCGAGGGCAGGGTGCCGCGATGGCATCAAGACGTTGTAGCTCCGCATGGCACCGTCCCCCAGCTGAGACCGGACTTCGAGCGCGCAAAGGCCGGGGTCGAGGTTGCCATGGCCGAGTTCGCGTTCCAGAAGGCGTTCACGGCTATCTGGGAGTTCGTCGGCGCGGTGAATCGCTTCGTCGATACGGCGCAGCCATGGGTCATCGCCAAGCAGCTCGAGCCGGTCGGTCGGCCGAGACTGAGCACGGTCCTCTACTCCCTCGCCGAGTCTCTACGGCTGCTCGGGATCCTCCTGGCGCCATTCCTGCCGGACGCCGCGGCGAAGATCAATACGGCGCTCGGTCAAACGGGCGAGCCGAAGCTCGCCGACGCCGAGTGGGGGCGCCTCGAGGCCGGCACCCAGGTCGCGAAGGTCTCCGGGCTCTTCCCGCGCGTCGAAGACAAGAAGGCGGCCGCGCCCACGGCGGACGCGCCTGTCCCCGCGGGCGCCCGCATCAGCATCGACGACTTCGGGAAGGTCGACCTGCGCGTGGCGGAGATCGTCGCCGCCGAGCCCGTGCCGAAGTCGAAGAAGCTCCTGAAGCTCACCGTGTCGCTCGGCGCCGAGCAGCGCACGCTCGTCGCCGGGATCGCCGAGCACTACGCGCCGGCCGACCTCGTCGGCAAGAAGGTCGTCGTCGTCGCGAACCTGGAGCCGGCGAAGCTCATGGGCGTCGAGTCCAACGGCATGGTCCTGGCGGCGTCCACCGAGGGCAAGCTCGCGGTGCTGACGCTCGACCGCGACCTCCCGCCCGGGGCGAAGATCCAGTGACGCCCGCGCGGCTCACCGACGACGAGTACGTGGACGCCATCGTCCAGGTGGCCGGGGCCGACCCGACCATCGCGCGCGTGCTGCGCGAGATCGTGAGCCTCGACGCCCCGGTGCGCGCGAGCGCGCTCGACCTGGTGGGCGCGCACCTCAAGGTCCACTCCGCGGCGGGCGACGTGCTGGACTGCGTGGACGCGCTCAAGCGCGACGCGGTCGCGCGCCGGCTCGCCGAGCGCCTCGGCTCGGCGGACGCGCCGACCCCGGGCGTTCCCCCGGCCGCCTAGCTCGGGACGCGGCCCCCCTCCGTGCACGAGGTCCTCTCGTGGCTGGGTAGCTGGGGCGTCTCCTTCGCGTCGCTCGGGGGCGGCGTGCTCACGCTCTTCGTCTTCCGCCGCGGCCTGCCGAACGTCGGGTGGATCGTCGGCTATCTCCTGATCCTCGGGCTCCTGTTCGCGCTGATCACCGAGGTCCGACGGCCCCTCGAGGAGTCGGGCCGGCGCTCTGGCCGCTGGTTCGTGGGCGCGGCGGATTACACCATCCAGACCCTCTTCCACGGCCTGCTCCTGTTCGTGCTCCCGGCGTACTGGGCGGCGACGACGCTCCGCTCGCTCAACGCGCCGTTCTTCGTGCTCCTCGTGGCGCTGGTACTCCTCGCGACCTTCGACCCGTGGTACCGGGCGCTCGTCCACCCGCGGCCGTGGCTCGGCCACGCGTTCTTCGTCGTCTCGGTGTTCGCCGCGCTGAACGTGGCGCTGCCCCTCGTCGGCCTGCCGCCGTTCCCCTCGCTCGTCGCCGCCGCCTTCCTGGCCTCGATCGCGCTCACGCCGGTCGTCCGGCGCGCGCGGCAGCTCTCGTGGGCGGGCGCCCTCCAGGTGACGGTCGTGGTCGGCGTCGTGGCGGCGACGGCGGCCGGCGCCGGGCGCGCTTTCATCGCGCCCGTGCCGCTGTTCGTGGCGAGCGCCGAGGTCCGGTGGGCCGTTGGCTCCATCGAGTCGCTCGAGCCGGTGCCCGACGCGATCCCCGCGGGCGCGCTGAAAGAGCGGGGCCTTGTCGCGTACACTCCCATCTACGCGCCGGCGGGCCTCTCCCAGGGGGTGAGCCACGTGTGGCGCCAGAACGGAGCGGTGGTGGAGGCGGTGAGCCTCTCGCCCGTCCGCGGCGGCCGCCGGGAGGGGTTTCGGACGTACTCGCGCAAGACCGCGTTCCCGGCCGATCCCGTCGGGCGCTGGACGGTGGACGTGACGACGAGCGCGGGACAGCTCATCGGACGGCTGAGCTTCCGGGTGATCCCGTGAGACCTTTGACCAGAGGAGGAGGACGTCATGGCTGAGACCGTGCGGACGATGGATTACTTCTACGTGATGGTGCCCGACAAGCCGGGCGAGGGCGCGCGCATCCTCGCGGAGCTCAAGAACGCGGGTGTGAACCTCATCGCCTACTCGGGCTTCCCCGAGGGCCGCGGCGCGCAGCTCGACTTCGTCCCGATGAATTCCATGGCCTTCAGGGACGTCGCGAAGCGGATGAAGTGGAAGGTCAAGGGGCCCAAGCGCTGCTTCATCATCGAGGGCGACGATCGCATCGGCGCGTGCGCCGAGGTCCTCGGCAAGCTGGCGGCGGCGAAGGTGAACGTGGTCGCGATGGACGCGGTCGCGGCGGGCGCGGGCCGCTGGGGCGCGATCCTCTGGGTGGCGCCGGGCGGCGTGAAGAAGACCGCGGCGGTCCTCGGCGCGATGTGACGCCGGACCTCTTCGACACGCACGCGCACCTCCACTTCCCGGAGTTCGCGGACGATCTCGACGCCGTCCTCGCGCGTGCCCGGGCCGCCGGCGTCCGGCGCATGCTGACCATCGGGACGGACGTCGAGACCTCGCGCGCGGCGGTGGCGCTGGCCGCGCGCGAGGCCGACGTCTGGGCGGCCGTCGGCATCCACCCCCACGACGCGTCCCGGGCGGACGACGCGGCGCTCGGCGAGATCGAGCGGCTCGCCGCGGCGCCCCGCGTCGTCGCGATCGGCGAGTGCGGCCTCGACTTCTTCCGCAACCTGTCGCCCCGCGACGCCCAGGAGCGCTGCTTCCGGGCCCAGCTCGCCCTCGCGCGCCGCGCGGGGAAGCCCGTGCTCGTCCACTGCCGCGACGCCCACGCGGAGACGCTCGCGATCCTCGCCGAGGCGCCTGCCGGCGAGACCGGCGGGATCATGCATTGCTTCTCGGGCGACGTGGAAATCGCCCGGCGCTGCCTCGACCTCGGCCTCCTGATCTCGCTCGCCGGGCCCGTGACCTACCCGAAAGCGCGCGCGCTGCCAGACGTGGCGCGGTTCGTCCCGGCCGACCGCCTCGTCGTCGAGACGGACTGCCCGTTCCTGCCGCCGCAGCCCCACCGCGGCAAGCGCAACGAGCCCGCGTACCTCGCGATCACCGCCGCGCGCGTCGCCGAGCTCCGCGCCGAGCCCCTCGAGGTGGTTGCCGCGCGCACGGCGGAGAACGCCCGGACGCTCCTGGGCGTCCCGTGACCGACGCGCTCGCGCTGGCCCGCCTCCTCGCAGGCCGCTCGAACGGAGAGCGTGAGGCGGCCGTGGCGCGCCGGCTCGCCGCGCGCGGCGTGCCGTTCACGCGCCACCGCTTCGACGTCGCGGAGGGCCGCGGCGAGACGTTCGCCGTGGACCTCGGGTCCGGCGACCGCGTCCTGGTCCTCTGCGCCCACCACGACGCGGTGCCCGGAAGCCCCGGCGCCAACGACAACGCCGCGGCCGTCGGCATCCTGCTCGACCTCATCGAGCGCGTCGCGCCGCCGTCCCGGCTCCGCGTGAGGCTCCTCTTCACCGCGTGCGAGGAGCTCGACTACCTCGGCGCGCGCGAGTACGTGCGCGAGGTCGGCGTGTCGGGCATCGCGGGCGTGCTCTCGCTCGAGCTGTGCGGCATCGGCGACAGCCTCGTCGTGTGGGACGCCGGCGAGGAGACGCCGCTCACGAGGACGCTCCGCGGGGCGTTCGAGGGGCTCGGCTGGAGGAGCGACGAGCGCTACCACGTCGTGGGTCGCATCCCGCGCTTCGGGAGCGACCACCGCGCCTTCGCGGCCGCGGGCGTGCCCGCGTACGGGCTCACCGTCGTCCCGGCGGCGAAGGCCGAGGCGCTCCGTCGGTTCATCTTCAATCCGGTGTGGGGCGCGCTCCGGTTCGCCTTCCGCCGCCCCCCGCCCTTCGACACGTATCACACGGCGCGCGACGGCCTGGCGACGCTCGAGCCCGGCGCGCTCGACCTCACGGCGCGGGCCCTCGAGGCGATCGTCGCGACGGGCCCGTAGAACGACCATGCGACTTGGGGTCGGGATCGTCGGCATCGTCCTGATCGCGGCCATCATCTGGGACGCGTTCGAGGCACTCGTGCTGCCACGCCGGGTGACGCGACGGCTGCGTCCCACGCGGTGGTTCTACCGCTCGACCTGGGGCGTCTGGTCCGCCATCGCGCGCCGGCTGCGCCAGGGGGGACGCCGTGAGACCTATCTCAGTTTCTACGGCCCACTCTCGCTGTTTCTCCTTCTCGCCATGTGGGCGGCGAGCCTCATCATCGGCTTCGGGATGCTGCATTGGGCGTCTGGCTCGAGCCTCGTCGTCCAGGGCGCCGGCGCGACGTTCTGGGACGACCTCTACATGAGCGGGACGACGTTCTTCACACTCGGGCTCGGCGACGTGGTGCCGCGTCGCTCACTGGCTCGAGTGCTCACCGTGGTGGAGGGTGGCGTGGGCTTCGGGTTCCTCGCGGTCGTCATCGGCTACCTGCCGGTGCTCTATCAGGCGTTCGCGCGCCGTGAGGTCAGCATCACGCTGCTCGACGCCCGCGCCGGCTCACCGCCGAGCGCGGGCGAGCTGCTGAGGCGCAACGGACGGGACACGCAGGCGCTGGCGCAGCTCCTGCACGAGTGGGAGCGCTGGTCCGCCGAGATCCTCGAGTCGCACCTGTCCTACCCGGTGCTCGGCTACTTCCGATCGCAGCACGACAACCAGTCCTGGCTCGCGGCCCTCACGGCGATCCTGGACTCCTGCGCCCTGGTCATCGTCGCCATCGAGGGCGCCTGCGCGCGTCAGGCGCAGCTCACGTTCGCGATCGCCCGGCACGCGGCGGTGGATCTCGCCCAGGTGCTCGGTGCGCCGCCGGGGGCCTCCGTGGGCGATCGCCTGCCGCCCGCTGCGTACGCGCGTCTCCGGTCGCGTCTCGGGGAGGACGGCGTGATCCTCGCTGGCGGCGCGGCGGCTGAGGCGCGGTTCGCCGCGCTCCGGCGCATGTACGAGCCGTACGTCACGGCTCTCGCCGCGCGTCTCCTCATGCCGCTCCCTGAGTGGGACGCGTCGGCGGCGGGCGACAACTGGCGGACGAGCGCGTGGGAGCGTCGGGTCACGAACGGCGGCGCGCTCGGGGAGCGCGACGTCCACGACGACGCCTGACGCCGGGCTACGGGAAGCTCGGGCCGGGCGCGATGCGGGCCAGGAGGATGCGGCTTCGTTGAGCCTCGCTCTCGGGCACGAGGATCACGACCTCGCCCTGAGCGCCCACCGTGAACGGGTGGACCGAGTGGGCGATGCGCGAGCGGAGGAGCGCCGGGATCCCCTCGCTCTCGAGGAGGCTCCTCACGACGAGCGCCTCGGCCCGATCGCAGCGGTGGACCTCGGCGAGCGCGCGCTCGTCGGGCGGCTCGGCCGGCGGCCTGGGAAACTGGATCACCTTGGCCCGTCGTGGCATAAGCTCGCCCCTAGTATGCGGCATCCGCTGAGGAGAGTCCTCTACGGGATGCCCACCCTGATGGCCGGCCAGATCATGGTGATCATGGCCGGCGAAGTTCGCGACCGGGGGCTGCTGGGCTACCGCTGAGCGCGGTACAATCGGGCCACCTGGCCGGTGGGAGGCTCCTCATGGAGAAATACGAGTACTTCAGCGGCACCCCCGAGGTCGGCATCGTCCCGAAGGCGCCCCACTCGGGCCCGCTGGTCCGCCAGGTCTACGAGCAGGAGCACGGGCGCGGCGGGTTCG
>Ga0209648_10000980_pt1 | contig 22718 bp, 21 predicted proteins | sample GraSoi2013_115cm_FD_185830 | JGI IMG/M metagenome (GOLD analysis project Ga0209648, IMG submission 185830) | Grasslands soil microbial communities from the Angelo Coastal Reserve, California, USA - Sample 9_17_2013_115cm (SPAdes) (version 2) | ecosystem: Environmental > Terrestrial > Soil >... | reverse complement strand
GCCAAAGCGGTGCTTGAAAAAGCTGGCGGCGAGGGGACGACGGTCGCGGGCTTTCTGCCACCCACGCTGCCGGAAGCCAGCGAGGTCAGGGAGGCTCACTGGCTCGATCAGTCCTGGTCCGATCGCGAACGCTTCTGGTTCCACCACACCTCGCAGGGAACGGCGACGCTGCCGGTGCCCTACGACTGGTTCCTGGAGCTCGAGAGTCCGGAGCTCGCGCCGTTCGGAGCGCCAGCTCGCCTCGCCGATACCGCCTACCTTAAGCGCTATGGTTTCATTCCGAGCCCATCCCTCCCGAAGGGCCTGGCGCCGGATGCCGCCACCGAGGTCGAGCGTTACCGGATCTCCGGCTATCCCGACAACCGCGATGGCTTGCCGGTCGGCTTTGCCCGCATGGAACCGGGCAGCGATCCCACGACGCGCGCAAAGTCCCCCGCTCTGATCGGCCTGACCTGCGCCGGCTGTCACACCGGGCACCTCGAATACAAGAACGTCAGCATCCGCTTCGACGGCGGACCTGCCATGACGAATCTCGTGAAGCTCGAAGAGGCCGTCGTTCTTGCCGTCCTCTACGCCCTGGAGGTGCCGGGCCGATTCGATCGCTTCGCCGCGCGATTGGCGGCGCGCAATCGGGATTGGCCCGCCTGGCAGGACAAGGCGAAACTCCATCAGGAGATGCAGGAGGCCCTGAACAGGTTCGTCGTCATCGGGCGATGGGTCAGGCAAAGCAGCGCGACGCCGCCCGTCAAAGAAGGCTTCGGGCGGCTCGACGCCCTCAATCGCGCGGGCAATCTCGTATTCTTCAACAGCTTTCTGCCGAACGACATCATCACGAAGGACCCGAAAGACCCGGCGACCCAGCATGTGCCAAGCGCGCTCGCGGCGAATTTTGCGCCGGTCCGGGCGCCCGTGAGCTTCCCGCCTTTATGGGATGCACCGACTTTCTTGTGGGCCCAGTACGATGCGTCGATCTTCAATGCGCTCGTGCGCAACGCCGGAGAGGCGCTGGGCGCCGGCGCCAGGGTCGATGTGATCGGGGCTGATCCGGCGCGGCGTTTCGATTCGTCGCTTCGGCTCGCGAACATTGCGGAGATGGAGAAGCTGATCGCCGGCAGCGATCCGTTCACCGACAACCGCCGGAGCTTCGACGGGCTTGCGGCGCCCAGATGGAGCGACGCCGCCAGGATATTCCCGGGCGATCCGAACTGGACGCTCAATGCTGCAAAAGTGGAGCGCGGCCGCGAGGTCTACAGGGCTTTTTGCGTCGGCTGTCATCGCGGCCCGGTGCGGGACGCCACGTTCGACAGGCTTTGGCCGGACTATTCCTTCTGGAGCGAAAAGAGCCCCGACCGCCGCGATCCGAACTGGATCAAGGTTGGCGGCCGGAGCTTCTTCAATGTCGTGGAAATACCTGTAACCGAGATCGGAACCGATCCCGGGCAATCGCGCATTCTCACCGAACGCACGGTGGCGCTGCCGCCGGCGCTCGACTTCAATCCCGTCAAGGTCCTGGACGAGCGGGGAGAATGCGGCCTCGGCAAACGGAACGACTTCGACAAGGTCTTCGGCATCGCCTTGATGGCGGTTGTCGGCAGTGCGGTCGACAAATGGTTTGCCGACAACCCGACCGGCAGCGTGGCCGAGAAGGCGATGCGCGGGCCACGGCCGAATTGCCCGAACGACCGGACGTTCACGGAGTCCGGCAGGATCGTCACGCATTACAAGGCAAGGCCGCTCGACGGGGTCTGGGCCACCGCGCCTTATCTGCACAACGGGTCGGTGCCGACGCTCCACGCGCTGTTGACTCCGCAAAACGAGCGGCCCAAATCGTTCTGCGTCGGCAGCCGGCAGTTCGACCCGAAGAATGTCGGGCTGCCTCTCGACCCTTTGAGCTGCGCGATCGGCCTGACGACGTTCGACGCGACCGAGCCCGGCAGCAGCAACCTCGGCCATTCGTTCGAAGGAACGGAAACCGACAGAGCAAAACGCCCGCCCGGGGTGATCGGACGCGCGCTGACGGCGGATGAACGCGACGACCTGATCGAGTATCTCAAGACATTGTAGTTGCTCGATAGACCACCTGCCGTTTTGTGCCTAGGCTTTGGTCGGCTCCCATCGGAGGGTCGTCGCATGCGTCGGTTGGTCGTGCCCGCCGCGGGCTCGTGGCAATCTGGTCAGGAGACGGGCGTCGCAGCAGGCGTGAAGGAGGAGGCAATGGAGGTCAAACCCATGACCGACCATACCGGCGCCGAAGTTCGCGGCATCGATCTCGCGCGTCCGGTCAGTGACGAGGCCAAGGCCGTTCTCAATCGCGCCTTCGTCGCGCACGGCGTGCTGGTCATCCGCGAGCAGTCGCTCTCGCCGCACCAGGTGCTGGGCGCGGTCGAGCTGTTCGGTCGGGTATTCATGCAGCACAATACGCGCTTCGCGATTCCCGAGTGCCCGCAGATTCACTACATCTCCAACAACGATCGCTTTCCCGACGGTCGCCGTTATATCCCCGGCGAAGGCTGGCACACCGACCACTCCAACGACGCCCGTCCGCCCAAGGCCACGGTCCTGCACGCCGTTAGCTTGCCGGATCGCGGCGGCGATACCCAGTTCGCGAACATGGCCGCAGCCCATGCTGCGCTGTCCCCGTCCCTGCAGGATCGGATCGCCGGCCTGGTGGCGATCCACGTCTACCAGAGCAGTCACAGCGCGCGAAAGCTGATGGCTCTGTCGGACGCAAACAAGGAGCGAGTCCCGAACGCCGTCCTCCATCCGCTCGTTCGCACGCACCCGGAGAACGGCCGCAAGTCGCTCTACCTCAACCCCATCCGGATCGAGGGTATCCTCGGCATGGACCACAAGGAGGCTTTGCCGCTGCTCGACGAACTGCTGGAACACGCCACGGCCGAGCGGTTTCAGTACCGGCACCGATGGCAGCCCGGCGACCTCGTGATCTGGGACAACCGTTGCCTGCTGCACAAGGCAAACGGCGACTACGACATGGAACAGACGCGCTATCTCTATCGCGTCATGCTGGAAGGCGACGTGCCGCGCTAGCCGTCAGACGCGAGCAGTGGCCCGCGGTGGCGTCTCGGATCAGTCGTTCGTGTACGTACGATAAATGCTGCATGCAGATCGTCCCTCGGCAATAATGCGGCTGCCAGTTTGGGCTAGTGGGAGGGACACCGGCTGCAATGACCAGACGCCAAATGCATCTTGTCGCCTATCTCAAGACTGGCCCGACCGCGCAGCATACCGGGGGCTGGCGCCATCCTGAGTCGACGCTGGACGATATTCTTGAGCCCAGCCGCTACGAGCATATCGCGCGTCTGCTGGAGGCGGCGAAGTTCGATGGCTGCTTCTTTGCCGATTTGTTCGGCCTCTACGACATCCATGACGGCAGCTACGATGCCTATGTGCGGGGTGGCGGACAGATCTCCTTCCTCGATCCGACCGTGGTCCTGCCCGTCATGGCGGCGGCGACCCGCCATCTCGGGCTCGGCGCCACTCTCTCGACAAGTTTCCACTCCGCTTACCATCTGGCGCGCTGGCTGGCCTCGCTCGATGTGATGAGCAGGGGCCGGGTGGCGTGGAACGTCGTGACCTCGGCCACCGATCTCGAGGCCCGTAACGCCGGCCTGGACGAACTGCCGCCGCGCGAGCTGCGCTACGACCGGGCCGACGAGGTGCTCGAGGCCTGCTTCGCGCTCTGGAACGGCTGGGACGAGGGTGCCTTCGTCCTCGACAAGAAAGCCGGCGTATTCGCCGATCCATCGAAGGTGCACTACGCCAACTATCAAGGCCGCTGGATCAAGACTCGCGGTCCGCTCTCGATCCCGCGCAGCCCGCAGGGACACCCCGTCATCATGCAGGCCGGCAGCTCGGACCGCGGCCGGGAGTTCGCGGCGCGCTGGGCCGAGGTGATCTTCACCATCCAGCGCGGTCCGGCGGAGATGAGCGAGTTCTACCAGGATATCAAGGCACGCATGCAGGCGAGGGGGCGGGCGCCCGGCGAGTGCGCCATCCTGCCCAACGTCTCTGTCGTCCTCGGCGAGACTGAATCGATCGCCCGCGAGCGGGCCGCCTATCTCGACAGCCTGATCAGCCCTGAGCTCAACCGGGCCACGACCTCCAGCGGTCTCGGCGCCGACATCACCAAGCTCAAGGAAGGCGTCACCTTGGCCAGCCTGCAGGGCAACCAGGGCATGAAGGGCTCCGAGGACGTGCTGAACCAGACCATGAAGGCCAAGGGCCTGAGCTTCGCCGAGGTCGCCGTGCAGCGCGGGCGCGGCGGCGAGCTCGTCGGCACGCCGTCGATGGTCGCCGACCGCCTGCAGGAGATCTTCGAGACCGGCGTGTGCGATGGCTTCGTCCTGTCGCCGGTCAATTTTCCCGGCATGTTCGAGCAGTTCTGCCGCGGCGTCGTGCCCGAGCTGCAGCGCCGCGGCTTGTTCCGCACCGACTACACCGGCCGGACGCTGCGCGAGAATTTGCGGAGTTGAGTAGACTGACGCCTATGCGGCTTTTCAAAAGGGGGACCTTCATGACCAGACCGACCACTCGCCGCACGCTTTTGGCAGGCGCCGTGGCCGCCGCAGCATCGCCGTTCGCGGCGCGGGCCCAAGGCGGACCGGACCTCAAGGGCACCACCGTGGTCTTCGCGAGCTGGGGCGGTGCCTACCAGGACGCCGAGAAGGTGAGTTACTGCGAGCCTTTCGAAAAGGCCACCGGCGCCAAGGTCGTGCAGGACGGGCCGATGAACCCCGCCAAGTTCCGCGCCATGATCGCCAGCGGCACGCCCGATTGGGACGTCGCCGACGTCACGGGCGGTTTTCTCGAAGTCGGCATCAAGGATGGGCTGTTCGAGAAGATCGACCCCAAGCTCGTCACCACCAGCCGCATCGATCCGCGCTTCGTGAGCGAGTACGGCGTGGGCTGCATCGTGTGGTCCTCCAATCTCGGCTTCAGCACGACGGCCTTCCCCAACGGCGAACCGAAGGTCTGGGCCGACCTGTTCGATCTCAAGAAGTTCCCCGGCAAGCGCACGCTGCAAGACGCGCCGACCGCGTCGCTCGAGGTGGCGTTGCTGGCCGACGGCGTCGCGCCCGACAAGCTCTACCCGCTCGACGTCGATCGCGCCTTCAAGAAGCTCGATATCGTCAAGGAACACACGGTCTTCTGGAGCACGAATTCGCAATCGCAGCAGCTCTTCGTCGATCGCGAAGTGACGGCCGGCGTGATCCTCAATGGCCGGGTTTACGATGCCGCGCAGAAGGGTGCGAAGATCTCCCTGTCGTGGGAACAGAACATCCAGCAAGTCGACTATCTCGTCGTGCCACGAGGCAGCCGCAACCGCGACGCCGCCATGCGCCTGATCGACACGATGACGCTGGCCGATAACCGGGCGAAGCTCGCCAACCTGATCGCCTATTCGCCGACCAACCCCGAGGCCTTCAAGGCGATCGACCCCAAGCTCGAGTCGTGGCTGTGCACGACGCCGGCGAATATCAAGCGCGGCCTGGTGCTCGACCAGGCATATTGGCGCGACAACCTCGCCAGGCTCACGGAACGCTGGACGGCGTGGAAGCTCGCGTGACGGCGAAACAGCCTCGATGAGGGCGATCGACCGGCGCACCTGGCTCCTTCTGCCGGCCGGCCTGCTGCTGACGGTGGCGTTCCTGGGGCCGGTCGGCTGGCTGCTGATGCGCGCCTTCACCTTTCCGCAGCCGGGGTTCGAGAACTTCGAATTGCTGTGGCAGCGGCCCGTCTATCTGCGGGTTATGGGCAACACCCTGCTGATCAGTGCCATCGTCACGCCGATCGTCTTGCTTCTGGGGTTCCCCGTGGCGCACATGATGGCCCACGGTTCGGCGCGGTTGCGCCGCTGGCTGGTGTTCCTCGTGCTGGTGCCGTTCTGGACCAGCCTGCTGGTGCGCAGCTTCGCCACGGCGATCCTTCTGCAGCGGCACGGCGTCATCAACTCGTTCCTGGTAGGATTCGGCTTCGTCGATGAGCCCTTGCCGCTGCTCTACAACCTGACCGGCCTGCTGGCCGGCTGCGTGCAGGTGCTCCTGCCGTTCGTCATCTTCCCGCTCTATTCCGCGATGGCGCGCATCGATCCCGCCCTGATGAACGCAGCGGCGACGCTGGGCGCCCCGCCGCTGCGCGCCTTCGTGCGGGTCTACCTGCCGCTCACCCTGCCGGGCCTCATGACCGGCGCGACCCTCGTGTTCATCAGCACGCTTGGCTACTACATCATTCCCGCGCTGCTGGGTGGCGCCCGCCAGCAAATGGTCGCCCAGCTCATCCAGGATCAGATCGCGACCTTCGGCAATTGGGGTGTCGCCGGCGCGCTGTCGCTCGTGCTGCTGCTCGCCACCGGCGGGCTGCTGGCGCTGCTGCAGCTCACCGTCGGGCTGAAGGAGATCGCGCGGTGAGTCCGATCGCGGGCAAAGACGGCATGCGACCCTGGCGCCTTCTGCGCGCCGCGCTGTGCATCTTGGTGGCAGTTTATCTCCTGTCGCCGCTGGTCGTGGTGGTGATCATCTCGTTCAGCGCGGCGCCTTTCCTGCAATTTCCGCCGCCCGGCTTCTCGCTGCGCTGGTACACGCTGCTGTTCTCGACACCGGCCTGGATGAACTCCCTGCTGGTGAGCGTCGAACTTCTCGTGCCGTCGTCGATCCTGGCCACGATCATGGGCACCGCGGCGGCCTATGCGCTGGTGCGCGGACGCGTGCCCGGAGCGCCTTTCGTCATGGCCTGCCTGATGCTGCCCATCGTGGTGCCCGGCATGATCACGGCGGCGGCGCTGTTCGGCGTCTACCGTGGCCTCGGATTGAACGGCACCCTGACCGGCCTCGTCATCGGCCACACCGTGCTCAACCTGCCCTATGTCGTGGCGACCGTCGCGTCAGCGTTGCGCGTGCAGGATGCGCGGCTGGAGCTGGCGGCCGCGACGCTGGGCGCCCCGCCATGGGCTACGTTCCGGCGCATCACCCTGCCGCTGGTGCTGCCCGCCGTGCTGTCCTCGCTGCTGGTCGCGATGATCCTGTCCTTCGACGAGCTGATCGTCTCGCTGTTCGTGAGCTCGGCCCGCGTCCGTCCGGTCGCGGTGCAGATGTGGTCGAACCTGATGGGCGATTTCGATCCGACGATCGCCGCCATCGCCTCGGTGTGTTTCCTGTTCGCGCTCTTGGTGCTGCTCGCCGACCTGGCCTTGCGGGCCGGCCGCAGCCTGCGATCGATCTGACGGGAGAGGCCGATGGAGGAGGCCGTCCTCGAGCTGTCAGGTGTGCGCAAGCGATACGACGCGGTGCTGGCCGTCGAGGATCTCGACCTGCGGCTGCGCACCGGCGAATTCCTCACGCTGCTCGGCCCCTCGGGCTCCGGCAAGACGACGACCCTGATGATGGTCGCCGGCCTGCAGCAACCCGACACCGGGACGATCGCCTTGAACGGCGCCTCGGTGGCCGAGCTGCCGCCCTATCGGCGCGATATCGGCATGGTGTTCCAGAACTATGCGCTGTTCCCGCACATGACGGTCCGCCGTAACGTCGCCTTTCCGCTCGAAATGCGCCGGCTGGGCCGGGCCGAGATCGCGCGTCTCGTCGACGAGGCCCTGCAGCTGGTCAAGCTGCCCGACCACGGCGACCGGCTGCCCCGGCAATTGTCCGGCGGCCAGCAGCAGCGCGTGGCGCTCGCGCGCGCCATGGTCTATCGGCCGGCGCTCCTGCTCATGGACGAGCCCCTGGGCGCTCTCGACCGCAAGCTGCGCGAGCAGTTGCAGCTCGAGATCAAGCGGGTGCACCGCGAGCGGGGGATTTCCGTACTCTACGTCACGCACGATCAGGAAGAGGCGCTCACCATGAGCGACCGCATCGCGGTGTTCAATCGCGGCCGTATCGAGCAGATCGGCACGCCGGAAGAACTCTACGACACGCCGGCGACCCGGTTCGTCGCGGGCTTCATCGGCGATACCAACCTGTTGTCCGGTCGAGCCCTTGCGGTGTCGGACGGCATTTGCGAGGTCGAAACGGCAGCGGGCCGGATAAAGGCCTCGGTGCGTCAGCAGTTCGCCGCCGGCGGGCCGGTCGTCGTTGCGGTCCGGCCTGAGCGCCTTGTGCTGACATCGCTGCAAGAGGGCGGGACCGGGCTGAGCGGCAGCATCACGGATGTCATCTTTCTCGGCACGGCCCGCAAATATGTGGTGCGGCTTGTCGATGGCACCGAATGCGTCGTCCTTCGCCAGGTCAGTGATCCGCCGTTCGACCTCGGCGCCTCTGCGGTCCGGCTTTCCTGGGTCGCCGCTCATGCCACCGCATTTCAAGGTTGATGCTATTCGTCTCGACCGTGATACTCGCTTACGTTTGTTATCGCCTCGTAGGCCAAGGAAGTGTCGAGGAGGGCCGAGGCCGTGGTCAGCGACGCTTACGGCCGCTCGGGGCGCCGCAGGCCGAGGTGATCGCGCAAGGTCTCGCCTTCGTAGTCGTGCCGGAAGAGACCGCGCTGCTGCAGTTCGGGGACGACGAGATCGACGAAATCCTCGAAGCCCTCGTGGAAGTAGGGCGGCATGATGTTGAACCCGTCGGCCGCGCGCTCGCGGAACCATTTTTCCAGCGTGTCGGCGATCGTCGCCGGCGACCCGCAGAGCACCCAGTGTCCGCGCGCGGCGGAGTTGAGGTTGTAGAGATCGCGCAGCGTCATGCCGTCGCGTCGGGCCTTCGCCAGGATGGCGCGCGCAAAGGCCTGGCTGCCCTCGGTCAGCGGAAGGTCGGGAACCGGGCCGTCGAGGTCGTAGGCCGTCATGTCCTGGCCCAGCCGGTCCGACAGGAGTTGCAGCCCGTTCGTCGCATTGAGGAAGCCTTGCAGCGTGGCGAGCTTGTCGCGGGCTTCGCGGTCGGTGCGGCCGACGACCGGCATCACGCCCGGCAGAATCGTGAGCGCGTCGGCGGACCGACCATACGCCGGCAGACGATTCTTGACGTCGGCATAGGCCGCCTTCGCCTCGTCGAGGTCCTGCGTGACCGAGAACACGACATCGGCGGTGCGCGCCGCCAGGGCCTGGCCGGGCTCCGAGCCGCCGGCCTGCAGCACCACCGGACGCCCCTGCGGCGCGCGGCCGATATTGAGCGGCCCCTTGACCTTGAAGAAGCGGCCGGCATGATCGATCGACCGGAGCTTTTGCGGGTCGATGTAGACGCCGGTCTTCCGGTCGGCCACCAGCGCGTCATCCGCCCAGGCATCCCACAGCTTGGTGACGACCTCGATGAACTCGCCGGCCCGCTCGTAGCGCAGCGCATGGTTGGGATGCGCCATGCCGAAATTGGCGCCGGACGTGGGGTTCGCCGTGGTGACGGCATTCCACGCCGCGCGCCCGCGGCTGATATGGTCGAGCGAGGCGAAGGCGCGCGCCACGCTGAACGGATCGCCGTAGGTCGTGGACGAGGTGGCGCCGAGCCCGATCCGGCTGGTCGACATGGCAAGCGCCGCCATCATCGTCAGCGGCTCGAGGCGCAGCGTATAGGACGGATGCGCCGCCGGATCGGCATAGAGATTGTCGCCCATGAAGATCATGTCGAACTTGCCGCGCTCCGCGGTCCGCGCGATCTCCTGGATCGCGCCCAGATCCTGGAAGCTCTTGACCGCGCCCGGATAGCGCCAGCCGGCGATGTGGCTTCCGGTTCCGAGGATGAAGAGCCCGAGGTGCATCCGCCGCGTCGACGCCACGATCATCTCCGGAAAATGAACACGGACGGCGTCCAGGCGCCGACCGTCTTGCCAATCCAAGCAAAGGCGATGCCGCTGGACCAGGCAAGGTCCGTCATGTGCGCCTTTGGCGCTTCAGGCGGCCGCGACACTCGGTCGGGGGCCCTTGCAGCCTCGAGCTTGATCACCACGTCCCCGGGTTGGCTGTGCGGCCCGTACAGATCGTCGGTCAACACCATTCGGTCACAATCGTGTTCGTGATCGAACAACGCACGCCTCTAGTACCTCTGCACAGAGGATTTGACGATTTGATCGGGGCTTGGCCGCAGAGCCGGCAGGGCGGCTGGGTCGACGAGCAGTTCGATGCTGCGGGCGCACACACCCTCTCGTCCCTTCAACCGGCGGGGGCGTGCTCCCTCTGACATTCGCTCTCGATCGGCAGCCTTCGCTGGTGCCCTCGCGCAGAGCGGTTAAGGCAGGTCACCCGATGCGTAAAGTTTTTGATGTTCTCCTGGCTGCCGGCGCGGCGGCCCTCCTGTTCGCACTGCCCGTCTGGGCGGCGGCCGACCCGGCCCAGCTGGTCAAGAGCGTGACCGCCCACGTCATCGATATCGTCAAGGCCAAGACCGGCGCGACGCGTGAAGCGGCTTTCCGCGAGGTTCTGCGGACTGATTTCGATTTGCCGTATATGGCGCGTTTGGCGCTCGGGACCCACTGGAACGAGGCCAGCGAGCAGCAGCGGGCACGCTTCCTTGCGGCGCTCGAAACCGCAGAGGTGCGCGCCTACAGCGAGCGGCTCGGCATGCTTGCCGGATTCACCCTGACCATCGACAAGGTGGACTCGCGGCCCAACGGCGTGTGGATCGTCGACAGCCTCCTCAGCCAGGCCAGCCGCCAGCCAATCAAGCTCGAGTGGGAAGTGCGCGACAATGGCCAAGGCCCCCGCATCGCCGACGTCAAGATCGCCGGAGTCAGCATGTTCCTGACCAAACGTTCGGAGTTCAATTCCTACATTCTGAACAATGGCGGCACGGTCGAGCCGCTGGTCAAGGAACTGGAAGTCCGCGCCGCTCGCCAGTGAAGCCGATCTCCTTGCGACCATGACAAAGCCGGCCATGTCGTATTCGGGGAAGTCAGACATCACGAGCAGTTCCCTCACGGCGGTTTGCCGTGTCAAGCTATTGCAGCGGTGACGAGCGTCCTAAGCCGCCCGTTTGAGGGGCGCCATCGGGCCCTCGCCGTGCGGCGTGTTCTCCACGATTCGGGCGGTAAAGCCCCAGTCGCGAAGAAACTCAATCGCAATCTCGGCGTCTTCGCGCTCGATCTGTCGAATCCGCAGGCCGCTGACCACGCTGCGGGAAACCTTCAGCCCCAACGCCTCGGCGGCGGCCTGGGCGTTGGCAGGAATGGCAATATCAACGAGATCGTTCATGGGGATCTCCTGGACTCACTTTCATTATGTCCGGTGCGCCATATGTCGGCAGAATCGCATAGGAATTCCATATGGCGCGGAAGGTGTTGCCATCAAATCGCCGTAGAAACGCGCCGCTTCGAAGCGCAGGGGGGCGCAAAATTGCGGCCGATGGCTTGTTTGGCGGCGTTATGCGCCTAACATGACGGTCGTTGGCTGGGTCCAACAGGGGTGCTCGATCGTGAAATACATTCGTTGGCTTGCGGTCATCGCTGCCGTGATGATCGTGGCCCCCTCCTTGGCCGAGGCCCGCGCCGGCGCGGGCTCGAGTGCCGGCAGTCGCGGCAGCAAGACCGACCAGGCGCCGGCCCCGACCCAGACCGCGCCGACCGCGAAACCCGTGGAACGGAGCACGACGCCGCAACAGCCGGCGCAGCAACCGGCAACCACGGCCGCTGCCCCGCAAGCCGGCGGATTCATGGCGCGCCACCCGTTCCTCTCCGGCCTGATGGGCGGCATGCTCGGTGCCGGCTTGCTCGGCATGATGTTTGGCGGCGGCTTTGGCGGTGCTGCCGGCATCCTTGGATTGCTCGTGCAGGTTCTGCTGATCGGCGGGGTGGCCTACCTGGCCGTCCGGCTGTTCCGCGGCTGGAGCGCCGCGCGGGCCCAGCCGGCAAGCCCGGCCTACGCCTACCTTGCCTCGCCAGGCCCGACCGAGGCGCCGATGGCTCGTTCGGGCGGTCCCCTTCTGGTGGGCAGCGCGTCGGCGCAACTCGCCATCACCGCGGACGACTACACGTCATTCGAGGCCGCCCTTTCCGAAATCCAGACCGCTTACGGCAAGGGCGACCTCGGCACGCTGCGCGGCCTCGCGACACCGGAGATGCTCGGCTATTTCTCGGAACAGCTTTCCGCCAACGCCAGCCGCGGCGTCGAGAACAAGGTCGAGGCGGTGAAGCTCGAGCAGGGCGACCTGTCGGAGGCCTGGAGCGAAGCCGGTCTCGACTACGCGACGGTCGCCATGCGCTTCAGCATGATCGACGTGACCCGCAGGATTGCCGACGGCAGCATTGTCGAGGGCAGCGACCGTGATCGGACCGAGGCGAGGGAGGTCTGGACCTTCCTGCGCAGCCGCGGCGGCAAGTGGATCTTGTCGGCAATCCAGCAAACCTAGCAACCTTTCGGCCCTGGGTTGGGTCGTGCGCTCAGCCGTGCGGCGAGAGGCGTCAGCGTAAAATGGATCAGCAGTTGGCCATGGCGCTCCACACCGCTTCGGTCTGGGTCGTGCCGGTCGTCCTGGCGATTACCCTCCACGAGGCGGCGCACGGCTTCGTGGCGCACTGGTTCGGCGACGACACGGCCTGGCGCCTGGGACGGGTCAGCCTCAATCCCCTGAAGCACGTCGATCCGTTCGGTACGATCGTGCTGCCGGCCATGCTCTTGCTGCTTCGTGCGCCCTTCCTTTTTGGTTACGCCAAGCCGGTTCCGGTGAACTTTGGCGCGCTGCATCGTCCGCGCCGCGACATGGTGTGGGTCGCGGCGGCCGGGCCGGCGGTAAACCTTCTGCTGGCGACGGCGGCGGCACTGATGGTCCACCTTGTCGGCCTCCTGCCGGCGGGTGCCCACGAATGGCTTCTGCAGAATCTCCAGAATGCGATCGTCATCAATGTCATGCTTGCCGTCTTCAACATGATCCCGTTGCCGCCGCTCGATGGCGGCCGTGTTGCGGTGGGCTTGTTGCCGGCCAGCCTCGCTCTGCCTCTCGCCCGGCTGGAGCGTCACGGCATGCTGATCATCATCGGCCTGTTTTTCATCCTGCCGATGCTGGGCGCGCAGCTCGGCGTGAATTTGAACATCCTGGGCGTGCTGCTTGGGCGAGCGGTCGATGCCGTGATCGAGGCTATTCTGCAGATCACCGGCATTGCCTGAGCGCAGGGCTAGGCGAAGGCTCCCAGTCGGAGGTGGCCGCGGCGCAACATCACCATTGTGTAGGGCTGCCGGTTGCTCCTCGGCGGCTCGCCGATGCCTTGCGGCGAGCGATCAGGCGTTGCCAGCTTGCGCAATTCAACTCTCGCGAGTCGATAGTTGGCACAGATCATATAAGCCAGGGCGTTGGCGAGGAGGTCCTGTTCCTCGCCGTCCGGCTCGCGCTGCTGGGCGTCGATTTGATCGAGCGCCTTCTCGAAGGCGTCGAGGACTCTGAGATTGTATCGGTCCGCTATTGTCATGCCAGAAATCCCCGCCCGCACACCCATGGTGCGTGCGAGGAGTGACAGGTCCATGACACGGCGCCGCCGCGTCAGCGCGTCAGTGAGCCCAGCCACTGGCCGAAGCGTTCGCCCGCGGCTCGCACGGGTTCGAACGGGTCGGAGCGCCGTGGTCCGGGCGAACGGGTCGCGCGGGCGTCGGGCCGTGCAGCCGGTTGGGCGACCTGGGGCGCGGGATCCTGGCGGAGCTGCTCGAGCAGGTCGCGGTCGGCCGTGCCGGTCTGCCGCTGGCCCCTGTGCCGCTGGTAGTGCTGAACGGCGTCTTCGGTCATCGGCCCTGGCACGCCGTCGACCGGCCCTGGATTGAAGCCAAAGGATCGCAGTCTCGCCTGGACTTCCCTCATTTCGTCGCGCCGCAGCGCGGCCTGCTTCGGCGCCGGCTCGACCGGTGCCGGCTGGCTCTCCGCGGCCGTTGCCGCCGGCGCTGCCGCAGGCTCGGCTGCGGGCGTGTAGGCGACGCTTGGCGTGGGCGACGGCGATGAAGGCAGCGGAGAGTCGGGCGGAGCCGGTGCGGCGGCCGTCCTCTCGAGGGTTGGCGCCGGCTCCGGGTCTGCCGCGGCCGTCAGAGAGGGTGGGACAGTCCCCGAGGCCATCGTCGGGAGAAGGTAGGCGATGCCCGAGCCGACGATCGCCCCCACGGCGAAACCCAGCACCACTCTCAGCCGGCGGGCACGCGCCCGGTCGTACGCCTGCAGAGCGGCGCGGCGCGCCGCTGCTGCGGCGGCCGGATCGACCGCCCGTTGCTGGGCCGCCCGCTCGCCAAGCCGGCGCGACAGCTCGGCCATCGACTCCTTGGAGATTTTGTCGTCAGTCATCGCCCCACCCGTTTCGTTGGCGGGAGTGTTTTCGGAAAATAGCGCTGCAATGAGTGCACGGCGTGACCAATCCGGGACAATCGTGTGGCCGCGCAGGCCTTCATCTGCCGCGGCGTCTTGCGCGTATCAGACTCCGCCCGGCCGCTCACCCGAATCGCCCACCGAGAAGTGGGCGTGGATCACGCGCCACTGCCCGTTCTCCTTGTGGAACACCATCGTCGAGCGGCTGACGAAGTCCTGGCCCTGATAGTGGATGTCGCGCGGCGGCGCGGCCGCCGTCCCGACCCAGTTGCGCTGCGAGTGGCGATGGCACCAGAGGACGGCCATACAGCCCCTGATCTCGCCACCGATGTCGAAGGGCGTCCAGTACGAGCCCTTCACGTTCTTGATGTAGAATTCCCACAGTCGGCGCCAATGCTCGGCGCCCCTGTAGGTGTGGCCGTTGAGATTGAAGAACGTCGCGTGCGGCTCCTCGCTCCACATGTGTTTTATGCCGGGCCAGTCGAATTTGCCGTTGGCGACCAGATACTCCTCGTGCAGCTCCAGCAACTTCCTGCGGTCGGCCTCGCTGCCGCCGGCGATCTTCGCGTCCGTCATCTAAAGCCCTTCAATCCGCCTTGGCGCCGGATATTAGCACCACCTCGCGCCACTTCACGGTCTCCTGCCTCACGAAGGCGCGCGCTTCGTCGACCGTGCTGCCCGCTGCCTCGGCGCCGGCGTCGGCCATGCGCGCGCGAAAGGCGGGATCCGCGGTGAGCTTGCTGATGGTGCTGGCCATGCGGTCGAGGATCGGGCGCGGCGTGCCGCTGGGCGCCGCCACCATTTGCCAGGAGATGGCGGCATAGCCCGGCAGGCCTGCCTCGGCGATGGTCGGCAGGTCGGGCAGAAGCGGCACGCGGCTTTCGGTGCTGATGGCGAGCGCCCGCAGCGCGCCCGTTTTGATGTGCGGCAGGATCGCCGGTAGGTTGTCGATGGTGAGCTGGACCTGGCCCGCTAAAAGGTCGACCAGCGACGGGCCGGTGCCGCGATAGGGCACGTGCTGCCATTCGAGCCCGGCCATCGTCTTGAACAGCTCGCCGGCGACATGCGAGGTCGAGCCGACGCCGCCCGAGGCGTAGTTCAGCTGATGCGGATGGGCCTTCGCATAGGCGATCAGCTCGGCCACGCTCTTCACCGGCAGCGCGGGATGGACCACCAGCACGTTGGGCTGGAAGGCATAGAGGCAGATCGGGTCGAGATCCTTGTCGGGATCGAAGGCCATCTCGCGATAAAGAATCTTGTTGTAGGCGAGCACGCCCGGCGCGGAGACCAGGAAGGTGTAGCCGTCGGCCGGCGAGGTGGCGACCGCGGCGCCGCCCATATTGCCGCCGGCGCCGCCCTTGTTCTCGACCACGCAGGGCGTCCTGAGCTCGAGCGTCAGCTGCTCGCACAAAAGCCGCGTCAGCACGTCGGTGGAACCGCCCGCCGCGAAAGGCACGATGAAGTGGATGGGCTTGCCAGGCCACTCTTGCGCCGGCGCCTGGATGGTGCTGGCCACGAGGGCTGCGATCGCGACAACGAGGAATTTCAGCGCTCTCATGCCGCCGTTCAAAGCGAAAAGCGCGCCATGTCGCGCACGGGATCGGGGCTCACGAAAGTCAGCACCAGGTCGGTGACCCCCGCCGCGCCGTACGCCGCGATCCGTGCGCGGCAGTCGTCGATCGTGCCGGCGACGGCGAAAGCGTCGACGAAACGCTCGTCGAGCGCCGTCGCCGGAGAGGCGACGGCGGCGGCGAAGTCGGCTTCGGGGATGCCGCTATGGTCGACCAGGCTCGCCTTCGCCGCCGGGACTCTTAGCCCGAGCGTCCAGAACGTCTTCAGCAGGTCGGCCAGCACCGGCTTGATCGCCGCCATCGCCGTCGGGCGGTCGGCGGCGACGAGGCACGGCGCGTATTGGACGAGCCGCGCCGGCCGCGCGATCGAGGCCGCCCAGGTCGCGAAACCAGGAGGGCACATGTTGGAGACCATCAGGCCGTCGGCGACCTCTGCGGCGAGCGCCAGCGCCTTGGGCCCGCGCGCCGCTAAAAGGATCGGCAGATCGGGCCGGCTCGGCCTGTAGGAGAGCTTCACGTCCTCGACGGCGAAGACTTGGCCCTTGTAGGTGACGCTCTCGCCGGCCAGCAGGCCGCGCACAATGGCGAAGCTATCCTTGAGCGCCGCCAGCGTTTTCCTGTTATCGACCCCGAGCCGCCTGATCGGCGCTGCGAGGCCCGCGCCGATGCCGAGCGTCAGGCGACCCTCCGCCAACTCGTCGAGCGCGCTCGCGTCCATGGCGATCTGCGCCGGATGGCGCAGGAAGGGGTTCCAGACGCCGATGCCGAGTTCGATCCGGCGGGTTGCTGCGGCGCAGGCGGCCAGGGCCGGCAGGGCGCCGCGCTCCAGCGGATTCTCCGCGAACCACGCCGAGGCAAAGCCCTGGGCCTCGGCTGCGACGGCGAGCTCGACGCAGCGCCGCGGTGTCAGACCGCCATGCAGCCGGATGCCCAGTCTTGGCGTGTCCCCCATCCACCCCCCGATCCTCTGCGACCACGCTAGACACGGCCCGTCGCGCAAGCAATCGTGCGAAGCAAGAAGGGAGAAGGAAACGACAATGGCGACATTTCTCACGCGTCGGACATTACTCGTCTCGGCGATAATCGCACCTTCCCATGGCTAGCATCGTCTTCGGCGTCGGAACCTCGCATACGCCGATGCTCAATGCCGCCGCCGAAGAGTGGCCGCTCTACGAAGAGATCGATCGGCAGCGCTCGCATCTCCACAAAGATGGGCGGCGCGCGACCTACGCTGAGCTGCTGGCGATCGCACCGCCTGGGTTGCAGGCGGAGCTTGCCCCGGAGAAGCTTGCCAAGCGCCACGCTGGGGCGATGTTGGCGCTCAGCCGACTGCACGAAGGGTTGATCGGCGCGGCGCTCGATGCTGTGGTCGTTGTTGGCGACGACCAGAAGGAGATCTATCACGACGACAACATGCCGAGCATCCTGGTTTATCGCGGCGAGACGATCGCCAACGTGCCGAACCAGACGCCGACGCCCGGGCCCGACTGGGCAAGGCGGCCGGATTGGGCGAAGCGCGCTTCTGCCCGGTACTACGAAGAGAGCGAGACGCGGCATTATCCCGTCCATGCGAGGCTCGCGAACCATCTCATCGCGGCGTTGATCGACCGCGACTTCGACGTGGCCTCCGCCAATGCGTTGCCCGAGGGGCAAGGGGAGGGGCATGCGTTCGGCTTCGTCCACCAGCGCATCATGAAGGGCGTGGAGATCCCGGTCGTCCCGGTTTTCCTCAATACGTATTATCCGCCCAACCAGCCGTCGCCCCGGCGCTGCTACAAGCTCGGCCAGGCTATTCGCGAGGCGATCGAGGATTACGCGGAAAGCCTGCGCATCGGCGTCGTGGCATCGGGCGGGCTCAGTCACTTCACCGTCGACGAGGCGCTCGACTCCGAGCTCATTCGGGCGCTTCGCGAAAAGGACGCGGCGGCGCTGCAAACCTTGCCGAGCGAGCAGCTCAATTCCGGAAGCTCCGAGATTCGCAACTGGATTTGCGCCGCCGGTGCGCTCGAACATCTCGATCTCAGCTGGGTGGACTATTTCCCCGGCTATCGCACATCAGCGGGAACGGGAACGGGTCTGTGCTTCGCAAGTTGGGCCTGACCCGTCCCCACTCGGTGTCTTGCCGGACCGCGGGCCTCCAGGCCCGCTCATGCTGGGCGGGTTGCTGAAGCGGCGTGCCCAGCAAATGGGAAGAGGCGGGCCTGGAGGCCCGCGGTCGTGCGTCCGTGAGGGTGTCTGGCTGGAAGGGTGGAAGTCCGTTCCAGGCCTGCCCACTCCGGCCTGTAACTGACTGTAACTGCGTCGCCGCGAGGCGGGGTGGGGAGCAACAGGAGGTGAAGAAGTCGTCCGTAGGAACACAAACTCGATTCGGCTGTGCCGATTGGCGAGCCTGCGACCGAAAGGCGAAGCCCGGACCTGCTCTGTTGAGCGGGAGGCCCATGACGCTGAAGGGTTGGGTGCGAAAGCGATCATGGGAAGCGGTGAGGTGGTTGGAGACGGAAGGCTTCGAAGGCCAGACAACCTTAAGCGGAGAGACCTGCGCAGAGCCGGCAAGCTCGAGGCCCGTCGCAGGAGTCAGAGCACTCATAGTAGCGAGGAAGCCGGGTAATGCCGGGGGAGCGAAGGGGTGCAGGAAGGTGGAGACGTGACGGACACCAATGAAGGAAGGACACCGGAGGCAGTGCCTGTAGAGGCTAGACGCGCCGGAGAGGCCGAGGCTCCCGCAAGGAGCTACGCCGAACCATCGGTGTGGACGGAACGCATGCTGGCGACCCTCGCGGAGGGGGTGAGAGGAGGCAAGTGGTATAGCCTGATGGACAAGGTCCATGCCGAGCGGACCCTGCGGACGGCGGCTGCGCGAGTGACAGCCAACCGGGGGGCGAGCGGAGTGGATCACGTCACGGTCGAGATGTTCGAGACCGGGTTGGACGACAATCTGCGTCGGCTGGAGGAGGAGCTGCGGACGGGCGAGTACCGGCCGCAGGCGATCCGCCGGCACGACATCCCCAAGCCGGGGAGCGCGCAGAAGCGGCCGCTCGGGATACCGACGGTGCGTGACAGGGTAGTTCAGACGGCATTGAGGATGACGCTGGAACCGATCTTCGAGCGGGACTTCGCGACCCACAGCTACGGCTTCCGCCCCGGCCGGGGCTGCAAGGATGCCCTGCGGCGGGTCGACGAGCTGCTGAAGGACGGCGCGGCGTTCGTCGTCGATGTCGACCTGAAGAGCTTCTTCGACACGATCCCGCACGAGCGCCTGCTGGCCGAGATCGGCCGCAAGGTATCGGATGGGAAGATCATGAGGCTGCTGCAGCAGTTCCTGCGGCAGGGCGTCCTCGACGGACTTAAGGCCTGGACGCCGGAGGAAGGCACGCCGCAAGGCGCGGTGATCTCGCCGCTGCTGAGCAACATCTACCTCGACCCGCTGGACCATGTGATGGCAGGCGAAGGGTTCGAGATGGTGCGCTATGCCGACGACTTCGTGGTGCTGTGTCGCACGGAAGCGCAAGCGGCCCAAGCCTTGGCAGCGATTGCGGCCTGGACGGTGCAAGCCGGACTGACGCTGCATCCTGACAAGACGCAGCTGATCGACGCGCGGACGCAGAGCTTCGAGTTCCTGGGATATCGGTTCGCCAACGGCCGGCGCTGGCCGCGCGACAAGAGCCTGACGAAGCTGCGAGATAACGTTCGTGCCAAGACACGTCGGACTGCAGGGCAAAGCCTGCGGTCGATCATCGACGGCCTCAACCCAGTGCTGCGCGGCTGGTTCGCTTACTTCCTGAACAGCTACCGCACGACGTTCAGCGCTCTCGACGGATGGATACGCGGCAGGCTGCGAAGCCTGCTGCGCCACCACCGCGGAGGACGGGGCATCGCCCGGGGTGACGACCATCATCGCTGGTCCAACGCCTTCTTTGCCGAGAATGGGCTCTTCGGCTTGCAACGAGCCCATACCCTGGCCTGCCAGTCCCCTTGCGGGTAAGACCACCAACTGGAGAGCCGGATGCGGGAGATCTGCACGTCCGGTTCGGAGGGAGGGGGAGGCATCAGCCTCTCCCTACCCCTATCGGCAAGACGATCTAGCGGATCACCACCGGCTGCACCTTCGTGATATCGACGCCGCGGAAGGCATAGGCCTGGTCCAGCGCCTTCTGCACGAAGCCCGAGTAGGCGAGGTAGCCGAACGAGGTGGTGAGGAAATTGCGCCAGCGCGGGTCGATCTCCTGGCGGATGGCGGCGGTGGCCGGAAACAGCGCCGGCGGGTTGGGCATGGCGACCATGGTGTCGGGCATCCGCCCGCTCGCCAGCGTCATGCCGGTGAGTGACCCGGATATCGCCTCGACGCGCCCCGCCTGGAAGGCCGCGATCATCTCGTTGATGTTCTGGAAGCGGGTGAGCTCGGCCGCCGGCGCGCGTCGCGTGGTCTCGCTCTCCATCGTGGTGCCGACCGGCACGCCGATCTTGAGCTTCTTGTCGTTGATCGCCTGCCAGGTCGCGATGTCGGCGCCGGTATGGGCGAGGATGGCCGTGCCGTACATGAACAGCGGCTGTGGCACGAAATCGACCGCGACGGCGCGCTTCACCGTGCCGTCGAGCGCGAAGATCAGGTCGAACTTGTCGGTCTGCAGGCCGATGACGGCGTTGCCGTAGGTGGTCTCGACGACCTCCATTTCCGCCCCCAGCGCGTCGGCCAGTTCCTTGCCGCAGACGACGGAGACGCCGCGCCACACCGCGTTGCCCACCTTCACCGCGCCCGGCTTGTCGCTGCCCTCGAGGTCCTTGAAGGCGAACGGCTCGGAGATCGCCGCCCCCAGCCGCAGCTTCTTGGTGCCGGTGACCACTTCCCAGGTCGATTTGCTCGGCTGGGCCGCGGCGCGCCGCGCGCCGCTCGGCACGATGATGGCGGTCGCCGCCAGGGCGGTACCCACGGCCAGCGTGCGCCGCGTGATGCCCCCTGATGGGCCCCCTGATGGGCCCCCTGATGGGCCTTGTGATTGTTCGCTCATGTCCCCCTCCTTCTCAGGTCCCGCCCTCAGATCCCAACGACACTGCCGCGATCGCGGAAGCTGTAATAGCGCACGGCCGATTCGACGATCATGCCACGCAGCGCATGGTAGGGCAGCGTGCGGAAGCTCGAGGCCGGCATCGCCAGTTCGTCGATGCCCGCATCGCCCGCAGCCCAACGCGCCAGCTCGCGGCCCAGGATGGTCGCCGTGCAGATGCCGCGGCCGCTATAGCCCAGCGCCGCGGCGACGCCGGGGGCGAGCTCAAACAGGCGCGGATAGCGGTCGGGCGTCATGGCCATGAAGCCGGTCCAGCGATACTGCCATTCCAGCTCGCCGATCTGCGGCCCGAGCTGCGGATAGAGCAGGTGGGCGTGCCGCGCGAGCGGCGCGTAGAGCGCATCGCTCTCCGTCCCGGCCGTGCCGTTGCCGCCGCCGAGATGCAGGCGGCCGTCCTCATGCATGCGCACGCCGACCGTGAGCGCGCGCGTGTCGGACATGATCTGGCCGCCGGGCAGGATCGACTTGGCGATGTTGTCGCGCAGCGGCCGGCTCACCAGCTGCGGCGTGCGCGCCGGCAGGAAGGTCTTCCGCAGGCCGGGCCAGAAGGCGCCGGTATAGGCGTTGGTGCCGATGATCACGCTGTCGGCGTCGACGCCACCGCGGTCGGTGATCACCCGCCACTGCGTGCCCCTCCGCCGCGTACCCGTGCGTTTGATGGACCGCACCTCGGCCTTCTGCCGGATCGCGCCGCCCTTGCCAATTACGGCGCGGGCCAGCCCGCGCGCATAACCGAGTGGATTGATGGCCCCGCCGCGCGGATCGAGGCAGCCGCCGGCGTAAGCGCCGGTGCCGCTCGCTGCCTCCATCTCGTCGCGCGACAGCAGCCGCAGGGGAGCGCCGCGCTCGTTCCAGATCTCGACCCGGCGCCTCAGGTCCGCCAGGCTTTTAAACGAATGCGCCGCCGTCAGGATGCCCGACCGCCGTGCCGCGCACTCGATGCGGTAGCGCGCGATCAGGCCCAGCACCAGGTCGGGCCCGTCGCCGATGGCCCGGATCAGGGCCGCGCCACGCACCTGGCCGAAACGCTGCTCGATCTCGTGCGGCTCGTGCTTCAGCGCCGCCACGACCTGGCCGTTGTTGCGGCCCGAGGCGCCCCAGCCCGGCTCGTGGGCGTCGAGCACCAGCACCGAGCGGCCCTGCTCGGCGAGATGCAGGGCGGCGGAGAGCCCGGTGTAGCCCGCGCCGATCACGACCGTCTCGGCTGTCTCGCTGCCGTCGAAGTCGGGAACCGGCGGGCCGGGCGCCGCCGTCGCCGTCCAATAGGAGTCGGGCATGCCCGGCGGGTCGCTCATCGGGACAGCGGGCAGGGGCAGCGCGGCCCTCATGCGGAGGCGGGCCTTGTTCGCTCGAGCCGCCGATCCTCGATCGCGTCGCGCAGCGCGTAGTACTTGATCAGGCCGGAGACCAGCGGCCGCGCCACCGGATGCAGCCACAGCCGCTGGGGCGCCGACGGCGGCAGCACGAACTCGCGCGCGGGCGTGCCCGCGGCATGGCGCGCGAGCTCGCGGCCCCACAGCGTGGCCAGCACGACGCCGCGGCCGTTGCAGCCCAGCATCGCCATCAGGCCGGGCGCGAGCTCATGGATGTGCCAGGAATTGTCGGCGTTGAAGGCCATGAAGCCCGACCACCAGAAGTCGGTCTCGAACTCGCCGAGCTGCGGGAAGATGCGCTGCAGGCGGGTGCGCGTCGCCCGCCAGTGCGGCTCGCCCTGCGGCCCGAAGGCGGGGCCCTGGCCACCGAACTGCAGGCGGCCGTCGCCATGATGCATGCGGATGCCCGACAGCAGGCGGCGCGAATCCGTCATCGGCTGGCCGCCGGGCAGGATCGATTTGGCGACATTGTCGCGCAGGGGCCGGCTGGCGAACTGGTAG
>Ga0209648_10000976_pt1 | contig 22790 bp, 17 predicted proteins | sample GraSoi2013_115cm_FD_185830 | JGI IMG/M metagenome (GOLD analysis project Ga0209648, IMG submission 185830) | Grasslands soil microbial communities from the Angelo Coastal Reserve, California, USA - Sample 9_17_2013_115cm (SPAdes) (version 2) | ecosystem: Environmental > Terrestrial > Soil >... | reverse complement strand
TTACCCAATAACCTGCGGCTTTCGAGCTGTGATAATTGCGTACCCAAGTTGGCCCTGGCGGATCGCGGCCAACGCCGCCTGGGCCATTTGCTTGGCCGTCGTAAGGTCGAGGCCTGGAATATCAATCTTTTTAAGGCCAGCCATGATTTCAACTCCCAAGAGCTTTGTTTGAATCTGGCGCACCATTTCCTGTAGAGCTTGATCGTGTGGTTCAGTGGCCTCAAGGCGGAGGCCCGCAGAAATAAGGCAACGGGCGTAGGTATCGACAGGCTGAGCATCGGCGATGCAAGCGACCCAAGCAAGGAGCCCCTCCAGTTCCTTGGGCAGCGTGGACCCGCGCGTCAGATCACTCATGCCGACCCGGCCGCCCGGACGAAGAACTCTGGCAAACTCGCACCCCACGATTCCCTTTTCGGGAAACGTACAGAACGCACATTCACAGACAACAGCGTCGAAGGAACCTTCTGGGAATGGCAATCTCTCGGCATCCGCGGTCTGAAAACAAGCTAGGTGTTTCAGACCTCTAGCCGCGGACTCCCGGTTCGCGTCCTCGACATTCTGTTTGCTGTAATCGATGCCGATTACCACACACCCAAACTGCTCGGCGAGAAACATCGCGCTTGCGCCCTTCCCCGAAGCCACATCAAGCACACGGCTTGTCGATGTAAGTTGCAGCGACCGACCGAGTCTTTCGGTCAGCTTCAAGCCGCCGGGATGAAAAGAATCCCCTAAGAGCATTTTCGCGATATCGCTCTCGTACAGACGGGCGCAGCACTGCTTCACTTCTTGCGCGTTCACAACGGCCGGCTTCTCACTTGAGGTCATTTGGGCGTGCCTACTCGATCCCGACCAAACTCAAAAGTGATGGGTTGGGGTTCGTAACGGTGCCCATCTGCCCGCGCGCGGCGACGTTCCGGTTCCATCGCTTCAAGCTGGGCTCGCGCCTGCTCGCGATAGCCAAGCGCGTTGTAGGCGCAGAACGGGACTTGCTTGCCGCCGGGCAAGAGAAACTCCTTGCAGCACTTCATCAGATTCTTTTGGTTGAAGGTCCAAGGGTCCATGAAGTCTTGCAGCATGATCATGATCATGTGGTCGGCAAGATCTCCCACCGTCAAGCTCTCAGGTACGCCGCATGCCTGACAGGAGAAGGCGAGTTGGTCGGCTGATTTCTGCGAACCCGCCACCGATGATGACGACCAGAGCCCTTCCAGCGCGGATCTTACTTCGAGGTTGAAGTCGGGCATTACGCGGTTCGAAATGTAATCAAGGTAATCATAAACATTGATGATTCGCGGCAGCGGCGTGACCTTGTCACCCTCGACGAAGGCGTACGTTACGGAATTGCAGGTCGGAAAACAACAGGGGACGGGAACGAAGTCGCTGGCCACGAACTTGCCATCCGTCTGTTCCTCGATGAGCTTCACGATATCGGGAATCGTCATCCGCGTCATGGGATCGTGCTGGACGTGGCGTCCGGCGTGGAATGCCGGCTGGAAATTTATTCCGCAAATGGCCGGATGCTGGATTGCGAAGTCTACAATCTTGCCAATCTCGTGCTCATTAACGCCGCGCTCAATTGCGGGAACGATCGTGACGTTCAGTCCAATTTCTGCCAGACGGTCGAGAGCGCGCAGCTTTTCTTCCAGGATGTCCGGCTCACCACGCAGAATGCGATAGGTGTTTGCATCAAAGCCATCGAATTGGAAGTAGAGGGACGGACGTACTTCGTTCAGTTGGTCCAGGAAGCGGTCATCGCGTGCGATGCGCTTGCCATTCGTGTTAATCATCACAAAGGGAATATCGCGAGCCTTGGCCGCGCGAACGAAGTCGAGAATCTGAGGATGGATCGTTGGTTCCCCGCCGGAGAACTGAACTACCTCGGGACTACCCTCAGTTCGCACCAGATCGTCCAACATCTGCTCGACTTCCTCCAGGGTGAGGCTGAATCCGGGATGCGCGTCGGAGAAGCACAATGGACAATTCATGTTGCAGTTGCTGTTGACCTCAATAATTCCCAGGCAGGTGTGCTGCTGATGGTCGGGGCACAATCCGCAATCGTAGGGGCAGCCGTTCCGGATTTCCGCGCCGCGTGCAAGGGGAATCGTGCCGGGCTTGTTGTATTTGCCGAATGTCGTATAGGCCTCGGCATCGCTGTACACCAAAGCCTCGAACGGCCCGCACTCAGGACAGCGTTTTCGCATATAGACTTTTTTGTTTCGCAAAATCACCTGGGCATCGATAACCTTACGGCAGTTTGGACAAATGCTACGGGTCAGCTCATAAAAAACGTAGTCGGCATCTTTCTTGGCCGCCCTCGCGCCAGATACTGGGTAGGCGCCGGCGACTTCATGAGTGCTCATAATCGTTGCCTCGTTTCTTCTCCGCTGCTATCGGACGACTCTGGATAGCCCGCGTATGATGGTGCCTGATGCTCCGGCCAGCAGATGTTCAATCATGATCTCAGTAGCCATCTGCTGTACCGCGTTTGAGTATGTTGGATAGGGGTGAATGGCGCCGGCCAGCTCCTTGATTTTCAATTTCTGCTTCATCGCAATGATCAATTCCATGATTGTCTCGCCGGCTCGGGCTGCGATCACCGTCGCTCCCAAAATCATCCCGTCGTCTTTCGTAATAAGTTTCATAAAGCCTGTGGTGTCTCCTTCGCAGACTGCACGATCCACGCGATCCATATTCCAGCGGTGCACGCGGACGCTGCCTAGCTCCGAGCGCGCCTGCGCCTCGGTAAGCCCGACATGGGCAACTTCGGGATCAGTAAAGGTCACCCAGGGAACCAGTTCCGTGATTCCTGAAGAACTGCCTGGGAGCAAAGCGTTACGAGCGGCTTGAAATGCCTGCCAGCCGGCGTAATGGGTAAACTGATATCCGCCGGTGACGTCTCCGGCGGCATAGATGTGTCTCACATTGGTTCGAAGGCGGTCATCCACTGGGATGCCACGCTGAGAGAATTGGACGCCGGCTTTCTCCAGTTCCAATCCTTCAACGGTCGGTGTGCGACCTGCTGCGATCAGCAGCAGATCACCGCGCGCCTCTTTATGTTCCGTCTCGATTACGATCGAGTCGCCGTCCTTGCGAGCGGATTGGGCCTGTTCATGCACAAACCGGACTCCCTCATTTTCGAACAGGCTCTGCATCATGGTTTGGGCATCCGGGTCTTCCTTCGGCAACAATTGCTTGGCGACAACTGTGACCTGAGAACCGAGGCGCTGGTAGGCCTGGGCCATCTCCATGCCGACCGGTCCTCCACCAACAACAATCATTTTGTTCGGCAGTAGCTGGTTATGGAAAATGTTCTCGTAAGTGAAATAGGGTACGTCATCCAAACCGGCGATGGGCGGGATGAGAGCATGAGCGCCAGTGGTCAGGAGAAAATTCTTGGAGCGTACAACGCGTTCACCGACTCGCACGGTTGAGGCATCCTCGAACTGCGCCGCGCCGAGTAGTACATCGATTCCCTCCCCTTGAAGTTGTTCGGCAGTCTCAAACTGATATACACCTTGTATCGCACTGCGCACGTATTCGCGCACCTGCGACATATCAACAGCTTGTCCGCTGGTGATGACCCCATAGCGAGAAGCGGTTCGAACCTGGTGAGCGATCCGCGCCGCTTTCAGCAATGCTTTGCTGGGCACGCAGCCGGTCCACGTGCAATCACCCCCGATTCGATTCTTCTCCGCCAGCGCCACCTTTGCTCCAAGCTGTGCGGCAAAGCGGGCAGCCACCAGGCCTCCCGAGCCGGCTCCTATCACAATCAGATCATAAGCGTCTTGGGTCATGCGTTCTCCACTTTGCTCAATGGCAGACCGACCTGAAGTCGCTGCACGAGAATAAGCGCGGTGACTGCCATGGCTAGGGTTCCGTATATCAAGCCATCCACGGCGAACTTGCTCGCCATTGCAGCTGCAATCAGCGAGCCCAGGATGGCGCCGACGCTAAGCAGCACCGAATATATTCCCATTGCCGCGCCACGTCCGGCCTGTGCCCCAATGGCTCCTGCCAGGAGCGTCAGCGCCGCGGGGGTGAAGCCGCTTTCAACCATGATTGAAATGGCCGTGATGCCGCCGATAATCCAGCGGGCTTTCACCGAGCCGGTATGATTCAACAAGAAGAACTCTCCGCAGACTATCAGCATGGCCACGAGCGTGATTCGCAGCGCCTTCTGCATCGAGACGCGTGGCAATACGAAACTCCATGCGGTTACTCCGGTACCGAAAATCAGTGAATAGCCAAGCAAGACCCATCCCACACGCTCCGGATGGTTAACCAAGACACCGTCCAGAAACTGCGTGCCTGACGACCTGTGCGTCAGAAGAAAAATGAAAGTCGGCCCCAGCCAGAGTCCGACGATCGCGTTGACGCAAAGCCACACTGGAGCTAAACGCCGAAGCGAGGGCTGACGAAGAGCTCGAAAGAAGCCTGCTACCGCCTGGTTCTTTCCGTGGCTGCGGCTGCCGACCGCACCCGCATAGAGGAGTCCTGCGGATATTACGTAGACTAGAGCGCTCGCTGCAAAAGCCTGTGTGCCGAATAGGCGCCACAACTGCCCGCCGACGACTCCTCCCAAGGCTAGTCCAGCTAAGAGCGAAACTTCAAAGTAGCTCATCACTTTGGCGCGAAGCCCTGCGCTGTGTTCGGTGACGTCGGTGAGATGGGCAAGCAGCGAGGGCGCTACTGCAGACGCGCCCAGCCCTTCGAGGCTCCTGCTCAAGAAAAAGATGCTCACAAGGCCACTCATGCCGAACAGCTGAGTTGCCACTGCACCGAGCAATGAGCCGGCAGTCATCAAGGCCCGGGGCGCAACAGCATCCGACGCAATGCCCATCGGTACAGCTCCAATTAACTCAGCGCCAAACGAGATCGCACCAAGAGTCCCGACCAGAGCTGCGCTCACCGCGGCTCCGTGATTCGCTAGGTCGGCCAGGTACAAGCCAACCAAAACTCCACTTGTTCCTATGGCAATGCGCTGCAACGCATTTCCGAACATCACGAGAGTCAGATGGTACGTCGCGCGCGTTTGCATTGTGTGGAATGTGAGTTGGACGTCGATCAGCTGGTATGGAGACTGCGCCGGTAAAAAGCCTCCTGAGAGCATGATACAGATGGAGTCGGAAGCCGGGTGTGCATCCAATGGTTTCCACCTCCCAAACACTCACAGGACTGAACGGTCTGCGCGTGTTTGATAACCGACGGCCCGGAACGACCTCTACAATCGTACGCGGCTGGTTGGAGGTTGGATTTCATCAGCGACAGTCTTAACCTCCCTTCCAAGAGAAAAATCGGGAGCACTGAACGATCATCGACAGCCGTGCGTCAGTCGTTAACACTGATTGCGCTGCGGATCGAATGACGCACGCTGGTTCTAAGGCTCGGTATTTCCACCTCTGTTCAGCAGAACTCTGGCTGACGCAATCGGGGCACGATTTCCCCTGCATTGCTTCCCAACCCTCTCCCAAGAAGCGACAGGATCTGCTTTTGATACGGGGAGGTGCTCTCTTTGACGTACTGAAATCGCGTACTCAACGGTTCAATTCTAGCAGCGCACTAGAAGGCAACATTGATCAGGTGGGCTGGCTTAGCAATTAGCAAATAGCAATTGGCCAAAGGCGCACCATCACGCGACGCGTCCTTGTTTGATTTCGCGCTCTTCGCGTTGGTTCGCGGCTGACTTTTCGTCTGCGTCCATCTGCGTTCATCTGCGGCAAAAACCCCTCCGTGCTCCTCCGTGCCCTCTGTGGTGAAAAATCACTTATAGGGCCTTCTAATCCCGAGAGGTCAGTCCAAGCCTTTCCTTGGACTAGCGGAAACCGCGCCAAAGATCCTCATTAAGGATCCGTCCTGTGTAGCCTCACTATGCTATTCGAGTCGTCTTCCTGAGCAGCAAACCCTGCGCTTCAGCTGCTCAGATCGACGGAGAGATTCAGTGTTAAGCCGAGCATCGATGACAATCAGAGAGCTGGTGGTCATGAATGGCCGGGTCGGCGTCGAGCATACGCTGCAGTATGGCCGTAAGCTTTTCGAGTGGGTCTCCGGGGCTCACGTAAGCATCCACCCACGATGGCAGAAGGTCTATGTGTTCGCAGCACCGCAGGACGATCGGAACACGGGAATGAATCGCCCGCAGTCTTCGTGCGAAGTCCAGGGTGGTCTGTTCTCTCGCCCACAGATCAAGCACGACAGCAGCGGCTGAATGCATCACAAGGAACAGTGCCATTGCCTGGTTTGAACTGTTGGTGCTCACAACGTCATAACCAGTGGCGTCGAGCGCTGCCAGTACCGAGTCGCTGCGGGCAGCCTGATCATATATGTAAAGAATAGTGTCACCTGTCATTAGAATTCTCCTGCGTATTGTTCAGCGGGGCGCCAGCCTGGACCAGGATCGTATACGGTCATTGACCTTGCGGTTTTTCCCGTTTCTGGCCCGAGGTCTCTTTCGTATACTTTTCCATCTGAGCCGCCAATGAATGTCTTCACGCCTGAACGACGGTACTCAGCCGGGTAGGCTATAAAGGCGAATCCGCCGGTCATCTTGCCGTTGGAGATGTAGCTCTTTGCTCCACCGGGCGCACGTTTCCCTTGGGCTTTGAGGATTCGAAAGTAGTAGCCGTAATATGGAACTGCAGAGCTGCCCGCTGCCACCTGATCATCAATTCCTGCCTTCGCCAGCCCCTCCGGTATGGCGCTGTCCCCTTTTTGCTCCAATCCACTCCGTGCTTCGCTAACGTCGACAAAACGCGTTGTGAACTCAGGGACGGGGCCCTCGCTCAGTTGCTTGTGCTGTTGCTCTGCCAGGACAAGCAACGGAAAAGTACCAATGACCATATCCTCGTTCTCCCCGATTCGCCGGCAGAGTACTTCGTTCCTCCCGGTTTTCGCGTCGAAACGCCAAACACCGTTCTTGGAGATGAGCGGGACCGGGAAGGGCCAGTTTTCAGCCCCGAGGTACAGAACCGTGGTGTTGTCCGGCTCACGTACCAGACGGTGCATCTCCTGATACTTCTGGACGAACCGTTCGTGTTCCAGTTGGTCCTGCGCATCATCTCCGCTGGAAGCGAGTTCACTCCCCGCCCCGAGAATATCCGTGAGAGCGCCTTCATCGTGGCTTTGGACGGCCAGGAAGAGAGCTCTGGTGGCTGCCTCCGGAGACGAAAACGTCCGTTGCTGCGGTTGCTGAGCAAAAGAGGATTGAGTGTTGCTAATAACGAACACCACTAGAGCCAGCACAAGCCCTGCAGCCATTCGAGCGTTGGAATGTCTGATCGACTCTGTCTTCGCCGTAGACATGATTTCTTGCCTCCTATTTGCATTATCGATTGCGCCCTTGCAGAGCCATCACCATTTGCATCGCAGGAACGCCACGCTTTTGGATTCATTGCACGCCGGTCTCCAAAACTTGAGTTACCGTCAGTGGCACTAATGTTTTCGCGCGCGCATGGCCGCCGGCTCAGAAACGATGACCGTTTCGGAGTGTTCGACAGGGGCGCCGGCTGTCGGCGGGTAAGCATTTATGAGGTATCGGTGTCGAAATACCGCCTTCGCTAGGCATCATCGCTGCGAATATTCGTTCACTCGCGCATTGCCTTCGAGTTGAACGGACGTAGGGCTAATGAGCCCTTCGACTTCGACACACTGTCGAAAGGCCAACGTTTGAACATCTTGTGGATTCAAGGCCAGCCTTCCTGAATCCCCCCAACTCTCGGTACAGCATCGAACCAATTAAAGATCGCTTTGGGCCGATAGTTGCTCCTTCGTTTGATAGTCGCCTCCGTGGCTTGCTGCCATGGCAAGGAGGGCCCTATGTACATGGAAGAAACGAAGCCCGCTCGCCGCCATCGAAACGTTTAATGCGTAAACCGTTTTCGATCAAGGCATCAAAAGGCATTCATATGATATTTCCATCATTTCGATTTCGATGCGGTCCGGGGATCATATTGCGGTTGGGAATCTTTGCGTTTCTATTCTCCTTTGTCACCCTTCACGCCCAGGGGCAGTCTACGTCGCTGCCCGTCCTCCCTGAAGTCAGGTCTCAGCATCACGTGGCAGCTTTGACCCTTCACGCAGTGCGTGTGAGTGATGGTCGGGACAATTTCGCTTTCAACGGGCAGACGATACCGCCCATCATCCGTGTTTCGCCCGGAGACGCCCTGAGAATCACCTATGTGAATGACCTGCCGCACCCATCGGGCGAGCAGTGCTCTCTTGGCCCTTGCATGAACATGACGAATCTTCACTTTCATGGACTAGGCGTTTCTCCAAAAGCGCCGCAGGACGACGTTCTGGACATGATTGCCATGCCGGGGCAGACCCTCAACTATTCGGTTTACATCCCTCTGGGTCAGCCGCCGGGGTTGTACTGGTATCACACTCATCCGCATGGCGAGAGCGAGCAGCAGGTTCTGGATGGCATGTCCGGTGCGATCATCGTGGAAGGAATGGAGCGCTACGCGCCTGCAGTAGCGCGACTCCGTGAGCAGGTGATCGTTCTTCGCGGACGCTCCATTGAACATGATCCGAATGCGGTCGAACTCAGACGCCAGGTTGAAGCCGGAGCTCGATGTGGAGGAGAAGCGGAAGCAGCCGAGGAAATCTATACGGTAAACGGGGCTATTCGCCCGCAAATCGAGATCGCGCCTGGAGAGCGGGAGTTCTGGCGTATTGTGAATGCATCCGCGGACCGCTATGTCGACGTGCAACTGGATGGAGAACCCTGGGAGATTGTCGCGCTGGATGGTACGCCTCTCGCCTATCACAACCACGAACATCCCGTGCGCATGACTGATCATGTTCTGCTCCCTCCAGCGTCACGGCTGGAAGCCATTGTCACCGGCCCACCGGCTGCATCGGTCGCCGCCTTGCGCACTCTCTGTGTTGACACTGGTCCCGACGGTGATCCCAACCCTGCTATGGTCCTGGCGGACATTGTTCCGGCTCCATCTTCCTCGCGGCCACAAACGAGTGGCGTCTCTGGTCGCCGGCCGGCTTCATACAAGCAACCGCAACTCGCGGCGCTTGAATCGAGCCCGCCACAGTTTGTGGCTACCTTCACGGAAGACAAAAAAGGCTTCTACATCAACGGTCAGCGCTTCGAGCCGGATGCCGCCCCTATGACCCAGGCCGTAGTGGGAACATACCAGCACTGGCGCGTCATGAACCAGACGCGAGAGCTGCATCCCATGCATCTTCATCAAGTACACTTTTTGGTTTACGCCGAGAATGGAATAAAACTGCCGAACCCGGAGTGGGTTGATACCGCGAACGTTCCTTATGGTGGTTCGATTGACATGATAGTGGATTTCACAAATCCTGTGATCCGCGGCATGTCCGTGTTTCATTGCCACCTTCTTAACCATGAAGACAAAGGCATGATGGCCAAGATGCTTCTTAAATAGTTTTCCCGCTGCAAGCTTTGAAACATTGCCATAGGGGCGGTGCTCAGCACCGTCTCTGGGCCGTTCCGGAGCACGCCCAACCAACCAGGTGTCGGGGATTATCGACAGACGCCGTCGCAGGCGTCGAAATAGCAACAGCAGCGACGGGTTCCAGTGACACGTCTTTCACATTTTCAAGAACTCAAGCGAGATCCGAAGCCCTCCGAAGATGGCACCGCAAATGCAAGTGACTGCGGTAGGAGGATATTCATGAACTTAAAAAAATCTCTTATCGCAGGACTCTTTCTCACGCTGTTTTGTGTGCTGGCAATGCCCACCACCGCTATAGCTGATGAATACAACCAGGCCACAAAACTAACCTTCAATGAGCCGGTCGAGGTACCAGGCTACGTCCTGGATGCCGGGACCTACTGGTTTACGCTGATGAACAGCGGGGCAGACCGCAACATCGTTCAGATATGGAACGCAGACAGGTCGCAGCTTGTGACGACGATTTTTACAGTCGCCGACTATCGTTTTCAACCCACCGGCGACACGGTAATCAACTTCGAGGAAAGACCTGCCAATCAGCCCGAGGCCATTAAGGCGTGGTTCTATCCCGGCGAAGAATTCGGGCACGAATTTGTATACCCCAAAACCAGGGCCACAGCTCTCGCCCAGCAGAATCATCAGCCCGTGTTATCGATGCCAGACGAGGCAGCGACTGATCCGGCTCCATCCCCACGACCAGCAATGAGAGCGGTGACTGCAAGCGGTGAAGAGATCGAATTATCTGAGATCGTGCAGTCCGAAGAACCGACAGATGACGTGGTTTTAGCCAGCCTGCCCCAGACGGCGAGTTCGCTGCCGATCTGGGCCCTTTTGGGCTTGGTTGCCATAGGCGCAAGCTTCTGCTTCCTTCGGGTGGCCCGCAACATCGCCTGAAGTGCCAAGCTAGTCACACTTTGCGTCCACATGGGCGTCATGTATATCGGTGAATGCAAAACATGAAAAGCGACCGCACGCGCTGGAGACAACAGAGCCTGGTTTGGTGCCAATGCGCCTTCCTGGCTCTGGGACTCCTAGCTCTGGGATATTGCGCAAAGTCGTTGACGCAGACATGGCTCTATCAACATTGGGCGCATCAACAAATGGAAGCCACAAGAGCCAAGCCGTCAGCGCAAGCGTCACAGAGTGGGACTTCTACCCGTAGTTCCGTTGCCAGGCGGCAGGCAGGAACGCCGCTCACGAGCTTGCGCGAGATGTCCCCAATTGCACAACTGGAGATTCCCAGGGCTCATATTTCGGCGATGGTCGCAGAAGGAACATCTCCCCGCGTACTCAGCCGGGCAGTGGGTCACGCCGTAGGTACTTCCCTGCCGGGGCAATCCGGCAACATTACTCTGGCCGCACACCGTGATACATTTTTTCGCCACCTGGGTGATATTCGCTGGGGAGACGTGATTTACCTGAAAGAGCCGGGACTTGAATACCGGTATCAGGTCCGCTTTACCGCTGTGGTCGGGCCTCGAGACACTTGGGTATTGGAACCCACAGGGAAAGAGACTCTGACACTAGTGACCTGTTATCCGTTTCATTTTGTTGGACCGGCCCCCGACCGGTTCGTTATTCGGGCACGCCGGATCCGAGCGGCTGGAGAATGACGGCCTTCCCGGTATTTGTACTCAGCTAATACCGCATCCCCAGATCTCCAGAAGATCCCCAGAAACACTCCCCATAATCTTTGCGTGACACCGCCACAGAAAGAACCGCATATGCGCGGCTGTGCATAAACAAGTTCAGGCATCAAGAACCGCACACGAAGTGAAGTGTCATAAGATTTTGGACTATGTCGAAACTCCGACATAGCCTCTTCATTCCCCAGCCGTAACTATCTCCGATTCAACGTAATTCGATGTCTCTGTTTCAGCTTCGATTTGGCAGATCAATTGCAAATCTTCAGTGTGATGTAACAAAAGACCGCAAGTCATGCCTCGGTCTTCGACTTTCGGAAAAAGGAGAATCATGAAAATCCAGAAAACAATCGTGATTTCAATCGCAATGATCATGTTTTCGACAATTGCCTCCGTAGCACAACAGGTCAAAACAGATTATGACCGCAACGCAAACTTCAGCCAGTACAAGACCTACTCGTGGTCCGGCGTAAAGACCAAAGACCCACTCTTGGTAGACCGAATCAAGAGCGCGGTCAACTCGACCCTGGTCGCTAAGGGGCTGACGCAGGTTGACTCCGGCGGGGACCTGTCGATCACGGCCATGGAGATCACCAAAGACCAACAGACTCTTAACACATTCTACGACGATGGTTTTGGAGGCTGGCGCTGGGGCGGCTTTGGAGACGCGCAAACGACAACTGAGACCTACAAAGTCGGCACCCTAGTCCTCGACCTGTTCGATACCCAGACAAAGAAATTGGTCTGGCGGGGTTCATCCAGCGACACGGTTTCCGAGAACTCTAATAAGAACATCAAGAATCTCAACAAGGGAGTGGAGAAGATGTTCAAGCACTTCCCTCCTGAGGCAAAAGGGTAACGCAACGGTGATTTGATGTCTTTAGCAATGCAAAATCTTCGAACCCAGGGCCCGCGAGGTAAAACGGGCCCCATTTCAAAGGAGGGTTCCATCGTGACCTTCACGAAGAGAGCTTTAACTATCTTACTGTCTGCCTCTCTTGCGCTGGCTGCGTACCCGGGATTCGCGCTTCAGGCGGATCCCTCCACGGTGCCTTTACCGGCCCAGGGTGCGCCCGCGTCCGCAGAAGAGCTTCAGCAACTGGTGGCGCCGATCGCGTTGTATCCCGACGAACTCGTAGCCCAGATTCTTGCCGCTTCCACTTATCCGGATCAGGTGGTGGAAGCAGATCGGTGGGTTCAGCAGCATTCCGATCTCAAAGGGCAAGCGCTCGGCGAAGCGGTGGACCAGCAGCCTTGGGATGCCAGTGTAAAGGCCCTGGTTCCTTTCCCCTCTGTCCTTGCCAACATGGACAAGAACCTCTCCTGGACCTCATCGCTCGGCGATGCCTATGTGAATCAGCAACAGGACGTGATGAAGGCCGTACAGGTCATGCGGCAGCGTGCGCAGACGGCCGGAAACCTGAAAAGTACAGCGCAAGAGAACGTAACAACCCAGGGGCAAACCATCATTGTTGAACCTTCCAATCCTGAGGTCGTATATGTTCCGGAATACAACCCCTGGCTTGTGTACGGAGAACCGCTGGTTGCTTGGCCGGGATGGTATCCGGTGCCGGGCATCTTCTACGCCGGACCCGCAGTCACCTTCGGCTTCGGCTTTGGAATCGGATTCTTTAGCGGTTTCGGCTGGGGATGGCCGCATTGGGGATTCGACTGGCATCATCACGATATCCTCTTCAACCACGACAGATATTTCTCTCATAGCAGAATCTTCGCTGACCGCGGCCGCTTCGACCACGGACATGCGGATTTCAACCGCGGATCCGGATTTCACTCAGAGAGAAATCTCGGAGCGCACGGATTCTCAGGTTCACAGCATGGCTTCGGCGGTCAGCACGGCTTCGGAGATCAGCATGCGTTCGGCGGTCAGCACGTACAACCTGGCACGCGTTCGGGTGCGTTCAGCGGCTTCAATCATGGAGGCGTCACCCGTGGTTTCTCCGCCCGAGGGCATTCGAGCTTTGGCGGAGGATTCCACGGCGGGGGAGGCCACGGCGGAGGAGGTCACCGGTAGCGCTTTCGATCATTTGATGAGCGTTGGCGCGTAACGAGGTCTACATCATTGTCATTCTTTTGAATTGAGGAGTTTGAAAATGGCTTTAGCGAAGACTCATAAACGCGAAGACACTAAATCGTCTGACCGGACTCAGCCGGTCAGCGGCAAGAAGAGCGCAACTATCAAACGGTCGAACAATACCTTGCCTAAGCGTTCTCTTGGTTCCAGCGGACTCGAAATTACGGCGGTGGGATTTGGGGCCTGGGCGCTTGGCGGTGGTGATTGGGCCTACAGCTGGGGACCGCAGGATGACTACGCTTCTGTTGCCACCATGCGGCACGCGCTGGAGGCGGGCGTCAACTGGATCGATACGGCGGCCGTCTATGGCTTAGGTCATTCCGAGGAAGTCGTGGGGCGCTTGCTGCGCGGGTTGCCGGCCTCCGAGCGCCCGTTCGTTTTCACTAAATGCGGGATGGTTTGGGATGACCAGAACCGCATGGCCGAGCCCCGCCGCGTGCTCAAACCGGAATCGATCCGGCGTGAATGCGAGGCTTCGCTGCGCCGGCTGGGAGTGGAGCGCATTGATCTCTACCAGTTTCATTGGCCCGATGAAACCGGAACGCCAGTCGAGGATTCATGGGGAGAGATGGTGCGGCTGGTTGAACAGGGAAAAGTCAGACTCGGCGGAGTCTCGAACTTTGATGTGCCGTTGCTCAAAGCGTGCGACGGGATCCGGCATGTGGACTCCTTGCAGCCGCCGTTTTCGCTGATCCGCCGGGATGCTGCTGCGCGCGAGATTCCTTGGTGCGCCGGGCACGGCACCGGCGTGATCTGCTACAGCCCCATGCAATCAGGATTGCTGACCGACAGCTTCAGCCGCGAACGTGTCGCGAGCTTTGCGCCCGATGATTGGCGGCGCCGCTCTGCCGAGTTCCAGGAGCCGAACCTCAGCCGCAATCTGGCGTTGCGAGATGCGCTTCGTCCAATCGCAAAGCGGCACGGCGCCACCGTGTCTGCGGTTGCCATAGCGTGGAACCTCTCCTGGCCCGGTGTGACCGGGGCTATCGTCGGCGCCCGTTCACCCCAGCAAGTTGATGGCTGGATCGGCGCCGCCTCGCTCGACCTGACCGCCGCCGATCTCAACGAGATCGCGGCCGCGATCGAACGCACAGGAGCAGGCACCGGTCCTACGCTGCCGCAAATACAACATACAACGGAGGCCGCATGAAACCTCTTACGGCAGATCAGGCAAAAGTCGGATTCATTGGCCTGGGTAATATGGGAAGCCGTATCGCACAACGGCTGCTTGAGCACAAATATCAACTTTCCGTTTACGACGTGGATCTCACTAAGGCGAGACCCTTCGCCGCACACGGCGGCGTGGTTGCCAGAAACATCGTTGAACTCGCACGCACCGTTGACGTCGTGCTCTCCTGTTTGACGAACGACGAGGTAGTTCACGGCGTTTACAACGGGCCGGAGGGAGTCTTTGCCGGAACACGGCCTGGAACCGTGGTGCTGGAGATGAGCACGATCTCTCCGGAAAGCTCACGCGAAGTGCACAAGACCGGCGCGCTACATGGCATCGAGGTACTGGATGTTGCCATCTCGGGCAGCACTCCTGCCGCCGAAGAAGGCGTGCTCACGCTGCTGGCAGGCGGCAACCCGGAATTGTTCCGCGCTGCGGAGCCAATATTCCAGGCGATCTCCAAGCAATACTTTCTTCTGGGCGGCCCTGGCTCGGGAACAGCCATGAAGCTGGTGGTCAACACGCTGCTGGGTGTTGGCATGCAGGCGATCGCCGAGGCGGTGGTGCTTGGCGAGAGAGCTGGCCTGGATCGCAAGCGTTTGCTCGAAGTCCTGTCGCAGACGGCTCTGATCGCTCCGGCCCATATGGGCAAGCTGGCGCGGGCAGCGAGAAACGATTACAGTCCGCAATTTCCATTGCGCCTGATGAACAAGGATTTTCAGTTGATTCTGAAGGCAGCAGCACAAGAGCACGTCCCCATGCCCGCGACAGAAGCGGCGTTTCGTGTCAATTCAGATGAGTTGGCAAACAGTGCAGAAGAGGACTTCTCAGCTGTCGTGCGACGAATGGAAAAAGTTGCAGGTATTGCAGCCATCGCAGCTATTCACTCGGAGCTAGCGACGAGTTGATCTGGAGGGCGGCATGATTGAAGTGACTAATAAGGAGGAAGAGAAATGAAAGTTAGATTGTTGACGGTCTTCATAACAATTCTTGCGTTGGGCACACTCGGGTTTGCGCAGGATGTGGTTTCCGATGTTGGCAAGGCGGCAAAAGACACGGGCCGCATCACCGAAAAAGCAGCCCGAGAAACCGCTCAGGACACGGTGAAAGCAACGAAGGTGACTGTGGATGGCAGCGAGAAGGCGGCGACTGAGACTGGCCGCGGCTCGGAAAAGGCAGCAAAAGGAACCGAGAAAGCAGCCAAGGCAACTGTAAAAGGGTCTGAAAAGGGCGCCGAAAAAGTTGCCGGAGCTACAGAGGAGACTGCCAAAAAGACAGGGCACGGGGTGAAGAAGGTCTTCACAAAGATCTAGCGAAGAAACAGGCAAACGCTTGGGTGAGACGGGTCCGGATGGTGAGCACTTGGTCGCGGCTGGGGAGCGCAGTCCCCCCGGCAGACCAACCTTTAGAGGTACGGAGGGCGGGGCAAGCCGGCAGGCGGTCCCTGCCCGGCGCGATCCCGTGTTTAACCGCGGACTCGGCGAGTCCTTTGGGACGCCCCGTTCGTTCCTCACGGGAGCTGAAAAATTTTCAATCCCAAACAACGGCCAAAGATGGTATACATCCAGGCAACAGCCTTCTGTGTCTAATGCGCTAAGGTGATGAAATGGATCGTCGGGAGTTCGTGAAAGACGAGCTTTAGAGCCTTTTAGGGTTCCAACTCCGCGGCGAGACCGCGATACGCCGGTTCATCGTCATTGAACCGGAGGCGACGATATTTCGACACGTGTCGACGGCCTGTGACGTTTTCCGGCGGCGCGCAGATCAAAACCTCGTGTTTGCGCTGGTCCTGTTCAGAAAACAGCGTTGGCAACTCAAGTGCAGTTTCCTAAGTGGCTGTACGCGGATCCAAACCTGAATATCTCAACGAGGTAATTTATGTGGATTGTTCGGCTCGCGCTCAGGCGGCCCTACACGTTCGTAGTGCTGGCCATTTTGATCTTGATCCTAGGAACGCTGGCAGCGCTGCGCACACCCACCGACATTTTTCCGAACATCGACATCCCCGTAGTGAGCATCATTTGGAGTTTCAACGGGCTACAGCCCCAGGACATGGCAGACAGGATCGTCTCCATCACCGAGCGCTCGCTCACAACTACGGTGGACAACATTCAGCACATCGAATCTCAATCGCTGTATGGGATCGCTGTCGTCAAAGTCTTCTTCCAGCCGACAACGGATATCAACAAGGCCATCGCCCAGATCACTGCTGTTTCGCAAACCCAGCTCCGGCAGTTGCCCCAGGGCTCAACGCCACCTTTAGTCATTGCATACAGCGCCTCGAGTGTTCCCATTCTGCAGCTTGGGTTATCCGGAAAGGGGCTGAGTGAGCAGCAATTGAACGATTATGGGCTCAACTTTATCCGCACACGGCTCATCACAGTCCAGGGAGCCTCGGTCCCGTACCCTTACGGCGGAAAGCAGCGCCAAGTACAGGTGGACTTGAACACTGCCGCCTTGCAGTCGAGAGGTCTCTCTCCGCTTGATGTGGTCAATGCCATCAGCGCCCAGAATCTGATTCTGCCGAACGGCACCGCAAAGATGGGACTGAAAGAATACGCCGTGGACTTCGTTAATGCCGCTCCCCAAACCATAGCGGAACTGAACCGTATCCCCGTGAAGACGGTCGGGGAGACCACTACCTACATCAGCGACGTTGCCTTCGTTCGTGACGGCTTTCCTCCCCAAACCAACATTGTGCGCGTCGATGGCCAACGCTCCTCGCTCTTGACGGTGCAAAAAACCGGCAATAACTCGACGTTGGACATCATTGCGGGACTCAAATCGTTGCTCCCGCTGATCAAGGAAACGGTACCGCCTGCTCTTAACATTCAGTTGCTGGGGGACCAATCCATATTCGTGAAAGGCGCCATTAAGGGAGTGGTACAGGAAGGGGTGATCGCCGCCTGCCTCACGGCTGTGATGGTCCTGGTTTTTCTCGGGAGTTGGCGCAGCACGCTGGTTATTGCGACTTCAATTCCTCTGGCTATTCTGACTTCTATCGTCGTCTTCAGTGCGCTGGGCCAAACCATCAACATTCAAACACTCGGAGGACTTGCCCTGGCTGTCGGAATCCTGGTAGATGACGCGACTGTTGAAATTGAGAACATCAATCGCAATCGAAGTCTCACGCCTGAAAAGAGTATGGATGACGTTGTCTTGCAAAGCGCCTCGGAGATAGCCACTCCGGCCATCGTCTCCACACTGGCGATTTGCATCGTCTTTATTCCCATGTTCCTCCTCACAGGGGTGGCGAAATATCTGTTCGTACCGTTGGCGGAAGCGGTGGTGTTCGCCATGCTCGCCTCTTATCTCCTCTCGCGCACTCTTGTCCCAACCATGGCCAAGTACCTTTTGCGGGGCCAGCCGCCCGAGTCTTCCGGACCTGATGCCTCCAGCCGTAATCTCTTCGTTCGCCTGCAGGCCGGTTTTGAGAGGGGATTTGAGCGTCTACGGGAGCGTTATCACCAGGTGCTGGAACTTTGTCTGCATTACCGCCGAATCTTCCTCATCGGGTTCTACGCAACCTGTGCCATTTCTCTGGCGGTCATTATGCCCTGGCTGGGACAGGACTTTTTCCCGACCGTGGACAGTGGGGCGTTCACGCTCCACCTTCGCGCTCCTACAGGAACACGTATTGAGGAGACCGCACGTCTCTGCGATTTGGTTGAACGATTCATCAAACAGCAACTTCCACCCGGCGAGATTTCCAGCGTCGTCGACAATATCGGACTGCCCTACAGCGGGATTAACCTCTCCTACAGCAATTCTGCGCCGGTCGGCACTTCCGATGCCGACATCCTGGTAAGCTTCGCCGAGAACCACCATAAGACGGCCAGCTATATCCACGATCTTCGGATCAGCCTGGCTAAACAATTTCCAGGCGTAACCTTTGCTTTCTTGCCGACCGATATGGTCAGCCAGATTCTGAATTTCGGTTTGCCCGCACCGATTGATATTCAGGTCGTCGGCAACGACCTCCAGGGCAACCGAGCCTATGCCAACGCTCTGTTGCAAAAAGTAAGGCAAGTGTCGGGGACGGCGGACCTACGCATCCAGCAGCCATTTAACCTGCCTTACATGCATGTTTGGGTGGACCGAACCAAGGCCCAAGAAATCGGCTTCACTGCCCACGACATTGCGCAGAACATGCTGGTATCGCTCAGCGGGAGCTTCCAGACCTCACCTACTTTCTGGGTCGATCCGAAAACTCACGTCAGCTATCAGATTGCCACACAGACGCCGCAGTATCGCCTGGACACGCTGCAAGATCTCCAAAACATTCCCGTCACTGGAACCAATCCCAACGCGCCGCTATCGATTCTTGCCAGTCTGGCCTCAATTCAGCGCGGCACCGGTATGGCGGTTGTCTCGCACTACGACATCCAGCCCGTCATCGATATTTACGGCGCCGTACAGGGGCGCGATCTGGGCGGGGTGGCCGGGGACATCACGCGCATTCTCAACGCGACCAGAAAACAACTCCCGCGCGGTTCGCAAGTCGTGATGCGCGGCCAGGTCCAGGCGATGCACTCCTCCTACATTGGTCTTCTGGGAGGGCTGGCCTTCTCCATCGTCCTGGTCTACCTGCTGATCGTAGTGAACTTCCAATCCTGGTTGGATCCTCTCATCATTATTTCCGCTCTTCCCGGAGCCTTGACGGGAATCGCCTGGATGTTGTTCGCGACTGGCACCACGCTGAGCGTGCCCGCACTTACCGGCGCCATCATGTGCATGGGCGTGGCAACGGCCAACAGCATTCTGTTAGTTAGCTTTGCCAGAGAGCAGATGGCGGAGGGTAAAGACGCGATAGCTGCCTCTTCGGCGGCTGGATTCACTCGATTCCGCCCTGTAATCATGACGGCGCTGGCCATGATCATCGGCATGGTGCCGATGGCTCTGGGATTGGGCGATGGGGGTGAAGAGAATGCACCGCTAGGACGCGCCGTAATCGGCGGACTGCTTGTTGCGACAGCGTCCACACTGTTCTTCGTACCCACGATTTTCAGCGTCATCCATGGTCGGCGCCGCGAAGCCGCTGATGCGGGGAAACAACAATAGAAACAATTCTTCGAGGGAAGTAGATATGGCCATGACAACACAATCGCAAACACAAGGCAACGCCTTTCCCCACGAACCGTCGAAGTTGACTGTGGTTGACGGGCGTCGGTCGAAACGAGGCTGGATTGTCGCGGGGCTGATTCTGCTGGTCTTTGCCGGAATCCTCGGCTACGGCATTTTCGCGCGTCTCCGCAAAGACGCCAAAGTGCGGGCTGACACCGCACAGATGGCCGTACCCGCAGTTTCGGTCGTTACTCCCCAGCGTTCCGCGCCCTCACAGGAGATTGTGTTGCCGGGGAACGTCCAGCCCTTCGTCAGCGCTCCTATTTACTCGCGCACCAATGGCTATCTCCGGCGGTGGCATGCCGATATCGGAGCGCACGTAAAAAAGGGGCAGCTGTTGGCTGAGGTCGAGACGCCGGAAGTCGACCAGCAATTGCTGCAGTCACGCAGCAATCTGGCTACCGCGCAGGCCAATCTCAAGCTGGCGGAGATCACCAAGAACCGGTATCAGGGTTTGTTGGCCACCCATGCCGTGTCACAGCAGGACGTGGATAATGCTGTCGGCACTTACAACGCAAACAAAAGCATCGTCGAGGCCAATCAAGCCAATGTGAAGCAGCTTGAGGCCTTGCAGTCGTTCGAGAAGATTTATGCGCCTTTCGAGGGAATCGTCACCGCACGTAACACCGACATCGGAGACCTGATCAATTCCGGGAACAGCGGAAACGTGAAAACTGATCTTTTTCACATTTCGCAGCCGGGAAAGCTGCGTGTCTACGTAAATGTCCCGGAACAGTATTCCCAGGGCACCACTCCGGGCCTGACGGCGTATCTGACTCTGGCCGAATTTCCGGGTCGAAAATTCCAGGGCACGCTGGTTCGCACCGCAAATGCCATCACCTACGCGACTCGCACCTTGATCGCGGAGGTTGACGTGGATAATCCAAGCGGCGAGTTGCTCTCCGGCGCCTACGCTGAGGTCCATTTAAAAGTTCCTGGGCAGACCTCTTCGTATCTCGTGCCGGTCTCTACTCTGATATTTCGCGCGCAGGGTTTGCAGGTTGCGGTTGTGAACGACGGCAGCGCGGTGCTTACGCCGGTAACCCCTGGCCGCGATTTTGGCGAGCAAATTGAGATCGTATCCGGTCTCAACGGCGACGAATCTGTGATTGTAAGTCCGCCGGATTCAATCGTCACTGGACAAAAAGTGCAGGTGGTCCAGCCCACTGGCAAACCTGCTGCTACAGGAGCTACACCATGAGCTTACCTCGGGTTTCGAAGACAGCTGTTCGAGTCCGCCGGCACATTATGGCCATCATCGGTCTGGCCAGTATGCTCTTGCTGGCAGGTTGCACGGTCGGCCCCAAGTACGTGCGACCGCCTGCAGCAACGCCGCCGGCTTATAAGGAGGCCGGCAATTGGAAGACTGCCCAGCCCAGCGACCAAAGTCTCAGAGGTAACTGGTGGGAAATATTCCAGGATCCTCAACTAAACGCTCTGGAGGAGCAAGTCACTATATCGAACCAGAACCTGAAAGTCGCACAGGCTCAATATACGCAGGCGCGCGCTCTGGTTCGGTTTAATCGCGCCGCTTACTTCCCGACCGTGGCCGTCGCTCCATCGGTGACGCGCACAAAGGTATCCGGCAATCGCCCGCCCCAGACATCAATTTTCAATGGCAGAACCAACACCGATTTCCAACTGCCCGTCGAGTTTGCTTATGAAGTCGATGCCTGGGGACAAGTACGCCGCAATGTGGAGTCTTTTCGCGAGCAGGCGCAAGCCAGCGCTGCTGATCTTGCCACCGTTAATCTGAGCGCGCATGCGCAGCTCGCTCTGTTCTACTTCGAGGCGCGCAGCCTGGATGCGCAAGAGCAGCTCTTGAACTCCACTGTTCAAGCCTACGAGCAGGCCCTGCAGTTGAACCAGACCCGGTTTGAGGGAGGAGTCGGCTCCGAGGTTGAGGTCGAGCAGGCGAAAACGCAACTTGAGACGACCCGCGCCCAGGCAATCGACGTGGGAGTGGCCCGCGCCCAGTTCGAGCATGCCGTTGCGGTTCTCATCGGCAAACCTCCAGCATCCTTCAGCCTTCCTCCACTTCCACTCAGTACGCCGCCGCCGCCTGTTCCGGCAGGGGTACCGTCAGAGCTGCTTGAGCGACGGCCGGACATTGCATCGTCCGAGCGGCTGATGGCTGCTGCGAACGCGCGGATCGGAGTAGCCAAAGCTGCCTATTATCCACTGATAAATTTAACGGGGGACGGAGGTTTCGAAAGCGGGACCATTACGACATTGTTGCAGGGCCCGAGCGGGTTTTGGAGCGTTGGAGTTTCGGCTTTTCAAACTGTATTCGACGCAGGCAGACGTCGCGCGGCCTCAGACCAGGCCATTGCGGTTTACGACCAAACCGTGGCTACCTATCGCGAAACTGTGCTTACCGGCTTTCAGCAGGTGGAAGACAATCTGGCCGCGTTGCGCATCCTGGAGAAAGAAGCGCAGACTCAGAATGAAGCAGTCATTGCGGCCCAGAAATCCCTGGACCTCTCCATCCAACGATACAAAGGTGGTGTCACCAGCTACCTGGAAGTGACCGTGGCGCAGAGTGCGGCACTCTCGGACGAGGTTACTGCGGTGAACATTCTCGGCCGGCGAATGGTCGCTGCCGTGCAATTGATACAGGCCCTGGGAGGAGGATGGGACAGCGCAAGCCTTCCTCAGCGTCCCGAGTGCTGCGGGAAACTTGCAAGCTCGGGCTGTTCAGGAGACAGCTGCAAATAGAACTCCACGGGCAATGCGTGGTTCTATGAACCAGAACTTTAGGCGATCCAGGGTACACGGACCACTAAGAGCAGCGCCGGAGGCGCGATATGAGTTAGCCCGGCGCGTAAGCGCTGGGTAGAATTCGGTCGAGCGGCGAGCCCCGGCGGGGCGGCACAAGGCAGAAACAATGCACTGTGTCACCCCTCTGGGGCTCCGACCTAATATCGGTCTACCCAGGCCTTACGGTCCGGGCTAACTCACACCGCGCCTCCGGCGCTATAGACTTTTTCCGCAACCTCTCGAAGCCGTGTCCTGACACTTGTCTCGCTCACGATTGACTCACGTTTTATGCGCTACATGCCCACAACAGCCAGAAAAGCACACTCCCTGGTGTTAAGATTTTTGCTTGCAGGAAGCGACACTCTGCATCCCCGGAGCAGAAGTATGTCAAGGTCCGATCCTCTCTTGTGGACCAGGTCGCATGTGATTCCGAAGTATGCGATCGCTGTTCTATCAGTTACCGCAGCACTGATTCTCTCCCAGTGGCCGGCTTTGCATCTGGGAGCCGCTCCCGTATCACTGTTTTTTTGCGCGGTCATGCTCAGTGCGTGGTTTGGTGGATTCGG
>Ga0209648_10000974_pt1 | contig 22813 bp, 16 predicted proteins | sample GraSoi2013_115cm_FD_185830 | JGI IMG/M metagenome (GOLD analysis project Ga0209648, IMG submission 185830) | Grasslands soil microbial communities from the Angelo Coastal Reserve, California, USA - Sample 9_17_2013_115cm (SPAdes) (version 2) | ecosystem: Environmental > Terrestrial > Soil >... | reverse complement strand
GTTTTTCGCCCGGAGGAATATCCAGCATGCGATCGTTTTCCAATTGCAGAAGAACTGGGTGCATGGTGGCTGGCTTGTCCGTGAAATACAAACCTAGCGTCGGCTGAATCGTCTCCGGCTTACCGGAAGGTTGCAGATGGGCGTTGAGAATCAGGTCCGTGTCCTTGTCCAACCGCAAGGCCATGCCGTCCGGTTCGACGTAGGGAATCGAGCCTGGCTTCCAAAATAAAAAATGGCTATCGGGATCAAAGGCTTCGGACTCGATGGTCAGTTCCATGCCGCCGAAGCCAGCGCCGGGCTCCGCCTCTTGGTGCCGGCCGCTCTGCTGGCGGTCCACCAAAACATTGGCGTGATGCACAAGCCGCTTGTCGCCGGGGCGAATCTCCATCGCTTTCAGCCAGCGCGTGCGATCCACGGGTGCGCGAAACACGAAGTTCCAGTAATTGTCCGAGCCGCTCGCGGGCAGCGCATACGCTTTTGCCGCTTTCACGATGACGTCCGGCTTGCCGAGTTGCCACCCTTCCACAAATGTCGGCTTCGCCGGCAAATCCTTGGGATTCCCTTCGAGTGCGCCTTGCTCCACCCAAGCTTGAATTCGCGCAATTTCGTCCTCCGACAATCGGAGGTCGTCCGCGAATTTCAGGTCGCCATCTTCCGGTAGCCACGGCGGCATGAAGCGCGTCTTCGTGACAGCCTCGATCTGGCGCGCATGCGATTTCGCATCCGCATAAGTCAGCAGCGAAAAGGGGCCAGCTTCGCCGGGGCGATGGCAACGCGCGCAGGTGCGGTAAAGAATAGGTGCGATGTCGTGGTTGAAGGTGACCTGCGGCTGCGGCGCGCTGCTCTGTGTTGAGGGTATTTGCTGCGCCGGTGTCTGGCCGGGGGCGATGGCCAGCCACACGACGCAAACCGGCGGCAAAAATCTTAGGACTAATTTCTGGGGCGCAACGGTCATTCGAGATCCGAGATGTAGCAGCCCACCGCGGGCGTCGCATTCGCGCTTGTCGTTTTTCCCGAGATGGCAAATTCAATGGCGTCCGCCAACTCGTGCGTCGTCGCACTCTTTCGCGCGTGGCCAAAATCTTCGTACAGATTGTCAATTCGGCCGTGATACACCAACCGCCGGTTGGAGTCGAACACCGCAGCTTCCGGAGTGATCTGCGCCAGGCTCTGTTTCACCAAAATGTGCTGCGGATCACGCAGCGCGGGAAGCGTGTAACCGAACTCACGATCATGCTTGCGAATCGAATCGGCGGTTTCCTTCTTGCTCGGATAAACCAGGAAGAATGCGGCCTTGTCGCGATGTTGCGCACTGAGCTGCTGAATCGTGGGAGCGTAGCGGTTTGAAATCGGACAGTCCGTCCGCACAAAAAGCAAAACGACTACTTTGCCGTGCGCGGCCCGAAATGGATCAAAGGGTTTGCCCTCGAGATCCGTGGCGAAGCTTTGTAAATTATTCGAAATGAGAGGCGCGCTCCCGATGCATAGCACCACCATCGCCACGAACAATCGGGAAAAAGATCGGACGGCCTGAAGCCTCTCGCCCATAGGTTCACAAATCGGAACGCGGAAATGTTACTGCGGGCAAAAATGGTTGTCCATTTGGTTGTTTAACGGAAACGAAGCGGCCGGTCAACTTGGAAAGGCAGATTCGCTACCGTAGCTGCCCGGGTTCAATACCTTGCTTGCGCGCGGCGTCAAAAACCGCATCCATTTTCGCCGCGAGCAATCTCCTCTTTTCCTCGAGCTTCCGCACCTGGTCTTCGACCGGTTCCGTGCTGTAGCGCTTGTGCATCTCGAGGCCATTCGCACCTGACGCCTCGCCTTTGCTGAAGCTTTTCAGGTCTGCAATCTGTTTGTCGAGGTTAGACAGTTGCGCCTGGAAGGCTGCGAGTTGCTTTCTGAGGGCGGCCACCACCTGAGGACTCACTGGCTTCGCGGCGGAACTATTCGCGGGTGAACTATTCCTTGCATTGCCCACCTGTGAGATCGCGCTCCCGCTCACCTCTCCCAAATTTTCATTGGTCCAAACTTTCTTGGTTTTCTTGCGCTCCGCTGGCGACTCGTCCGCGGTCGTCGATTCCTGTTCGCTCGCCTTCTGCGGCGATGCTTGCGACTGCGATGATGGCGAATCCTGTAAAGGCAATGCGGAAGTGTGCGTTGCCGCAGCGGAGGGAAAGGCCGAGATGAGAGCCCCTGCTACCAGAATAAGCCGGTGGTTCACCACGCCAGAGTATCAGGGATATGCTTTCGCGGAAGTGGATTTGCCTAACTCGGCACGGATGGCCTGCAGCGCTTCCTTGGGAGGACCGATTCGGTGGTATTGCGAATAAGTTGTGCGCTCGTGCACGGCAAAGCTCAAGAAAAAGCGGCGCCCATCGAAGTCGTATTGCGAATAGGTCGCGAACCACAGCCCAGGCGCAATCTCATAGCGGTCCTGCACCAAGTGGCTGCCTTTGTAGATCTTCGCCAGGAAGCCGCCAATGGAAATGTCCTCGATGACCTCGAGCTCCGCGCGCGCCAATTGTGCCGCATCTTCGTCTATCCACAGGTAACCGCGCACCTTGGGAAAAATCGAAGTGGCTCGCGATGTCGGTTTGTATGCCGGATTCGGGACCACGCGGTACTTCGACAGCATCCGATCGCCGCGGGGTTCGCGCTCAACAAACGTATAGATAAAAGCGGTGCGCGTCGCGTCGAGCAGGTCCGAACGCTCTTTCTGTTTCTTCGCGATTTTCTCGTACGCTTCGCGCTGCGCCCGCCCCTCTTCGGCGGCCCAGGATAGCGAGCGTTCCAGTTTCTCAAGCTCTGCCCGGTAAGCCGCTGCATCGACAGGCTTCCCGTTCGGCCCCACCGGAATGCGATCGACTCCCGTTCCCGCAGGGACCGCCCGCGTAATTTTGACCTCCGGGGGCTGCGACCCAGCCGTGGATTTCTGGATTTCCTGGCGCTCCAGCCGCTCATAGGTGAACTGAGCGAGATCATTCTTTTTCTGATTGGCGATCACGCGCTCGAGCAGCGCTTGTTGTTCTTGCAGTTCGCTTTGTAGGACCGGAGCTGGGGACCCATCCTGGGCCAGCAAAGTTCCGCCGCCCGCCGCGATTAGAGACACCACAAAAATGGCCGTGAGCAAACGCATAGTTAGGAAACGAGACCCTCCCGTCAAACTTTATATTGGATTCGGAACCGGGGCCGATTGTTGCACCGCATTGCGGCCAAACCAAGGTTACCCGAGCGCAGCCGGCATAAACGCAGCACCTTCAATCGGATACGAACCCTCCTCCCGCGCCCGTGGTCCGGAATTAGGGCAGAACCTCCGGCTAGGTTACATTTGGGGGCAGGGAAAGCAAACTATCTCTTTTTACGTCTAAGCAAGCGTACGGAAACCTATCTGCCTGCTAACTCGTATTAAGATCAGGTAAGCGAAGCGAGTGAGGTTTCGTTGGGTGTAGCTCCCCTGGAAGGTTTGACGCGACTGCCACAGGTACCCGCTGTTGCGGGCGGACGCAGAGTTGCGCTTACGGGGTTTCGGGGCGCTGCCGTAACCACAGTGGAGACCATGCGGCTGGCGCTGGATGCCTTGCGGGCGCACAAGTTGCGCAGCTTTCTGACCCTCCTCGGAGTAATACTGGCCGTCACCACTCTCGTCGCCGTGATGAGCGTCGTCTCCGGGATGAACTTTTACGTGGCCGACCGGATTGCCAATCTCGGCGCCAATGTCTTCATCATCGATCGCTTCGGGATCATCACGAGCCAGGACGCGTGGGTCAAGGCCCAGAAGCGGCCGCTCATTACCATGGATGACTACGAGCGCATGCGCGACAACATAAAAACCGCGAGAGCCGTCGCCGCGCTCGACGACCACAACATTGACGTGCGCTCCGGAAACGAGCGCCTGGAAAACACCGATGTGATGGGTGTTTCCTATAATTACGCGGAAGTGCGCAATATTAATGTCGCGCAAGGCCGCTTCATCAACCAGACGGATGACGACCATCGCGCGGAAGTTGTGTTCATCGGCGCGGATGTGGCGGACAGGCTTTTCTCCAATGTCGATCCCATCGGGAAAGTTGTGCGCGCGGAAACGCATGAATATCAGGTGATCGGAGTTGCGGAGCGGATCGGCAGCGCGTTTGGCCAGTCGCAAGACAATTTCATGATCATCCCGCTGCACACCTTTGAAAAGGAACTGCATCGTCCGCGCGACTGGGTGGGGATCTTCGTGCAGGCCGGCAGTGCGGAAATGATGAGCGCGTGCGAGGACGAAGCGCGCATGCTGATGCGGGCATGGCGTCACCTGCCGTATGAGGCGCCGGACAATTTCGCCATCCTGGGTTCTGATTCGATTATGAAGCTGTGGCACGACTTGACTGGCACGCTCGCAACCGTCGCCGTCGGGCTGGTGAGCGTGTTCCTGGTCGTCGGCGGGATCGTCATCATGAACATCATGCTGGCCAGCGTCACCGAGCGCACGCGCGAGATCGGCATTCGCCGGTCGCTTGGCGCGCGCAAGAAACATATTTTGCTGCAATTTATGATGGAGTCCGCGGTGCTCGCCGCCACCGGCGGAATCATCGGCGTCTTGCTCGCCTACGGCTTGGTCGGGCTCGTGGGAGCAACGACTTCCATCCCGGTGAAAACGCCGCTAAGCGCCGTCATCGTTTCACTGTGTGTTTCCACCGCGGTCGGCCTCTTTTTTGGGATTTATCCGGCGACGCGCGCGGCGAAATTGGATCCCATCGAGGCGTTGCGGGCAGAGACCTGATCTGAAAGAGAAAAATGGCGCAGGCATACGGCGAAAATCTCAAGCAAGCGATGGACACGCTTCGCACGCATAAGATGCGCAGCGGTCTCACCGTTTTTGGCGTTGTCCTCGGCGTCAGCGTCATTATGCTCGTGGCCGCGCTGATCACCGGCTTTGACGAAGCCATTCAGGAAAACATCAAGCAGTTCGGCGCCGACACCGCTTTCATATCCAAATGGGACCAGGGCTTCCATGGCGGGAATCGTCCGCTGGAAGAGCGCATGCGCAAGCCACTGACCGAGGAAGATTCGCAAGCGCTGATTGCCGGCTGCCCTGCGGTGAAAAATGTCACCACGTTTTTGCAGACCGGCTGGATGCAACAGCACACTGTCCGCACGAAGGCAGGTGAAGTCAGCGCCGTTGATTTTCGCGGAGTACAGGCCAATTTCGGCCAGGTGTATGCCAATGCCGCGACGCTCGCCGGGCGTTTCATCAGCGAAGGTGACGACTTGCACCGTGAAAAGGTGGTGATGCTCGGGGAAAACGTCGCGCCGGTGCTTTTCCCCAGTGGCGATGCCATCGGCAAAGACGTGATGATCGATGGCACCGATTTTCGCGTGATCGGCGTCGTGGAAAAGCCGAAAGGCGGATTTGGCATGGGCGATGAAGATCGCCGCGTGCTGATTCCTTTCAATACGTTCAGGAAAACGTATCCGTCCGCCGATGAGATCAACATGCGCGTGCAGGCGTATGCGGGCATGTTGGATCAAGCCGTCGATCAGGCCACCGAAGTGCTCCGACGGCGCCGCAATGTGCCTTACAACGGCAAAGACAATTTTTCGATTCGCACGGCGGCGCAGGAAGTGGAGGAGTTCCACAACATCATGCTGATGGTGTATGTCGCGACGATTGTGCTCAGCGGCATCGGACTGCTCATCGGCGGTGTTGGCGTGATGAATATCATGCTGGTGAGCGTCACGGAACGTACGCGCGAAATCGGCGTACGCAAAGCGATTGGCGCCAAGCGCAGCGACATTACCTGGCAGTTTCTGCTCGAGGCAATGACCTTGACCGCTTCCGGAGGCGTGATCGCTCTTATCCTGGTCAACGGCCTGGTGCTCCTTTTTCGGCTGACACTGCAATGGCGCGGCGCCGTTCCTGTGTGGGCGGCCACGGCCGGTGTAGTCGTCAGCGTTAGCGTAGGTCTAATCTTCGGCGTGTGGCCCGCGATGAAAGCCGCCAGACTCGACCCAGTTGAAGCCCTCCGATACGAATAGTTCGCAGGCCTAGGCGGAGACTGACGACAAAGCCTGCTCGGCAAAATGCTTTGCGCCGGGTTTGCCGGCGAGGACGAGCGCGGCCCACTCTGCGGCAGCTTTCGAAAGACGGATGGATTCGCTGGTGAGGGATTCAGGCCCTCCAGAATCGGCGTTCCCAAAGAAGATGCGGCCCATGGGCTGCGCTGCGGCCAGACGATTTTTTGTGAGTTGACCCGGTACGGCCATGAACATGGGATGGCCACGGCGATAGAGACGCACTTCAATGGGATTGGCGTCGAACTCGGGCATAAGTTTTTGGAAGTCAGCGAGCACGCGGGCGGCGAGATTCTTGCAGTTGTTCTCGTCGAGCAGTGTGAAACGCTGATTCTCGCACAGCGGCGTGTAGAAGGTGAGGATGTTGTGCTTTTGCCGGTAGCCCGGGGTGTTGCGCACCGTCCAGTCGGCGACGATGAAGTCAGTGAAGGAATTTCCGGGGCACCAGGTATCGAAGCCGCGATTGTAAATTGGCTTGTCAAAGATGAGATTGACCACCGGGTAGGGAATGTAACGTGTGCGGCGCATGGCGGCTGTTTGCCCTTCCGGCAGTCCGCTGACCAGGCGCGAGGCAATAAGTTTCGGAGTGCAGAGGATCACCGCCTTACTCGAGACGGTAGCAAGCTTGCCCTCCCGATAGTACGTCACGCGAACGTCGTTGTTCCCAGGAAAAACGGAGACGACGGTGGCATTGTCCACCAGCCGCTGCTTGTACTGCGGCTGAAGCACTTCGACCAGTTTGTGCGTGATGCAGCCTAGACCGCCGGGAAGAATGACGCGCCGATCTTTTCCGGAAGCGATGTATTGCAGGGAAGCGATGCCGATAAATGCCGAGGTGTCTTGCGCAGTGGCGCCCCAGTTTGACGGACCATAACCGTCCCACCATTGCTGGATTTCGGGCGCATAGGGCGCCGTGTACTTCGTGAAAGGCTCAGAGTCCAGTTCCGCGAGGCGCCCGCGAACTTGAATTCGGAGCATGTCCTCGCGAAATTTGCGGAAACTTTCGCGGACTTGCTTCGAATAGGGCAGCTGATCGATTCCGGATTTCCACGTATCGGGAACAAATGTGTTGTTGACGATCGTGGGATCGGGATTGTTGACAGGAAGAAGCTTGAGACCGATCTCAGTGGAGAGTTGATCGCCATAGTCGCCTTTGTCGGCAAATGCCGAGCCGGTGGCGAACGGCTGGCCTTCAAATTCTTCCTGATATGCGTTGCCGCCGAAGTGGTCCTCTTTTTCGAGAAGAAGAAAATCCTGCCCGCGTAGGAAATAAGCAGCAGAGAGGCCAGCCACGCCCCCACCGATAATAACGATGGCCGTTTTTTGCGCGGCGGAAGTCGCTTCGAATCGATGGCCGTCGCGGATTTGGTGGCAAACGTCGAAGTGTTCGCTGTGGATGAGCGGCGTCGTTGCAGTATCGGGAGGAGCGGCGAGGAGTGTGGAATCGATGGGGCAGCCGGCAGTGACGGAACCGGCGACGACGTACTTGATGAAATCACGGCGAGAATGCGACATGCGATCTCCTAAGGGCGTTCCAGAAGTTCCTGGGCTTGCGTGCCGATAGTTCTGGCGCGCAGGCGATACCAGATGACGATCAACGCAACGGACACGGCAAAAATTAGCGTGGAGATAGCGTTGATTTCGGGAGTGATGCCGCGGCGGAGCCGTCCCCAGATTTCGAGGGGCAGGGTATTGTCGCGGCCGATCAGGAAAAAAGTAACAGCGATTTCGTCCATGGAGAGCGTGAAGATGAGCAGGCCGGCGGCGATGAGCGAAAGCTTGAGATTGGGCAGCGTGACGCGCCAGAAGGTTTGCCAGGGCGTGGCGCCGAGGTCGAGCGAAGCTTCTTCTTGAGCGCGATCGAGCTTTTGCAGGCCAGCAAAGAGTTCGGTGGTGGCGACGGAGATGAGCGCTGTGCCGTGCCCGAGAAACACGGTGAGCAGGCTGAGCTGCATCCCCGCGAAGACGGCAAACATGAGCAGCGAGAGCCCCGTAATGATGCCGGGGAGAATCAGCGGAAGCAGGACCAGACGGCGGAAGTGAGCTTTGCCCGGGAAGCTGGCGCGGTCGAGCGCTAGCGCTGCAAACAGGCCGAGAGTGAGCGATAGCGCGACGCTGGCTGCGGCTACGATGAGGCTGTTTACGACGGATTCCCAGATAGCGGAGTCGCTGAATAGCTGACGATACCAGTCCAGAGTGAAATGGCGTGGAGGAAAACCGCCAACGCCATCGCGATTGAAGGAATAGACGATGAGCACGGTAATGGGCAGGTAGATGAAGGCGAAGACCAGCGCGGCATAAACCGTGAGTATTGGAGCTCGCTGATGTGAGTTTCCTGAGGTCATTTAAAGGCCCATCGTTTCTCGAGGCGCTCGGTAGTGAAGAGCAGGGAAACGGTGATCAATAAGATGCAGACGGAGATGGCGGCGCCAAGCGGCCAGTCATAGGCGGCGCCGAAAAGGCTCTGCACGATGCTGGCGATCATAGTGGCGGAGGGCCCGCCGACGAGCAGCGGCGCGAGGAAATCGCCGAGCGAAAGCACAAAGGCGAATGTGGCGCCCGCGAGCAGACCGGGAAGGGAAAGGGGAAGAATGATGCGGAGAAATGTGGCGCGGCGATCGGCGCCGAGATCTTGCGAGGCTTCGAGAAGCGGGCGGGGAATGTGCTCGAGACTCGCATAGATGGGAAGAAAGACGAACGGCGTGTAAATGTGCGTGAGCATGAGAACGACGGCGAAGGGGCTATAGAGAAAGAAGCTGACAGGTTCGTGTGTGATGTGAAGGTATTGGAGAAAGCCGTTCAGCACGCCATCGCTGCCGAGAATTGTCTTCCATGCGTAGCCGCGAACGAGATAGCTGACCCAAAGAGGCACGATCACCAGTTGATAGAGAAGTTCCTTGCGCGGACCGGCGTGGAAGGAAAGATAGTAAGCGAGCGGGTAGCCGAGGAGGAGAGAGCAAAGGGTAACGGAAGCTGCGATGCGCGCAGTGCGCAGGAAAACCTGGAAGTACAGAGGATTGTTGAATAGCGCGCGATAGTTGTGCAGATTCCATTGATGGACGAGGAAGCCGTCGCGCACGAGCCAGAAACTGTGAGCAAACATGAGTGCGTACGGCAGCAGGAGAAAGAGGCACACCCAGAGCAGCGGCGGGATGGAGATTAGCGTTTTGTAAGCGCGGGAGTACATTTATCGTGGCTCGTGATCCGTGGTGCGTGGCCCGTGAACACTGGGAGATTCGGTGACGGGGATGGCGTCCACGGCGGAGAAAATGAATTCATACTGGCCGGTGAGCGGACCAGTCGCGGGAATTCTGGCTCGTACGATTTGATTGCCGCCGCAATCGATTTCGAGCAACTCGCTGGCGCCGCCGTAAATCTGCTGGCGGATGGTCCCGCGGAAATGTACGGCGTCCTGGAGCCGGAGTGACGCGGCTGCGAGGTGAATCGCTTCGGGTCGAAGCGAGAAGAGGGCCGCGCCTTCGGCTTGCGAAGTTTTCCACTGCAGCGCGCTGCAACGAACCACGCCATCATTGATTTCGCCTCGAAGCAGATTGGTTTGTCCAATGAACTCCGCCGTATACGCGGTGGCGGGGCGCGAATAGATTTCGCGGGGCGACGCAACTTGTTCGAGGGCTCCGTTGCGAAGCAGCGCGATGCGGTCGGAGAGAGCCATGGCCTCGTCCTGGTCGTGCGTGACAAAGAGGAAAGCGATGCCGATTTCGCGCTGCAGAGCCTTCAGCTCGCTTTGCATCTGCTTGCGCAGATTGGCGTCGAGCGCGGAGAGCGGCTCGTCGAGCAGCAAGAGTTGTGGGCGATTGATGAGCGCGCGGGCGAGCGCGATGCGCTGCTGCTGGCCGCCGCTGAGGGTCGCAGGGCGCGCACCGGCGAAGCTGCTCATTTTAACCATGCGCAGAGCTTCTTCCACGCGTCCGGCGATTTCCGCTTTCGGCGTCGTCTTGACCCGGAGACCGTAAGCGACATTGTCGCGAACGTTCAAATGTGGAAATAGCGCGTAATTTTGGAAGACGGTGTTCACGCGGCGTTTGTAGGGCGGCAGCGTGTCGAGGCGCTCCTTGCTCATCCAGATTTCGCCGGACGTCGGTTGTTCGAATCCGGCGATCAAGCGGAGAAGCGTAGTTTTTCCCGAACCGCTCTCACCAAGCAGTGTGAGGAATTCGCCCGCGGCGATTTGGAGCGAAATATTCTTAAGTACTTGGCTGACTCCGAAGCTTTTCGCCACGCAGCGGACCTCGAGAAGCGCACTGCCGGAACTAGCGTACTCTGGCGAGATGGCGCCGCCAGCGCTCACTGTGCGCTCTTGACCTCATTCCAAATTTCGTTGTATTTCGCGCGGCGCGGCACGTCCTGCCAGAAGTAAATGCGCTTCATGTATTCGTCAGGATCGTCGAGGTGAAGAATCTTGCGCTCCTCGGGAGTGAGAAGCTGTGACGTGGCGGGATTCGCCGGCGTGTAGTGGGTAACGTCGGTGACCAGTTTTTGCGTTTTCGCCTCCACCATATATTCCAGGAACTGCTGCGCCAGGTCTTTGCGAGGGCTGGCGGCGGTAATCATCAAGTGGTCGATCCAGCCGGTCGTGTTTTCCTTTGGAATAGTTTCGGCGATGGGAAAATTTATCTTGCGCAGCTCATTGGTCATGAGCGGCCACCCCATTGCCGCGATGACTTCATGATTCTGGAAAAGATTAGTGAGCTCGCCGCCGGTAGACCAGTATTTGCGGATGTTGGGCTTGAGCTCGATGAGCTTTTTCTTCACAGCTTCGAGTTGCGCGTCCGTCAAATTGTAGAGCTGGGCAGGATCGGGCTTATCGTATCCGAGCACCTGCGCAGCCATGTACACGCTGGACAGCTCATCCCAAAGAGAAATTTTGCCCTTGTATTTAGGTTGCCAGAGGATGCCCCAGGAGTCGGGCGGCTGCGCGAAGGCGGAGGTCTCGTAGAGCAGCGGATTCGGTCCCCAGACAAAGGGCACGCCGTACGTTTGGCCATTGGCCTTGACCAGCGGAGAATCACGCAGCCTGGAAGAGAGCTGATTGTAGGAAGGGATCTTTGCAAGATCGAGGGGCGCGGCGAGACCGGCGCGGACAATAGACGTGGCGACGTCGCTGGACGGCGAGATGACATCGTAGTTGGACGCGCTGCCGCCGCGCAGCTTCGCGACGAGTTCGTCGCTGGACCCCATGTACGCCGCAACGACTTTGCAGTGGCAGGATTGCTCGAACGGTTGCAGGAAGGATGGATCGGCGTAGCCTTCCCATACGAGCAGGCTCAGCGTCTCTGTCTTTTGCTTACAGGCGCCGAGAGTTGTAGAGAGCAGAATTATGGCGAGAAGCAGGGAACGTCGCGTCATTTGTGGATGATCCTCGCGTCTTAACTTTGCTTGCGGTTGCTACACTACACGCTCGCTGCCGATAGTCGTCAAGAGTTTGCTCACCGCGCTTAAATACTTTTCATCTAGCTCGCGGCAAGTTTGTCCTATCCCCTAAAACGTGGGCGGAGTGTTAACCCAGAGCAGCCATGCTTCCGAACGCCCGGGATTGCGCCATCGATGCGGCGTGGAGCTCTCAAAATATAGGCTGTCACCCGCCTTCAGGACGTAATGCTCGTCGTCGCCGAGCCAGACTTCAAATCCGCCGCGGAGGACGTGCAGGAACTCCTCGCCTTCGTGTACGTAGGATTCGCCGCTCCCGCCGCCAGACTTGACACGAAAGAGATGCGGCTCCATGACCGTGTTGCCCCAGGCGAGCAACTCCATGCGCACGCCATCTTTGGTCTCCAGAACTTTTCGATGCGCAGGCCGGACCAGCCGGCGGTTCTCACCGGCAGTCTCGAACAGCGACAGAATATTTGTGCGATAGAAACGCGCGATGCGCCGCAGGGTGGCAACGGACGAGCGCATCTGGCCGCGTTCGAGAGCGCTGAGAAAGCCGACGGAGACTCCCGTCGCGCGAGCCACTTGCGCGAGTGAAAGTCCGCGCCGCGCGCGCAATCGGCGAAAGCGCTGCCCCGGGAGCGTAGCGGCTTCCGCGGGCAGCGCGACGGCGCCCTGTCGCTTGAGCACGTGAACGATGGCTGGCGGGTTTAGTCCGCGCGCGCGGCGGAGGAACAGTGCACGCTGAAGCAGGCGCACATCTGCCTCGGTATACAAGCGATATCGGCTCTTGGTGCGCTGCGGCGTAACGAGACCCAGCGTTTCCCACGCGCGCAGAGCGGAGGACGATATCTTCACGCGGCGCGCGACTTCGCTGATGCGAAGCAACTGCGGCTGGTGATTTTGCGATGCTTCCGATGAATTCTTTCTTCTTGACATTGAGTACTAGCTTTCTCTAAGTTTACGGGATTATAGTAAGGTTCAGCCAAGAGGACAACTCGAAGAATCGAAGTGGGCAATAAAATTCCTCGGTTAGGGGTGGGGTATGAGGACTAATCTTCTCGATGGTTTGAATGGCGACGTGTGTCGTTTCGCGTTGCGTTTGTTCTTAGTACCGGTGATGTTGTTGCTGCCGTTTGTGATTTCGACGCAGGCCCAGAGCACCGGAGGCCGCATCCGCGGCACGGTGACGGATCCAAGCGGCGGCGCCGTAACCAGCGCCAAACTTGTGTTGACCAACGAAGCCAATGGAACCCAACGTGTAGCGGAATCTGGGGCGAACGGAGAATACATCTTTCTCGAAGTTCCCGTCGGCACTTATCAGCTGGACATCAATCAACAGGGTTTCAAGAAATATCTGCACAAAGCTTTGGTGGTTAACCTGAACGAAGTCGTGTCGCTGGATATTACGCTGCAGCTTGGCAGCGTCAGCGAGACGGTCGAGATTACGGGAGCGCCGCCGGTGGTGGACACAACTTCGACGCAGCTTGGCGCCATAGTCAACGAGCGGTCATCGACGCAACTGCCATTGAACGAGCGGGACGTCTATCAATTGCTGCAACTGCAACCCGGCGTGCAATCGCAAATCGGAAACAACCTTTTCTACGGCTCGGACAAGCCTGGCGTTGTGACCGTCAATGGAGGCCGCGGGCGCGCGAACAATTATTCCGTGAACGGCGGCGATGGGAACGATCTCTTCGCGAACCTGCCGGCGGTCCAACCGTCGCCCGACAGCATCGAGGAGTTTCGCGTAATCACCAACTCATTTGACGCGGAGTACGGACGCAATTCCGGCGCGGTGGTCAACGTGGTCACCAAGTCCGGCACCAATGCTTTTCACGGCAGCGCTTATGAATTTTTCAGAAACGATGTGCTGAACGCCCACGGGTACACCTTTCAACCCACTCCCAAGCCGCCGTTCAAGCAAAATCAGTTTGGGGGAACGTTCGGTGGCCCGATCCGCAAGGATAAGACTTTTATATTTGGCTCGTATGAAGGACGCCGAATCGTGCACGGGATCGTCTCACAGCAAGTGCCGGTGCCCACAGCCGGGGATCTGGCCGGAAATTTTGGGAGCGCATTTCCCGGCACCTTGAATGACGCTACCGTGGCCAATATTTTTGAGAATCGCGCAGGCTGCCGCGCTGGCCTTTCCCCCTCTGGGCAAACGAGCCTGGATGCAGTGGCCGCAGGCACTCCGCAACTATACGATTCGATCTTTACGGGAGGCGTGGTTCCCACACAGTGCTTTGATCCGGTCGCAAAGAATCTGGTCAAATTTTTGCCTGGCTCGGGCGGTGCCAACAATCAGACTCAGGATGTGATCAAGTCCACCGACCGCGGAGATCAATTTCAGATTCGATTTGACCAGATTCTGAACAAAGACCAGAAACTCGCGGTCTACTATTACTACGATAATGACAACACTCTGGATCCTTTCGCTATTTTTCAATTGGCGGGCGGATCGTTGGGCAATTTTCCCGGGCGCATTATCTCTCACGTGCAGCAGATCAACGCCAGCCACACATGGACAATCGGCTCAACCGCGGTGAACGAGTTTCGCTTCACGTTGTTCCGCGAAGCTGAGCCGCAGTTTTACACGCCGACGGTCACAAACGCTGTAACCGCTTCCTGCGGCACTGATCCCAACGCCGCACCCTTCTGTTTCACGGGAACGTCGGATACCAGCTTGATCGCGAATGACGGCACCGTGCTCGGCGCAACGCCAAATTGCCCCGGCTTTGGTTGCGGCATTCATCCGGGCCTCGGTTCAAAGTTTGAGGGCGTGCCATTTGTCACCATAAACGGCACGCAAGGTTTGTTTGGAAACAATTTCGAAGGTCAATTGCCGCAAACCGGAAACACGTTTCAGTTCAGCGACAATTACAGCAAGATTATGGGCAAGCACAGCTTCAAATTCGGCGCCGATATCCGCTATCAGAAGTTCGACCAGAAAGTCTACTTCAACGTAAATGGCGAGTACATATTTGGGCCTGGCGGCACCAACGACACCGGAGCGACCGATCCGTATGCGAACTACCTTTTAGGCTTGCCGGTATCGTATTCGCAGGGCTCTGCGAACACGGAATTCGTCCGCAGCACGTCTGTATATCTCTTCGCCCAAGATAGTTGGAAGCTGAAACCTAATCTAACGCTGAATTACGGTCTGCGCTGGGAAGTGAACACTCCGCTGACTGACATCGGCCAGAAGGTACAAAGGTTTAATCCTGGACAGAATTCCATGGTCTATCCGTGCCAATTAAGTTCCGCGAGCAATCTGTTTGGTCCCGGAAATACCTGCGACAACCAGGGAGTAACGCCGACAGGCTTGGTCGTTCCCGGAGATAAGGGTGTCCCAGGTGGGCTTATCGACACCTACTATAAAGCTTTCGCCCCACGCCTCGGCCTGAACTGGAGCCCCAGCTGGAAAGACGGCGCGCTCGCGAAGCTCACAGGCGGCCCCAACAAGACCACCATCAGCATGGGTTGGGGACTCTTTTACAATCCCATTGAGCAACTTGTGCTCGAGCAGTTCGTGGCGGAGCCGCCGTTTGGCATCAGCAACGGCGTTTCCAATCCGCTTTTTAGTTCTCCATTTGTTACGCAAAGCGGTACTACGAAGCCTAATGTCTCTGACGCGTTTCTCAACCCGCCTCGGAACCAGCCTGTGGATTGGTCACTCTACCGTCCGATTCTGCTTTTCGGCCAATTTCCCACCAAACTGCGCACCCAGTATTCATCGCAGTACAACCTTACGATCAAGCGCGAACTGCCCGGCGACATCCTCTTCCAGATCGGCTACGTCGGTTCGCAGGGACACCGCCTGCTTGCCATTCACGATCAGAATTTTGCTAACGCGCAGACCTGCCTGGATATGTCCGCCATATCCAGCTTTTACGCCGCCCCTGCTCCTGGCGGGCCTCCGAATCCGAACGAGAACGATGCCCTTTCCTCAGCCTATTCTTGCGGACCCTTCTTTGAAGACTCGTCCTTCAGCCTGCCGGCCAATACCATTCCGGCCGGGTTCACGCTTCACTTGCCCTACGGCTCCGTGCCCACTGTTGGAGCAGGGAATCCCGCGATCAACTTGGTTGGCTTGCGGCCTTTCTCTTCGCCGAATTGCCAGCCTACTACCGGAGTTGGTTGCCCTACGGATGGAACACCCATCTTCACAAGTATCTTCGCCGAAGATAGCGCGGCACACTCAAACTACAACTCCCTTCAGACACTCTTCGAGAAGCGCTTTTCCCATGGATTGCAGTTTCAAGCTTCTTACACCTACAGCAAATCGTTGGACAACGCTTCAAGTTTTGAGGAAATTTTGAATCCGCTGAATTTCAATGCTACTTACGGCCCGTCGCTTTATGACTCGCGGCACCGTTTTGTTTTCAATTACGTGTGGGATCTGCCCGTGCCCAAGATGCAAGGATTTGCCGGAAAAGCCCTGAACGGCTGGCAAGTATCAGGTATTTACACGTATCAGAGCGGCTTCCCAATCCTGCTCAATAATTGTAACGACACCGAATTGGAAGGAAGCACGCTCGGGTTTGAATGCCCAGGGAAGCCAAACTTGGTTACCCCATTTAAGACGCACAATCCGCGTACCGACGGTTTCGTTTTCGATCCCGCGCAACTGGACAATAATAGCGTGGCGCTGGGAACGTTTGGTAATGCGCCGCGCACGCTGTGCTGTAATCCGCCGATCAACAACTGGGACATGGGCCTGTTCAAGATGACGCCAGTTAACGAACGGATGCGCGTGGAGTTCCGCACCGAGATTTTCAACGTGTTTAACCACGCGCAGTTCTACGGCGTGGACGGCAACTCCGCAAACACGACTTTCGGCCAGCCGCAGAAGGTGCGTGATCCGCGCCTGCTGCAGTTTGCGCTAAAGCTGCTTTTCTAGCGGATTGCAGAAAGCTGCGAAGCATTCCGAAGGCGTGGCCTGCAAAGGCCGCGCCTTGCCGTGCCCAGTGAACGATTTGACACATTCTGACTACAGGGAAGAGACCTGCGTGAATTACGGAGTGAGCCATGCATGACGGACTGCAAGAAGAAATCGCGATTTACGAGAAGCGCACGCCGAAATCAGCCGAGGCGCACGCGCGCGCATTGAAGCGCATTCCGTTAGGGGTCGCCAGCAATTACCGCGCCTATGACCCTTATCCGATTTTCGTAAAGGAAGGGAAGGGCAGCAAGATTCGCGACATTGACGGGAATGAGTATGTCGACCACAACCTTTGCTTCGGCGCGCTGATGGCCGGGCATTGCCATCCCGCGGTCGTGAAGGCGATCGAGAACGCGCTGCACGTGGGAACGACCTTCGGCATGCCTCACGATATGGAGTGGGAGCTTGCCGAGGAAATCTGCGCTCGCTACCCGGTGGAGATGGTGCGCTTCGGCTCGAGCGGGACCGAAGTCACCATGCACGCATGTCGCATGGCCCGCGCCGCCACCAAGCGCGACAAAATTTTAAAATTTGAGGGTTCGTATCACGGCCTCCATGACACCGCGCTGGTCAGCGTCAAACCGAAGCCCGAAGAATATGGAGACATCAACGCCCCGGCTTCCGTCCCGGGCGGACTCGGCGTTCCAAAGGCAAGCGTCGACAATGTCCCGGTGGCAACCTTCAATGATCTCGCCAGCGTCGAGCGGCGCTTCAAACAGTTTCCTGGAGAGATTGCCGCGATTATTCTCGAGCCCATTCTGATGAACGTGGGCCTCTGCATGCCGCAACCCGGCTTTTTGCAGGGCCTGCGCGACATCGCCTCGAAGAATGGCGCGTTGCTGATTTTTGACGAAGTCAAAACCGGCGCAAAGCTGGCTTGGGGCGGCGCGAGCGAATATTTTGGCGTCAAACCGGACCTGATCTGCCTGGCAAAGTCGATCGGAGGCGGCGCGCCACTCGGAGCATTTGGTGCCAGCCGCGCGGTGATGGACCTCATCTCGCAGCACAAGGTCTTTCATGGCGGAACGTACAACACCAACCGAATCTCCATGGCCGCGGGCCTCGCCACATTTCGCGAAGTGCTCACGCGCGAGAATTATGCGTACGTCGACAAATTGAGCAAGAAGCTGACCGAAGGCTATCGCCGCATTGTGGCCAAGTCCGGATTGCAAGCATACGTGGCCAGCGCCGGAGTAAACGGGGCGCTGATGCTGTATTCCAAGGAAATTCGCAATTACCGCGACTGGACGACGATTGACGTCGACCTTTGGCGCCAATACTGGTTTGCCATGGTGAATCGCGGTGTGCTCGCGCAACCCTATTGGTGGGACGAGCAGTGGACCATTTCCGTGCAGCACACCGAGGCGGACATCGATAAACACCTCGCCGCATTTGAGGATGTCGCTCCAGCCCTCGCCAAGGCGCAGCATGAACGCGGCGCCGCGGCCGTGGGTTCCGCTGGACACTAAACGAAATCATCAGCGTACTCGGCTGTACGGGCCCCTGACGGAGAAGACGGTTGTCCAAAGAAAGCATCGAACCGAGCGCGCTGACAGAACGAGAAGCGCCGCACCTGCGGCGAGTTTTAGGTCGTTGGGATCTCGTTCTGCTTTTTGTAGTAGCTGTCTTTAACCTGAATGTAGTGCCGTCCATCGCCGCGAACGGCGGCGTGACGGTCTGGCTGTGGATCATTTCGCTGACCCTGTTTTTTTGGCCGCAAGGCATTGCCGTGATTGAGCTCGCGCAACGCCACCCGGGTGAAGGCGGCGTATATTTGTGGGCCAAAAAAGAATTTGGCGACTTTCACGGTTTCCTTTCGGGCTGGTGCTACTGGACCAACAACATGATGTATGTGCCCACGATCATGCTCTATTTCGTCGGCGTATCCGTGTTCGTGTTAGGACCCAGGCAGCAGTCGTTGGCGGATAACAAGGTATTCGCGCTCACCGCTTCGCTTGCCCTTCTTGCCGTCCTGGTGGTGCTGAACGTCATCGGATTGGGCGTTGGAAAGTGGATCAACAACGTCGGCGGTGTGGGGACTTTCGTGGCCGCCGCTGTGCTGATCGGGCTCGGCGTCATTGTCTGGTTTCGCTTTGGGACGGCGGTGACGGCCGCGGACTTTCACATTCCGGCAAACCCCAGATTTGTTTTGAACTCGTTTGGCGTAATCTGCTTTGGTTTGGTGGGCCTGGAACTGGCCTCCATCATGGGCGACGAAATCGAAAATCCCCGGCGGATTTTGCCGCGTGCGGTAGCCTGGGGAGGAGTTTTGTCGGGCCTGCTGTACCTCGGCACCACTTTCACTTTGCTCGTTGCGGTCAACAAGCAAGACATCAGCGTCTTGCAGGGCATCGTGCAAGCCGTCAGTCACATGGCGGACAAAGTCGGCGTGGCTTGGATCATCGCTCCTTTTGCCTTTATGCTCAGTGTGTCGATTGCCGGAATCGGTTCCGCGTGGCTGGCCGGCTCGGCGCGCATACCCTTCGTTGCCGGACTTGACTCATACATGCCGTCGTGGCTCGGCAAAGTGCATCCGCGGTATTCGACGCCCTATGCGGCGCTGATCGTGCACGCCATCGTGTCCATGATCTTGATCGTCGTGAATTTCACCGCCGCGGGAGTGCAGGAAACGTTTCAGAAGCTTTTATCGCTGGCCGTGGTTCTGCAGTTGGTTCCGTTTCTGTACATGTTCGCAGCGCTTTTGAAAATCGCGAGCCAGCCCTCCTTCACAAAAGTGCAATACAGCAAGCCGACCTTGCTGTTGGCCGGCACTAGCGGTCTGGTGACCACGACGGTTGGCATCGCGCTGGCATTTTTTCCCGCGGCGCAGATCAGTTCGATTTTTTCCTACGAGGTGTGGATGGTTGGCGGCACGCTGTTGTTTGTCGGATTAGCCGCGTTTTTCTTTTTTGTGTATGGCCGGCGCAAGGCGGCGCGCAAGTTTGACGAAGTTGCTGCGGCGGGATGAATCGATTGGCGTCGGCCTCGCTGAATTCGGAGGTTGGTCATGTCGGGCAGTGTAAAGACGGAAGTTCGAACGTATCGCAACTACGTGAATGGGCAGTGGCTGGCGAGCGCATCGGGTGAAACATTTCCGGTATACGACCCTTCGACGGAAGAGGTAATCGCTCGTGTCAGTGCAGCCGGCAAAGCCGATGTGGACGTGGCGGTGAAGGCAGCGCGCGATGCGTTTGATTCGGGGCCGTGGGCGAAAACAACCGCCCAGGATCGCGGGCGTATTCTCTTCAAGCTCGCGGAGAAAATTCGCCAGAACGCAGCGAGTTTGGCCGACCTCGAATCGCGCAATACCGGCAAACCCATCGTGGAAGCGGAGTACGACATCGCAGACGTAGCCACCTGCTTTGAATACTACGGCGGCCTGGCGACGAAGATTCTGGGGCACGTCAACCCGGTGCCGGCAAATGCGCTGAGCTTTACGCTGCGCGAGCCGATGGGCGTGGCCGCGCAAATCATTCCGTGGAACTACCCGCTTCTCATGGCCGCGTGGAAGCTGGCGCCGGCCGTGGCCGCTGGCTGCACCTGCATTCTGAAACCAGCCGAGCAAACTCCGCTCACTGCATTGGAGTTTGCCAATTGGTTCGAGGAGGTCGGTCTCCCTCCCGGTGTCGTGAACATTCTCAACGGTTTCGGCGAGACAACCGGCGCAGCTCTCGTGGCGCATCCTGGCGTCGACAAGGTCGCGTTCACAGGGAGCGCGCCTGTCGGCAAGATCATCGTAAAAAGTGCCGCGGACACGCTGAAGCGCGTGACGCTGGAGCTCGGCGGCAAATCGCCAAACATTTTCTTCGCCGAAGCGGATTGGGAAGCCGCCGTGGATGGCGCGCTGTTCGGTGTTTTCATCAACCAGGGCGAAGTCTGCTCAGCCGGCAGCCGCATTCTGGTGGAGAAGAAAATCTATTCCAAATTTGTGGAAGCGATGACGGAAAAGGCCAAGCGCATCAAGCTTGGTCCGCCGCTCGAACGCGAAACCAAAATGGGCCCGCTGGTCAGCAAGGAACAGTATGACCGCGTGCATTCTTATCTCGACATCGGAAAGAAAGAAGCCAAAGTTGCGATTGGGGGCGGCCGGCCCAAGCAGTTTGGCAAGGGTTATTACGTAGAGCCCACCATTTTCTACGACGTAGAAAACACCGCGCGCATCGCGCGTGAAGAAATCTTCGGCCCGGTCGCATCCGTCATTCCCTTCGACGCGGAAGCGGACGCCATTCGCATTGCCAACGATACGCCCTACGGTTTGGCCGCCGCGGTCTGGACGCGCGACATCTACAAAGCTTTTCGCGTCGTGAAATCCTTGCGCGCCGGAATCGTTTGGGTCAATCACATGCAGCCGACCTATGTCGAAGCTCCGTGGGGCGGCTATAAACAATCCGGCTTCGGTCGCGAACTCGGGCCCTGGGGCTTGGAAGAATATCTCGAAACCAAACAAGTTTTTGTGAACCTCGACGAAACTCCCATTGGATGGTACTGAAATGCCTACGATTCACATTCGCACGGAGATTCCCGGACCCCGCTCTCGGGCCTTGATGGCCCGGCGCGAAGCCGCCGTTCCTCGCGGGCCATACAACAGCACTCCCGTCTTCATGGCTTCCGCGGAAGGCGCGACGCTTGAGGACGTGGACGGCAATCGCTATCTCGACTTTGCCGGTGGAATTGGCTGTCTCAACGTTGGCCACAACTCGCCGCGCGTGATGTCGGCATTGCGCAATCAGCTCGAGAAGCATTTGCACCTCTGCTTTGCCGTGACTCCGTACGAAAGCTACATCGCTCTCGCGGAAAAATTGAACGCGCTGACGCCGGGCAAATCGCCCAAGAAAACTTTCATCGTCAACACCGGTGCCGAGGCGGTGGAGAACGCCATCAAGATCGCGCGTGCTTATACCAGGCGTCCCGCGGTAATTTGCTTTGAGGATGCGTTCCATGGCCGAACGTTGCTGGCCATGACGCTCACCAGCAAAACGCATCCATACAAGGCCGGCTTTGAGCCGTTTGCCAGCGACGTCTATCGCATACCGTTCGCCTATCCGTATCGTGGGGAAAAAGGCGCGACCGCGGAGACATTTGCGCAGCATCTCGAGAACGCCTTCAAGCGCACTGTGGCACCGGAGTCGGTGGCTGCGGTCATCGCCGAGCCCGTTTTGGGTGAAGGCGGATTCGTCGTTCCGCCGAAAGAATATTTCGCGCTGTTGCAGAAAATTTGCCGCCAACACGGCATTCTCTTTATTGCTGACGAAGTCCAGTCCGGCTTTGCGCGCACAGGCAAATGGTTTGCCAGCGAGCATTTCGGGGTCGAGCCGGACCTCATCGCCATGGCCAAATCGCTCGGCGGGGGTATGCCCATCGCCGCGGTCACGGGTCGCGCAGAAATTATGGACGCGCCCGGCGTGGGAGCGCTTGGCGGTACATTCTGCGGCCATCCGCTCTCCTGCGCTGCAGCTTTGGCCGCAATCGAAACGATCCAGAAAGACAATTTGCTCAGTCGCTCGGTTGCCATTGGCCGCCGCTTTGAGGAACGCGCCCGCGCGTGGCAGAAGAGATGGCCACTTGTCGGAGACGTGCGCGGCTTGGGCGGGATGTGCGCGATGGAACTGGTGCGCGACGCGGCCACGCGAGAGCCTGCTGCCGCGGAAACCAAAGAGGTCGCTCGATTCTGCTATGAGCAGGGGCTCATTAGCATCACCGCCGGAACATTCAACAATGTCATCCGGATTCTGGTTCCCCTGGTCGTCACAGATGAACAGTTTGACGAGGGACTCGGCGTGATCGAGTCGGCCCTTGCGGCCGTTGCGGATCGCAAGCGAGCCGCGCTTTCGCACGCCTAGAAGAAAATCTATGCCGGCAGCAATCGAATCGATCAATTTGGGCTTTCTTCTCGACGGTCAATGGCGGAATGACGGTGAGCGTATCGAGATTCTTTCGCCCGGCGCCCGTCAGCGCGTCGGCGTAACCTACCGCGCTACTCGCGCCGACGCCGAGGCTGCGATCCGCGCCGCCACTCGCGCCTTTGAAGTAACGCGCCATATGGGCGGCTACGAGCGGCAGCGAATTCTTCGCGCAATTTCCTCTGGAATTGAGAAGAACAGCGACGAACTTGCGCGCATGGTGGCCCTGGAAGCCGGCAAGCCCATCAAAACCGCGCGCGTGGAAGTGGACCGCGCGATTTTCACTTTTAGCGTTGCCGCCGAAGAATCTGTGCGTGTGGGCGGCGAATATCTGCCGCTGGACTGGCAGGCATCCACCGCCGGCCGGTGGGGAATTGTCCGGCGCTTCCCGCTTGGACCCATCGCGGCGATAACGCCTTTTAATTTTCCGATCAATCTGGTCGCGCACAAGGTGGCTCCGGCCATCGCCGCCGGATGCACGATCGTCTTGAAACCTGCTCCGCAGACGCCGCTGACCGCG
>Ga0209648_10000973_pt1 | contig 22819 bp, 25 predicted proteins | sample GraSoi2013_115cm_FD_185830 | JGI IMG/M metagenome (GOLD analysis project Ga0209648, IMG submission 185830) | Grasslands soil microbial communities from the Angelo Coastal Reserve, California, USA - Sample 9_17_2013_115cm (SPAdes) (version 2) | ecosystem: Environmental > Terrestrial > Soil >... | reverse complement strand
CCGCCGCGGCCTCAGTAGAGAGGAGCGCCAGCATGATGCGGAGACCGCTCGTCCTTCCCGTCGCGGCCGCGCTCTTGATGACCGCGTGCGCGACGGTGCCCACGGGGCCCAGCGTCATGGTGCTTCCGGGCAGCGGGAAGAACTTCGAGCAGTTCCAGGGCGACGACGCCGTCTGCCGTCAGTGGGCGATGCAGCAGACCGGCATGACGACGCGCCAGGCGACGCACGACAACACGGTCGGCGGCGCGGTCATCGGCACGGTGCTCGGCGCGGCCGCCGGCGCGGTGATCGGCGCGGCCGCGAAGAACCCGGGGACCGGCGCCGCGGTGGGCGCGGGCGTCGGGCTCCTCGGCGGAACCGCGGCGGGCGCGAGCGCCGGCGACGGCGCGCGGCAGGACGTGCAGCACCGCTACGACATGACGTACATGCAGTGCATGTACGCCAAGGGCAATCAGATCCCCGTCGCCAGGGGCTCGCTCTCGACGACCTACTCGGCGGCGCCGCCCGCCGGCCCGCCGCCGCCGCCCCCGCCGGCGAACGTGCCGCCACCGCCGGCCGGAACGCCGCCGCCACCACCGTCGGGCCCTGCGCGGTAGCGCCCTCGCGGGAGTAAGATGGCGCCGCGATGCCTCGCCCTCGCGGCGCCGCCCTCGCGCTCGGTCTGCTCGCGGCTCTCCTCCTGACGCCGGTCCCCCGCGCCCGCGCGCAGGGCAACTTCGAGATCCAGGTGTATGGCTCCGAGACCGTCCCGCCGGGGTCCACCCTGGTCGAGCTGCACAGCAACGTGGCCGCCCAGGGCACTACGCGGACCGAGAACCGCGTGCGGCCCACGCAGGGTGCCTTTCACGAGACGCTCGAGGTCACGCAGGGCTGGACCTCCTGGCTCGAGACGGGCTTCTATCTCTTCACGAGCATCCAGCCCGACGAGGGATGGGAGTGGGTGGGCAACCACGTGCGGCCGCGGGTGCGCGCGCCCGAGAGCTGGGAGCTCCCCGTCGACCTGAGCCTCTCGCTCGAGGTGGGCTACCAGCGCCGCGAGTTCTCGGCCGACACGTGGACGCTCGAGCTCCGGCCCATCATCGACAAGAAGCTCGACGGCTGGTACGCGTCGTTCAATCCCGTGTTCGCACGGAGCCTCAAGGGCGAGGGCGTGAACGAGGAGCGCGGGTTCGAGTTCACGCCGAACGCGAAGGTCGCGTACGACTTCACCTCCAAGGTCAGCGCCGGTCTCGAGTACTACGGCGAGCTCGGTCCGGTGAGGGGGTTCGATCCGCTGCGCCGGCAGCAGCATCTCCTCTTCGCGGCGGTCGACGCCGATCTCGGACCCCGGTGGGAATTCAACGCGGGCGTGGGAGTCGGCCTGACCCCCGCGACCGACGGGCTCATCTTCAAGGTGATCCTCGGCTACCGCTTCGACTGGGGCTCGGGCGGCCGGGCGCGCTGAGGGGCGCGCTCCGCTACATGCCGCCGCCGCTGCCGCCGCCGCCGCCACCGCCCCAGTCGAACGTGAGCACCTGCACGCGGTAGCTCGCGGCCTCGGGCACGGACGCGCTGAAGTAGGCACGGCCGCCCAGCGGAACGTTGCCGAGGACCCACACCACCGAGCTCCCGACGACCACGCCCGACGGATCGAGGCGCTCGATCTGAAGCCGCATCCGCTCCGCGCTCTGCGCGCCCTGGTTGTAGACGTAGCCCTCGATCACCGGCCCCTTCCGGTCGCGTGTCACGCGCCACTCGAGCCGGAACCAGCGCTCGAGGCTCTGGGGGGCGTAGATCTGTGCCGATACCTGGGCGGCGCCCGTGAGGAGCGCCGCGACCGCTAACGCCGCGATTCCCAGCCGCATCGTCCTTCCTCCTGTCCCTTTAGAAGGCGGAACCGGCGGCAAAGGTTCCGGAGTGCCGCACGGTCACTCGGCGGGCGTGACCGTGTAGCCCCTCCGCTCCATGCAGCGCCTGAACACCTCCTGGTCGACGCGGCCCGAGCGGAACAACGCGAACGCCTTCGGATCGAAGGCCTCCTCCCGGCAGGCTGCCTTGTCGCGGTCGATCCGCGTCGGCGTCGCGCCCTTCTTCTCGTAGATCCACTCGCGCTCGGCGCACGCGACGAGGAGCGCGGCCGCCAGCGACACCCCCACGACGACGCGCCGGATCACTGGACGACGCGCTGCGCGCGCGAGAGCAGCGCGGGCGGGACCGCGAGCTCGAGGGCCCGCGCGGCCCGGAGGTTGACGTGGAGCTCGACGCGGGCGGGACGCTCGATCGGCAGCTCGCCGGGCGAAGCGCCGCGGAGGATGCGATCCACGTGCGCCGCGACGTGGCCGAAGGCGTCGCTCCAGCTCGGGCCATAGGCGGCCAGCCCGCCCGCGTCGACGAACTCCGGCAGCGGATAGACCGCGGGGATATGGCTCCGCGCGGCGAAGGTGACGAGCTCGGCGCGGCGCGCGAGCGTCAGGACGTCGGCGAGGACGAGCAGGCCGCCCGCCCCCGCGTTTCTGACCGCGTCGAGCGCGACGCGCCGGTCGGTGTCGGCGGACAGGGGCACGGCGACGAGCTCGAGAGCGTGCCCGCGGGCCGCCGCCTCGGTCTCGCGGAGCTCGGCGGCGTTGCTCGGGTTGGTCGGGTTCCAGAGGACCGCGACGCGGGTCGCGCGGGGCACGAGCTCCCGCAGGAGCTCGAGCCGGTGGCGGGCGAGCCCCGGGGCCGCCAGCGTCACACCGGTCAGGTTGCCGCCGGGGTGCCTCAGGCTCGCGACGAGCTTCGTCGCGAGCGGGTCGTCGGTCGTCGCCACGACGATCGGGATCGTCCGCGTCGCCTGCCGGGCGGCCTCGATCGCCGGCGCGCCCGCCGCGACGATGACGTCGACGCCGAGGCGGACGAGCTCGTCCGCGTGGCCCGGCAGGCGCTCGGGCTTGCCCTGCGCGTAGCGGTACCAGAGCTTGACGCTCTGGCCCTCCACCCAGCCGCGCTCGGCGAGCCGGGCGCGCAGCGTGGCGGACGTATCGGGTGCGGGCTCGTTGGCGAGATAGCCGATCGACGGCGGCCGCGCCTCGGCCTGCGCGCGCGCCGGCGCGCCGAGCGCCGCGCCGACGAGCGCGGCGACGCCCGCCGCGCGCGCGAGGCCACGCGCGCGTCGCCGTGTCATGCGCGCGCGAGCGGCGAGCGCTCGCGCCCGGTCACGCGCCCGTCCGGCCCGCGACGGCGCCGATCGCGGCGCGCACCTCGGCGACCTCGAAGGGCTTTCGGATGAATCGCTGGAAGCCCGCGGCGAGGATCTTCGGCTCATCCTCCTCGCCGACCGACGCGGACACCGCCACCGCGGGCGTCAGTCCGCCGCGGTCGGCGGGCAGCGCGCGCACCCGGCGGATCAGCTGGTAGCCGTCGCCGCCCGGCATGCGGATGTCGCTGACGAGGACGTCCGGCCGCCGCCGCTCGAACTCGGTGAACGCCTCCTCGGGCGAGGCCACGGCGACGACGCTCGCGCCCGCGTCCTCGAGCACGCGCGTGAGCAGCAGGCGCACGCCCCGCTCGTCCTCGACGACCAGGATGCGCAGGCCGCTCAGCATGCGGCGAGCCTATCAAAGAGCCGGGGAAATTGATATGATCGCCGCGGAATGGCGCAGGGGCTACGCGATCTCGTCGGCCGCGCGATGATCGACCCGGACTTCCTGGTCGAGCTCCAGCGCTCCCCCGAGGCGCTCCTGGCCGAGTACGAGCTGAACGCGGACGAGCGCGCGACGATCCTCCAGGCGCTCGCCCGGCTGACGAAGCTGCCGTCCGGCCAGCGGCGCCACGAATTCCACAACGCGCTCATCCGCCGCGTGTCCACCTAGGCCCCGGGGCCAGCGCCGGTGGCGACACCCGCCGACCTCCTCGCGTTCCTGCGCGAGGTCCGACTGTTCACGGCGTTCGCGGAGGCGGACGTCGCCGCGCTCGCACAGCGCCTGCGCGAGCGTTCGCTCCGGAAGAACCAGGTGCTCTTCCGCGAGGGTGACCCGGGCGACGAGATGTTCCTCATCCACCGCGGCACCGTGCTCGTCTCGAAGATCGTCAAGGCGCGCGTCGAGCAGCTCCTGAACCGCCAGAGCGCGGGCGAGTTCTTCGGCGAGATGAGCCTGCTGGACGGCTCGCCGCGCTCGGCGACGATCCAGGCCGAGACCGAGGTGACGCTCCTCGCGCTCGACCGCAAGAGCCTCAACCAGCTCATCGAGGCCAGCCCGCACGCCGCCGCCGCATTCTTCTACGCGATGGTCCTCGTCTTCATGGAGCGTCTCCGGGGTTCGGACGTGCGCCTCACCGAAGCGACGCGGTGGGGCCTCGAGGCGACCGGGCTCGACGTCGAGCCGCGATGACGCAGGCTTCGCGGCGCCCGGTGGAATGAACCGCGCCATGCGGAACGGAGCCGGTGCGCATCTGGATCAGGGCACGCCCCGAGTGCCACCGGCCTCGCCGCCCCCGGTGGAATGAACCGCGCCATGCGGAACGGAGCCGGCGCGCATCTGGATCAGGGCACGCCCCGAGTGCCACCGGCCTCGCCGCCCCCGGTGGAATGAACCGCGCCATGCGGAACGGAGCCGGCGCGCATCTGGATCAGGGCACGCCCCGAGTGCCACCGGCCTCGCCGCCCCCGATGGAATGAACCGCGCCATGCGGAACGGAGCCGGCGCGTATCTGGATCAGGGCACGCCCCGAGTGCCACCGGCCTCGCCGACGTCACTGGAATGAACCGCGCCATGCGGAACGGAGCCGGCGCGCATCTGGATCAGGGCACGCCCCGAGTGCCACCGGCCTCGCGGGCCCCGCTCCAGTGACCGAGCGGCCGGCGCGTCCGGCGCCCGCGAAGCTCGAGCTGCTCGTCCGGCGCGACGACGACAGCTTCGAGGTCCGCGAGATCGGCAGCGCGCTCGGCTTCCTTCAGTCGCGCCCCCAGCGCGTCGCCGACGGCGCCTTCGAGGTCTCGGAGGTGAAGTCGCGGGTGGCCGGCGAGCGGAGCTTCATCCTGAAGAACCGCGAGACCGAGCGCTTCCTGCTCGTCACCGAGCACGAGCGGTTTCTCTGGGGGCAGATGGACGGCAACACGTCCCTGCAGGAAATCGCGACGGCGTACGTGCTCGAGTACGGCGAGTTCGACTTCGACATCATCCCGAACCTGATCCGGAAGCTCCAGCGGGCGCAGCTCCTCACGCTGACGCCGAGGTCGCGCCTGCGGCAGGCGCTCGCGCGCAACCGGCGCGCGCGCGTCGCGCGCGCCGTCGAGAGGACGCTGCTCGGGCTCGAGCGCGTCAACGTCTCGAGCCGGCGGGTCCAGCCGTTCTTCCAGGCGCTCCACCGCTGGGGCGGCTTCCTCCTGTTCACGCCCGTGGCGCTCCTCGCGTGCCTGGCGCTCGCCGTGGTCGGCGCCGTCGCGCAGGTGGCGCTGCTCCGGGAGGTGGCCGACGTGTTCTCCGGCTTCGGCGGCCACGCGGTGCTGGGCGTGCTCGTCGTGAAGCTCCTCTTGTTCGGGTCCGTCGCCTTCCACCAGCTCGTCCACGGGCTCGCCTGTGTCCACTACCGCCGGCGCGTCCGCGAGTTCGGCTTCACGTTCCTCCACGGCTTCGTGCCGACCTTCTACGTGGACGTCACCGACATCTTCATGGCGAGCCGGCGGGCGCGGGTGGTCACGGCCGTCTCGGGTCCGCTCGTGCACCTCGTTCTGGGCGCGGTGGCGTTCATCATCGGCGCGCACGCGCCGGTGGGGAGCTTCACGCAGGCCTTCGCCACGGCGGCGGGGATCATCCAGTGGCAGGCCCTCGCGTTCTCGCTCTACCCGTTCTGCTTCATCGAGATGGACGGCTACCACGTGTTCGTGGACCTCCTGGGCGTGCCGACGCTCAAGCACGACGCGCTCGCGTACGTGAAGGCGCTCCTCGCCGGCAGGGCGCGCCCGCGCTGGAAGCGGCTCGAGATCCTCTGGATCGCCTACGTCGCGCTCTCGGCGCTCTCGATCGCCGCCTTCGTCGCCTTCAACGTCTGGATCGTGGTGCGCGCCACGTCCTGACGCTCACGCCGACAGCTCCACCAGTAGCGCCTCGACCGCCCCCGCGATCTCCTGGGCGCCGCGCGCGTCGCCCGGCGGCGCCGTCTCGCCCGCGGCGAGGGCGGCCGCCTGGGCCTCGGGCGCCAGCGCGGCGAGCGCGTCCTGGGCGCGCGCGCGGAGCGCGTCGCCGGCGAGTGCCGCGAGCTCGACCACGGCGGCAAGCGCGACCGACGCCTGCGCACCGCGCCCGCGCGCGGCGCCGAGGAGCTCGACGAGCCCCCGGCGCAGCCGCTCGGACACGCGGATGTGGCCGGGCTCGACGACGACGAGCTCGCGCCGGAGGACGTCCCACTCCAGGGTCGCCACCTCGGCGATCGCGCGGATGAACGGCGCGAGCGCGGGGGCGCTGACCGCCGCGACGGCCGCGGCGACGCCCCGCCGGATTTCCGGACGCATGGTCCGTGCGGGCGCCTCCAGGGGCCCGGGCTCGAGGACGCGCAGGAGCTCGCCCTCCGGGGAGAGGAGCAGGTGGTCCTCGAGCGCGCGCCCGAGCGCCCAGAGCGAGCACGCCACGCCCGCGCGCGTGTCGCGCACGCGCTTTCCCGCGTGGCGCGCCACGCCCTGCCAGTCCGGGCGATGGTAGACCGCGCCGCGGTGGACGACCTTCTCGATCCGTCCGCGGAGCTGCACGTAGAGGTCGTCCGCGGCGAACAGGCGCTCGTGCGGCGCGGGCTCCCACTCGAGGGCGCCCGCCATGAAGGCGGCGAGCGGATCGGGCGCATCGCCGACGTAGCGGAACGACTCGAGCAGGGACGCGAAGAGCTGCTCGGTCGGGTAGGGGCCGCGGTAGGCGAGCCGGTCCACGCCCTGGGCGCGCGCGAGCTCGGCGATCAGGTTGAGCACGGCGCCGCCGCCGCCCGGCGGCAGCCGGGCGGGCTCGGCCAGCGTCGGGATGCGATCCACGCGCGACCAGTCGAGCGCCTCGGCGAGGGTGAGGGGCGCACGCTCGGCGCCGCCGATCTCGGCGGCGTGCGAGATCCGATCGGAGGGACCCCAGGGCGCGTCGGCGCCGGCGCGCGGCTCGATCGCGAGCCACGAGCCGTCCGGGATCCTCACCCAGCCGGCGTCGAGCGCGCCGGCGGGCGTCCAGGCGACGTCGGCCACGAGGGTGCCGCGGCGGTCGAAGGCTTTCACCACGACGGATGATATACAATGCGGGGCGTCGTGGTGATCTGGCGCTCGGCCCTCGAGCTCGCCGACCTCATCCGGGCCAAGAAGCTCTCTCCGGTCGAGGCTACCGACGCCGTCCTGGCGCGGATCGCCGAGCTCAACCCCAAGCTCAACGCCTTCTGCCTCGTCGCCGCCGAGTCGGCGCGCGCCGCCGCGCGCGAGGCCGAGATCGCGGTGACGAAGGGCGAGCCGCTCGGCCCGCTGCACGGCGTGCCGGTGTCCGTGAAGGACGTGCTCTTCACCCGCGGCCTCACCACCACGGGCGGCTCGCGCGTCTTCGCCGACCACGTCCCCGACGAGGACGCGATCTCGGTGGCGCGCGTGAAGGCCGCCGGCGCCGTCGTCCTCGGCAAGACCAACACGTCCGAGTTCGGCCACAAGGCCGTGACCGAGAACCCGCTCTTCGGCGCCACGCGGAACCCCTGGAACCCGGGGCTCACGCCCGGCGGCTCGAGCGGCGGCGCCGCCGCCGCGGTCGCCGCGGGCATGGGCCCGCTCGCGCTCGGCACCGACGGCGGCGGCTCGATCCGCATCCCCGCGGCGTTCTGCGGCGTCTACGGCTTCAAACCGTCCTACGGCCGTGTGCCGCACCGGAGCGGCTTCCCGGGCTTCGCGGGCGTCTCGCACGTCGGCCCGATCACCCGCACGGTGCGCGACGCCGCGCTCGTGCTCGGCGTCATCGCGGGCGGCGACGATCGCGACCGGGAGTCGCTGCCGCGCGAGGCGGGCTCGTACCTCGAGGCGTGCGAGGGCGACGTGAAAGGCCTGCACGTCGCGTGGAGCGCCGACCTCGGCTACGCGCGCGTGGACGCGCGCGTGGCGGAGGTCTGCGGCGACGCGGCCGCCGAGTTCGAGGCGCTCGGCTGCCACGTGGAAGTCGTCAACCCCGGCTGGGAGGATCCCGAGGCGTTCTTCTCGACGCTGATCGCCGCGCAGTTCTACGCGGCGTGGTCGGATCGGCTGCCCGACGTCGAGGCCCAGCTGGACCCGACGCTCGTGAAGCTCATCCGGCGGGGCGGGACCGTCACGGCGCGTGACTACGTCCAGGCGCTTGGGCGCGTGGAGGCGTACTGGCGCGAGGTCCACGCGTTCCTCGAGCGCTTCGACCTCCTGCTGATGCCGACGGTGGCCGTGCCGCCCTTCCCCGCGGACGCGGCCCCGCCGCGCGAGATCGACGGCCGGCGCGTCTCGGTCCTCGGCTGGATGCCGTTCACGTTCCCCTTCAACCTCACCGGTCAGCCGGCGGCGTCCGTGCCCGCGGGCTTCACCGCCGACGGGCTGCCGGTCGGCCTGCAGATCGTCGGCCGCCGGCACGCCGACGCGACCGTCCTCGCCGCCTCCGCGGCGCTCGAGGCGGCGCGCCCCTGGAGCCATCGCCGTCCGTCGCTCTGAGCCCGCTCCCGTGAGCCCATGACGGATCGCGCGCGCTGGGCGATCGTCACGAGCGTTCTCTTCGTCCTGCTGACCGCGGTCGTCTGGGTCGTGGTCGCCGACGCGCCCTTCGTCCGCTGGTTGATCCGCCTCTACCAGGACAAGCACTTCCTGAAGGAGACCGTCCGCTCGTGGGGCTGGATGGCGCCGCTCGTCTTCATCGCCATCCAGGCGTTCCAGGTCATCATCTCGCCGATTCCGGGCGAGGTCACCGGCCCCGTCGGCGGCGCGCTCTTCGGCACGTTCTGGGGCGTGATCTACTCGACCATCGGCCTCACGGCCGGCACGCTCTTCTGCTTCTGGGTGGGCCGGCGCTGGGGCGAGCCGCTCGTGCGGCCATGGCTCAGCGAGCACAACTGGAATCGGATGAACTTCATCCTGGAGGCCGAGGGCGCGATCATCTGCTTCGTCCTCTACCTGATCCCGGGCTTTCCCAAGGACATCATCTCCTACCTCTTCGGGATCAGCCCGATGCCCTTCTGGATCTTCGCGCTGGTCTCGACGGTCGGGAGGATCCCCGGCACGATCATCTCCTCCTACTTCGGCGCCCACATCGCCGAGCAGCAGTACATCTACGCGGTCGCGTTCATGGCCATCGTGATCGCGTGCTGCCTGCCGTTCTATTACTACCGCGACCGCCTCGTGAAGCGCTTCCGCAAGGCCAAGGCCGACGACAGCCAGGTCTAGAAACGGCTTGACGGGCGGGCCGGCCGCCCGGTAGAGTGACCGGCACCGATGGGCAGCCAGGTTCGCCGGTCCGGCTTCTTCTTTTTCTACTTCGTCGAGGTCTGCCCGGGCGCTCTGAGCTAGGACACAGAGGGCCGCGGGCGGACCGAGCGCCCGCGGCGATGCCACCGTCGAGGCCGCGGGTCACTCCCCGCGGCTTTTCGTTTTTTCCACCACGACGGGGCAAGGAGGGCCGGACATGATCATCGTGCTCAAGGCCGGGTCGTCGGACGCGGAAGTCGAGGACGTGTGTCGTCGCATCGAGCGGATGGGGTATCAAGCCCACACCATCCGCGGCGAGCTCCGGACGGTCATCGGCGCCGTCGGCGACGACCGCGGGAAGGAGCGGCTCAAGAGCCTCGAGTCGCTCGAGTGCGTGGAGACGGTCCAGCCGATCCTGCAGCCCTTCAAGCTCGCGAGCCGCGAGGTGCGTCACGAGTCGACGGTCGTCCCGGTGGGTGACGTGCGCATCGGCGGCAAGGCCGTCGTGGTGATGGCGGGGCCCTGCTCCGTGGAGTCGCGCGAGCAGGTCCTCGAGGTCGCGCAGAAGGTGAAGGCGGGCGGCGCGCGCATCCTCCGCGGCGGCGCCTTCAAGCCCCGCACGTCGCCCTACTCGTTCCAGGGGCTCGAGGAGGAGGGGCTCAAGTACCTCGCCGAGGCCAGGCGCGAGACCGGGCTCCCCGTCGTGACGGAGGTCATGGAGCCGGAAAAGGTGGACCTCGTCGCGCAGTACTCGGACGTCCTCCAGATCGGGGCGCGCAGCGTGCAGAACTTCTCGCTCCTCCGGCGCGTCGCGGAGACGAGGAAGCCCGTGCTCCTGAAGCGCGGCATGGCCACCTCGATCCAGGAGTGGCTCCTGTCGGCGGAGTACGTCCTCGCCGGCGGCAACCCGCACGTGATCCTCTGCGAGCGCGGCATCCGCACGTTCGAGACCGCCACGCGCTTCACGCTCGACCTCAGCGCGGTCCCGGTCGTGAAGAAGCTCTCCCACCTGCCGGTCGTCGTGGACCCGAGCCACGGCACGGGGCACTGGGAGTACGTCGAGGCGATGGCGATGGCGGGGGTGGCGGCCGGCGCCGACGGCCTGCTCATCGAGGTGCACCCGAAGCCCGAGGAGGCGCTCTCGGACGGTTCCCAGTCGCTCAAGCCGGAGCGGTTCGCCGCGCTGATCGGCCGCGTGCGCCGGATCGCTCAGGCGCTCGACCGGGACCTGTAGCGCCGCGGGGGGAGCCATCCTGGAACAGATGGGGAGACGTCCGTTCTATAATCGGTGGGTCATGCTCCCGACTCTGCTCGAGCGGCTCCGGCGCCGGCCCGCCGTGGCGATCGCGACGTCGCTCGCCATGCACCTGCTCGTGCTCGGGGCGCTCGTCTGGGTGAGACCGCCGGTGGGCCGGTACGACGTCAAGCGCGGCGAGCCGCTCTTCGTCGAGCTGCCGAAGGCGGACGAGGAGGCCCTGCGGGGGCTGCCCGGCGCGCCCGCCCCGGTGCCGGACAAGCCGGCCCCGCCCGCCGCCAGGCCCGCGCCCGCGCCGAAACCCGCGCCGCGCGCCGAGCCGAAGCCCGCGGCGCCCCGGACGCCCGTCCTGGCGAAGTCCGCGCCGAGGCCCGCCGTGCCGCTCCCGAAGGACGACCTCGCCCCGGAGCCCGCGAAGCCCGCGCCGGCCAAACCCGACATCCCGCCCGCCAACCCGGCCGTGGCCGAGGCGAAGCCGCCGGTCCTTCAGCCGAAAGAGGCGCCGCGGGAGGCGGCCGAAGCCCCGCCGGCGCCGCGGGTCGCGAGCGTGCCGCCGACGCCGGACATCCGCTCCCTGCCGGGGGCTCCCGGCACCGGAGGCGCGGGCGGGCGCGGCGAGGGGCGGGCGGGCATCGAGGGCGAGCCGATCCCGCTGGACTCGAAGGACCCCAGGTACAGCGATTACCTCGACCGGGTCCGGCGGATGATCAAGGAGAAGTGGGCCTACCCCTGCGTGAAGGACGAGGCGTCGGGACGGTGCGACTACAAGAGCACCTCGCTCGTCATCGAGTTCGGGATCCTCAAGGACGGCCGGGTGCCCTTCGTGACCGTGCGCCGGCCGTCGGACTTCGACGTTTATGACGCGTACGCCGTGAACGCGATCCTGTTCGCCTCGCCGTTCCCGCCCGTCCCCGACTCCCTCACGCGGGGCAAGAATGGCATCCCGATCCTGGCGAACTTCAGCTATATCGTCGAGTCCTCGTTGACGAATCTGCTGAGGTAGGGGTAGCATGAGCGGTACTCTGGATAGGCTCGTAGCTCAGTGGGAGAGCGCCTCTCTGACGCAGAGGAGGTCGGCGGTTCGAAACCGCCCGAGCCTACCATCCATCATTCACCGGGACGGGCGCACCACTGTCTGAAGAAGAACGCCATCTCAAGCTGACCGGCGAGTTCGACTGCGATCCCTCGCCGCTCGCGACCCTCCGGCACTCCACCTCGCACGTGATGGCCCAGGCGGTGAAGCGCCTGTTCCCCGGCGTGAAGGTGGCGATCGGTCCCGCGATCGAAGACGGCTTCTACTACGACTTCGCGAAGCCGGAGCCGTTCGCGCCCGAGGACCTCGAGAAGATCGAGGCCGTCATGCGCGAGATCGCGAAGGCGGACTATCCGTTCGAGCGCCAGGAGCTCCCGCGCGAGGAGGCGGTCCGCTTCTTCCGCGAGCGCGGCGAGCCCTACAAGGTCGAGGTCCTCGAGGGGATCGACGCGCCCCGGGTGTCGCTCTACCGGCAGGGCGAGTTCATCGACCTCTGCCGCGGCCCGCACGTGCCGTCTACGGGCCACGTGAAGCACTTCAAGCTTCTCTCGTCCTCGGGCGCCTACTGGCGCGGCGACGAGCGGAACGCGATGCTCCAGCGCGTCTACGGCACCGCGTGGCTCACGAAGGAGGAGCTCGACAAGCATCTGTGGCGCCTCGCGGAGGCGAAGAAGCGCGACCATCGGAAGCTCGGCCGCGAGCTCGACCTCTACGTGTTCCAGGACGTCTCGCCCGGGGCGCCCTTCTGGCTTCCGCACGGCTGGACGATGGTGCGCGAGCTGGAGCGCTTCGTGCGCGAGGCGCTCGACGCGCGCGGTTATCAGGAGATCTCGACGCCGATCCTGGTCAACAAGAAGCTCTGGGAGCAGTCGGGGCACTGGGAGCACTTCCGCGAGAACATGTTCCTCGTGGAGTCCGAGCAGCAGATCTTCGGCCTCAAGCCGATGAACTGCCCGGAGTCCACGCTCGTCTACCGCCACGCGCTGCGCTCGTACCGGGACCTCCCGCTGCGCTACGCCGACATGGGCCGGCTGCACCGGAACGAGCGCTCGGGGACCCTGACGGGCCTCTTCCGCGTGCGCCAGTTCACGCAGGACGACGCGCACATCTACTGCCGCCCCGACCAGCTCCAGGACGAGATCAGGGAGCTGCTCGAGCTCGTCGGCGACTGGTACAAGACCTTCGCACTCGACCCGTTCCTCAAGCTGTCCACGCGCCCGCCGAAGTCGATGGGGACCGACGCGCAGTGGGAGACGGCCGAGCGGGCCCTGCACGACGCGCTCAAGGCGAACGGGCTCGCGTACGACCTGAACCCGGGTGACGGCGCGTTCTACGGGCCGAAGATCGACATCGACGTCCAGGACGCGCTCGGGCGCCGCTGGCAGCTGGCGACCATCCAGATCGACTTCGCCCAACCGGACCGGTTCGCGCTCGAGTACATCGATACCGACGGACAGCCGAAGCGCCCGATCATGGTCCACCGCGCGATCTTCGGCACCTTCGAGCGCTTCATGGGCGTCCTCGTCGAGCACTACGCGGGCGCGTTCCCGACCTGGCTCGCGCCGGTCCAGGCGCGCGTGCTGCCGGTCAGTGAGAAGCACGCCGAGTACGCGCGCGCGGTGCACGCGAAGCTGCGCGCCGCGCACGTGCGGGCCGAGCTCGACGACCGCAACGAGAAGCTCGGTTACAGGATCCGCGAGGCGCAGCTCCGGAAGGTCCCGTACATGCTCGTGGTCGGCGAGCGCGAGAGCCAGAACGGGACCGTCAGTCTCCGGCATCGGACGGGCGAGGACCTCGGCGCGGTCCCGCTCGACCGGGTGCTGGCCGACCTCGCGCGCGAGATCGGCACGCGCGCGCAGAGCCTCACCGTGGGCCGCTCGTGAGCGGGCGGCCGGCCGTTCCCACTCCCACGCCGTGCCCGGCGGCCAACCAGGAGGAGCGAGACACCTGAGCCAAGCGAAAGAGATTCGCATCAACGAGGGGATCCGGGTGCGGGAGGTTCGGGTCGTGAACGCCGACGGCGCGCAGCTCGGCATCCTGCCGATCCAGCAGGCGCTCGACACGGCGCGGCAGCAGGAGCTGGACCTGGTCGAGGTGGCGCCCGAGGCGCAGCCGCCGGTGTGCCGCATCATGGACTTCGGGAAGTACAAGTACACGCAGGCGCGGCGCCTGAAGGAAGCGCGGAAGAAGCAGACCACGATCCAGGTCAAGGAAGTGAAGATGGGCCCGAAGACGGAGAAGCACGACTTCGACTTCAAGCTGAAGCACGTGCGGCGTTTCCTCGGCGAGGGCCACAAGGCGAAGGTGACCGTGCGCTTCAAGGGCCGCGAGATGGCGCACACCGAGCTCGGCTGGAAGATGCTGAACAAGATGGTGGAGGCGACGCAGGACATCGCGACCGCCGACAACAACCCCAGGATGGAGGGGCGCATGCTCCACATCATCCTGAGCCCCAAGGCGCACGCCTAGGAGACCGGACGCGATGCCGAAGATGAAGACGAAGCGAGGCGCGGCGAAACGCCTGAAGCGGACGGCCTCGGGCAAGCTCAGCCGCGCGGGTGGCTGGAAGCAGCACAAGCTCGAGAAGAAGGACCCGAAGCGCCGGCGCCGTCTGCGCGCGAACAAGCTGATCGACAAAGCGGACGACGCCCGCCTCCGGGTGCTCGTGCCCTATCTCTGATCCGGGAGGAACGGACGCATGCCACGGGCCAAGGGCGGACCGAAGACGCGCCACCGGCGCAAGAAGATCCTCAAGCAAGCCAAGGGGTACGTCGGCGGCCGGCGCAAGCTCTACCGGACGGCGGCCGAGACGGTCCTGCGCGCGGGCGCCTTCGCCTACCGCGGGCGCAAGCAGAAGAAGCGGCGGATGCGGGGGCTCTGGATCATCCGGATCAACGCCGCGTGCCGCCAGGTCGGGCTCTCCTATTCCGTTTTCATGGCGGGGCTCAAGCGCGCGGGGATCCTCCTCGACCGCAAGGTGCTGGCCGAGCTGGCGGTCAGCGATCCGCAGGGGTTCGCGAAGCTCGCCGAGACCGCCAGGGCGCCGCGCGGCTAGTTCGTGGGTCATCCGCGCGTCGACGCGATCGCGCAGGAGGCGCGGGCGGCCGTCGCCGCCGCGCGCACGTCGGCAGAGCTGGAGCAGATCCGCGTCCGGGTGCTCGGGCGTCAGGGCGCCCTGACGCAGCTCCTGCGCTCGCTGGGGACGCTCGCGCCCGAGGAACGCCCGCAGGTCGGCGCCGCGGCCAACGACGTCAAGCGCGAGATCGAGGCGCTGATCGACGCGCGGCTCTCGGCGGCGCAGCACGCCGAGCGCGAGCAGCGGCGCGCGCGCGAGCGCCTCGACCTCACACTCCCGGGCCGCCGCCCCCCGCGGGGCGCGCTCCACCCGCTCACGCGGGTCCACGACGAGATCGTGGCGATCTTCGCCGGCCTCGGCTTCTCCGTCGCCGAGGGGCCGGAGATCGAGACGGACTACCACAACTTCGAGGCGCTCAACATCCCGCGCGACCACCCCGCGCGCGACATGCAGGACACGCTCTACCTCTCGGAGTCCACGCTCCTCCGCACCCACACGTCGCCCGTCCAGATCCGCGCGATGCTCGCCCGCAAGCCGCCGGTGCGCATCATCGTCCCCGGCCGCGTCTTCCGCCGCGACGTCGCCGACCAGTCGCACTCGCCGATGTTCCACCAGGTCGAGGGGCTCGCCGTGGACCGCGGCATCACGATGGGCGACCTCAAGGGGACGCTCGAGCTGTTCGCGCGCGAGATGTTCGGGCCCGAGTCGAGGATCCGTTTCCGGCCGTCCTTTTTCCCGTTCACCGAGCCCTCTGCGGAGGTGGACGTGCTCTGCTTCGTCTGCCACGGCCAGGGCTGCCGGCTCTGCAAGCAGGGGGGCTGGCTCGAGATCCTGGGCTCGGGCATGGTGCACCCCCGCGTCTTGAAGAACGTCGGCTACGACCCCGAGGAGGTGACGGGCTGGGCGTTCGGGATGGGGATCGAGCGGATCGCGATGCTCAAGTACGGCATCGACGACCTCCGGCTCTTCTTCGACAACGACCTGCGCTTCCTCCGTCAGTTCGCCTGACGTCATGAAGATCCTCTACGGCTGGGTCCGGGAGCTCGTGGATCTGAAGCTCGCCGCCGCGGACGCGGCCGACCGGCTGACGAACGCGGGCGTCGAGGTCGCGAGCGTCACGGCGCTGACGCCCGCCGGCCTCGCGGGCGTCGTCGTCGGCGAGATCGAGGCGATCGAGCGCGAGCTCGGCGAGAGCCACGGCCACCGCCTGCTCCTCTGCCGCGTCTCGACGGGTCGCGAGCGCTTCTCGGTGGTCTCGGGCGCGCCGAACACCAAGGTCGGCGCGCGCGCCGCGTTCGCGCCGCCGGGCGCGACGCTCCCGGGCGGCCGCCGGGTCGCGGCGGCGCGGATCCGCGGCGTCGAGTCGCAGGGGATGCTCTGCTCGGAGCGCGAGCTCGGCCTCGGCGAGGAGCACGAGGCGGGGCTCCTCCTCCTCGAGGGCGACGCGCGCCTGGGCCAGGACCTCGTCGCCCACCTCGGCCTCGACGACCACGTCCTCGAGGTCGAGGTCACGCCGAACCGCCCCGACTGCCTCTCGGTCCTCGGCGTCGCGCGCGAGCTCGCCGCGCTCACGGGCGCGCGCCTCCACGCGCCCCGGGGGAAGCTCGCGGAAGCCGGCGAGCCCGCGGCGAGGCTCGCGCGGGTCCGCGTCGAGGCGCCCGACCTCTGCCATCGCTTCACGGCGCGCGTGATCGGCGGCGTGACGGTGGGGCCGTCGCCCGCCCGGCTCCAGGCGCGCCTGCGCGCGGTCGGCCTCCGGCCGATCAGCAACATCGTGGACGTGACGAACTACGTCCTCTGGGAGCTCGGCCACCCGCTCCACGCGTTCGACTACGACACGCTGACCGACGCGACGATCGTCGTGCGCCGGGCGGCGAAGGGCGAGCGCTTCACGACGCTCGACGGGCAGGAGCGCGTCCTCGACGACTCGATGCTGGTGATCGCCGACCCCAAGCGCGCCGTCGGGCTCGCGGGCGTGATGGGCGGCGCCCACACCGAGGTGACCGACCGGACGACGCGGGTCCTCCTCGAGAGCGCCTGGTTCGACCCGGTCTCGATCCGCCGCACCTCGCGCGCGCTCGGGCTCCGCACGGACGCGGCGTACCGCTTCGAGCGCGGCGCCGACATCGAGGCGCTCGTGGACGCCTCCGCCCGCGCCGCCCAGCTCATCCGCGAGCTGGCGGGCGGCGCGGTCGCGCGCGGGATGGTGGACGTCTACCCGCGGCGCCGCAAGCCCGTCCGCGTGCGCCTCCGCATGTCGCGCGTGAAGCGCGTGCTCGGCGTGACGCCGGCGCCGGCGCTGGCCCGGCGCATCCTCGCCGGTCTCGGCCTGCCGGCCCGCGCGCGGGGCGCGGTGCTCGACGTGACGGTCCCGAGCTTCAGGCGCGACCTCGCGATGGAGGACGATCTCGTCGAGGAGATCATCCGCGTCTGGGGCTATGGCAAGCTGCCCTCGACGCTGCCCGCCGGCGCCGTGGACGTCGTCAAGCAGCCGGCGACTCTGCGCCAGGCCGAGACGGTACGGCGGGCGCTGGTCGGCGCGGGCCTCGCCGAGGCGATCACCCACGCCTTCTGCGACCCGGCCCGCGCGGCGCTCTTCCGCGCCCTCGGCGCCGCCGAGCCGCTCACGCTCAAGAACCCGCTAGCCCAGGATGCGTCGGTCCTCCGGTCGCATCCCCTCGAGGGGCTCCTCGGCGCGGTGTCGGTCAACGTGCGGCGCCAGCAGCCGGACGTCGCGCTCTTCGAGCTCTGCAAGACGTATGAAGCGGCGCGGAACGAGACCGGCGCGGTCGAGCCGCGCTGGGCGGCGATCGCGCTCGCGGCCAGCCGTACCGCACGCGCGTGGCACACGCCGGACGCGCCTGCCGACGTCTACGACGCGAAGGGCCTCGCCGAGCACGTGCTGGCGGCCCTCGGGATCGGTGGCCTCCGGCCCGGCGCCGGCAGGCTCGGCGGCTTCGAGCCCGGCTGTCACGGCGCGCTCGAGAACGAGGCCGGGGCGATCGTCGCCGAGTTCGGAGAGGTCGCGGCGGCGGTCCGCGACGCCTACGGCATCGACGTGCCGGTGTTCGGCGCCGCCGTCGCGCTCGACGTCGCCGCGGCGACGCCCACGCCGCCCCTGGCGTACCAGCCGCTCCCGCGGTTCCCGGCCGTCCAGCGCGACCTGGCGTTCGTCCTGGGCGCGGAGCAGGCGCTGACCGCCGCCGAGATCGAAGCCGCGCTCGCGCGCGAGGCCGGGCCGCTCCTGCGGCAGGTGACGCTCTTCGACGTGTTCCGCTTCCCCGACGGCCGCCGGAGCCTCGCCTGGCGGCTCACGTTCCAGGCCGAGGACCGGACGCTCACCGACGACGAGGTGAACCGGGTCCAGGAGCGCGTGACTCAGCGGATCACCGCCGCCTTCGGCATCGCGCTGCGGAGCGCCTGATGGCCGACGGGATCGTCGAGCGTCTGACGGAGCTGGAGAACGCCGTGCGCCGCGCCGTCGAGGCGCTCGGGCGCCTCCGCGAGGAGAACGCCCAGCTCCGGCGCGACGCGAAGCGGCTCGCCGACGAGCGGCGGCAGGTGCTCGCCCAGGTGGACGCGATCCTGAAGGACATCGCGAAGCTCGAGCTGGACAGGACGGAATGACCGAGCCGCGGCGGGTCGAGTTCACGATGCTCGGACGGACGCTCGTGATCCGCACGCCGGAGCCCCGCGACTACATCGTGTCCCTCGCGAAGTACATCGAGGAGCGCACGACGACGCTCAAGCGCTCGGGCGTGAAGGACCCGATGACGGCGCTCATGCTCGCCGCGCTCGATATCACCGACGAGCTCTTCAAGGCGCGCGAGGAGGGCCCGCGCGAGCAGGCCGACGTGAGCCGGCGCCTCTCTGCCCTCGTCGCCATCCTCGACAAGGCGAGACCGAAGGAGCCGGGCGCCTAGAACGCCCCGTGGCGGCCGGCGCCGGCGGCGAAGCGCCGGGCGCCCGCCAGGCTCTCGCCCGTGGCCCCGGACTTCATCCCGAGCGCGTGCTCGCGCCTGAGCGCGGCGGTGAGCGGGAGCCCCACCGAGTCGTACGCCGACCGCCGGTCGCTCCTGACGCAGTTCGGCGGGAACCCGGCGATCGTCAGCGCGAGGGCCTCCGCCTCTCCGCGCGCCCGGCCCTTCGGGACGACGCGGTTGGCGAGCCCGATACGCTCGGCCTCGCGCGCGTCCACGGGCCGGCCCGTCATGATGATGTCGAGCGCTCTGCCGAGACCGACGATCGCCGGCAGCCGGACGGTGCCGCCGTCGAGCAGCGGGATGCCCCAGCGGCGGTTGAAGACGCCCAGCACCGCGTCCTCCTCGACCACGCGGAGATCGCACCAGAGCGCCAGCTCGAGGCCGCCCGCGACGGCGTAGCCCGAGACGGCGGCGAGCACGGGCTTGCCGAGCCGCATCCGCGACGGGCCCATCGGCCCCTCGCCGTAGGGGCGGGGGTATCTCCGCGGAGCCGCGGCGGCGGCCTTCAGGTCGAAGCCCGCGCAGAACGTGCCGCCGGCGCCCCAGAACACGGCGACGCGCGCCGCGCCGTCACGCTCGAACTCGCGGAATGCGGCTCGCAGCGCGGTCGCGGTGGGCGGGTCCACGGCGTTGCGCCGGTCGGGGCGGTCGAGGATGATCGTCGTCACCGGGCCGTTCGTCTCGCGTCGCACCGCCGGTCGCTCCATGGCTTGCGTCCTCCCCGGCGCTCATGGTACACATCCGTCGTCCCTGCGCTGCACGTGATGCCGGAGGGAAGTTTCAACCTCGGGCATACAACGGGAGCTGTGAAAGAGGGTGGTGCGCAAGCCCCTCTCGAAGGGGAAGCCTGAAGCCCTCCGAATAACGGCGCCCACCTGGTCATACCAGGTTCGAAACACCGTCGGCACACGGCAGAGGCGGGGATTTGACTCCTCCGCTTCGCGCCGCCTATACTGCTGAAATGCAAGAAGTTTGGTTCAGCCTCGACGCGATCTTCGCCATCCTCGGCCTCGTCGTCGGCTTCGTCCTGCACAAGTGGTTCAGCGAGCGGAAGGTCGGCGAGGCCCAGAGCCGGGCCGACACGCTCATCAGGGACGCCGAGCGCGACGCCGAGAACCGCAGGAAGGCGGCGGACCTCGCCGCCCAGGAGTCCGCCCTCAAGGCGCGCATGGCCGTGGACGAGGAGACGCGGCGGCGCGAGCGCGACTTCCAGCAGACCGAGCAGCGCATCCTCGCGAAGGAGGAGGAGCTCGCCCGGAAGCTCGACCAGCTCGAGCGGCGCCTGAACGAGTCGGCCGGCAAGGAGCGCGACCTCGGCAGCCGCGAGCGGGCGCTCGGCGAGAAGGAGAGCCGCCTGGCGAGCGCGGTCGAGGAGCAGAAGCGCAAGCTCGAGACGATCGCCGGGCTCACGGCCGAGGAGGCCAAGCGCCAGCTCCTCGCGCAGGTCGCCGAGGAGGCGCGGCGCGAGGCGCAGCTCCTCGCCATGCGGCTCGAGGAGGAGGCGCGCGAGACCGCCGACGTGAAGGCCAGGGAGGTCCTCGCGACGACCATCCAGCGCCTGGCGCCCGACTACACGGTCGAGACCGCGGTCTCGGTCGTGGACCTGCCGTCGGACGACATGAAGGGGCGGATCATCGGCCGCGAGGGGCGCAACATCCGCGCGCTCGAGCTCCTCACGGGGGTGGACCTCATCGTGGACGACACGCCCGAGGCGGTGCTGATCTCCGCCTACGACCCCTACCGCCGCGAGATCGCGCGCCGCGCGCTCCAGATCCTGGTCGCCGACGGCCGCATCCACCCGGCGCGCATCGAGGAGGTCGTCGAGAAGGTCAAGAAGGAGATGGAACAGCACCTGAAGGAGGAGGGCGAGAAGGCCTGCTTCGAGGTCGGGGTGCACGGGCTGCACCCGGAGCTGGTCAAGCTGGTGGGCCGCATGAAGTTCCGGACCTCGTACGGCCAGAACTGCCTGCAGCACTCGAAGGAAGTCGCCTGGCTCGCGGGGATGATGGCGGCCGAGATCAAGGCGGACGTGAAGCTCGCCAAGCGCATGGGGCTCCTCCACGACATCGGCAAGGCCCTGACCCACGAGCAGGAGGGCAGCCACCCGGAGCTCTCGCTCCAGGTGCTGACCAAGTACAACGAGTCGCCCGCGGTCATCAACGCGGCGCTCTGCGGCCACGAGAACGTCGAGCCCGAGACGGTCGAGGCGGTGCTGGTCGAGGCGGCCGACGGCATCTCGGCGGCGCGGCCGGGCGCCCGGCGCGACGTGCTCGAGTCCTACATCAAGCGCCTGGCGAAGCTCGAGGAGATCGCGATGTCCTACAAGGGCGTCGAGATGTGCTACGCGATCCAGGCCGGGCGCGAGCTGCGCGTGCTGACCAAGGCCGACATCGTCTCCGACCTCGACGCCCACCAGCTCGCCAAGGACATCAGCAAGCGCATCGAGGCCGAGATGCAGTACCCCGGGCACATCAAGGTGGTGGTCATCCGCGAGACGCGCGCCGTCGAAGTGGCGAAGTAACCCATGAACATTCTGATGGTCGGGGACGTCTACGGCGAGCCCGGGCGCCAGGCGATCACGAAGCTCCTGCCGCGGCTCCGCCGCGAGCACGCGATCGACTTCGCCGTCGTCAACGTCGAGAACGCCGCGGGCGGCTTCGGCGTCACCGCGCCGATCGCGCGCCAGATCCTCGAGGCCGGCGCCGACGTGATGACCTCCGGCAACCACATCTGGGACAAGAAGGAGATCGTCGAGTACATCACGAAGGAGAACCTGCTCCTCCGGCCCGCGAACTTCCCCGCGGGGACGCCGGGCGTCGGCCACGTCAGCGTGAAGTGCGGCCCCCACCGGATCGCGGTGGTGAACCTCATGGGGCGCGTCTTCATGCTCCCCATCGACTGCCCGTTCCGGCGGGCCGACGAGATCCTGCCCGAGCTCCGGAAGGAGACGCCGATCATCCTCGTGGACATGCACGCCGAGGCGACGAGCGAGTCGCTCGCGATGGGCTGGTACCTCGACGGGCGCGTGAGCGCCGTCGTCGGCACCCACCGCCACGTGCAGACGGCGGACGAGCGGGTGCTCCCCGGCGGCACCGCCTACATCACCGACCTCGGCCTCACGGGGCCGACCGACGGCGTCATCGGCGTGGACCGCGACCAGATCATCCAGCGCTTCCTCAACCAGATGCCGATCCGCTTCGAGACCGCCAAGGGCCCCGCGGCCCTGCAGGGCGCCGTCATCGCCGTCGACCCGGAGACGGGTCGCGCCTCGGAGATCCGCCGCCTTCGCGTCCCCGCATGAGCTGCGAGCGCGCGTGATCCTCGACGGCAAGGCGGTCGCGCAGAAGGTCCTCGGCGAGGTCAAGGCGGGCGTCGAGCGCCTGCGCGGGGCCACCGGCGTCACGCCGACGCTCGCGGTCGTGCTGGTCGGCGACTTCCCGCCGTCGAAGATCTACGTCGCGAACAAGATGAAGGCGTCCGACGCCGTCGGCATCGCGACGCGCGACCACGTCCACCCCGAGGGGCTCTCCCGGGAGCGGCTGCTGGCGCTCCTGCGACGGCTCAACGACGACCCCGCGGTCCACGCCATCCTGCTCCAGCTGCCGCTGCCGGAGGGGCTCGACGAGGACGAGGCGATCCGGGCGATCGCTCCCGCAAAGGACGTGGACGGCCTCCACCCGGAGAACCTGGGCCAGCTCCTCGCCGGGGCGCCGACGGTCGTGCCGTGCACGCCCGCGGGCTGCCTGGAGATCCTCGACCACTACGGCGCGAAGCTCGAGGGCAAGGAGGCGGTCGTGGTCGGCCGCTCGCGCCTGGTCGGCAAGCCCCTGGCCCAGCTCCTCCTCGCCCGCCACGCGACGGTCACGACGTGCCACACGCGCACGCGGGACCTCGCCGCGCACACGCGGCGCGCCGACGTCCTCTGCGTCGCCGCGGGGCGCGCGCGGATGATCACGGGCGACATGGTGAAGGAGGGGGCCTGGGTCATCGACGTCGGCATGAACCGGCTCGAGACGGGCAAGCTCGCGGGCGACGTGGACTTCGAGTCCGCCGCGAAGCGCGCCGAGGCGATCACGCCGGTGCCCGGCGG
>Ga0209648_10000970_pt1 | contig 22840 bp, 18 predicted proteins | sample GraSoi2013_115cm_FD_185830 | JGI IMG/M metagenome (GOLD analysis project Ga0209648, IMG submission 185830) | Grasslands soil microbial communities from the Angelo Coastal Reserve, California, USA - Sample 9_17_2013_115cm (SPAdes) (version 2) | ecosystem: Environmental > Terrestrial > Soil >... | reverse complement strand
GAGGCGGGGGTCCCGTTCTACTCGATCTCAGGCTCCGACTTTGTCGAGATGTTCGTCGGCGTCGGCGCCTCCCGGGTCCGGGATCTGTTCGAGCAGGCCAAGGCCAACGCCCCCGCGATCGTCTTCGTCGACGAGATCGACGCGGTGGGCAGGCACCGGGGCGCCGGCTTCGGCGGCGGCCACGACGAGCGCGAGCAGACGCTGAACCAGCTGCTGGTCGAGCTCGACGGCTTCGAGACCAAGGGCGGCGTGATCGTGATCGCGGCCACGAACCGGCCTGACATCCTGGACCCGGCCCTGCTGCGGCCCGGCCGGTTCGACCGCCAGATCGTCGTGGCCCAGCCGGACCTGGCCGGCCGGAAGGGCATCCTGCGGGTGCACGCCCGCGGCAAGCCGTTCGCGGAGGACGTCGAGCTCGACATGATCGCGCGCCGGACCCCCGGGTTCACCGGGGCCGACCTGGCCAACGTGATCAACGAGGGCGCCCTGCTCACCGCCCGAGGCAACCAGACCCGGATCTCGATGGCGTCGCTCGAGGAGGCGATCGACCGGGTCACGGCCGGCCCCAAGCGCAAGAGCGTGCTCCTCTCCGAGAAGGAACGGAAGATCATCGCGTACCACGAGGGCGGCCACGCGCTGGTCGGCCACGCGCTGCCGCACGCCGACCCGGTGCACAAGATCACGATCATCCCGCGCGGGCGGGCGCTCGGCTACACGGCGTCAGCCCCGGCCGAGGACAAGTTCCTGGTCAGCCGGGCCGAGATGATGGACCAGCTGGCCATGCTGCTCGGCGGCCGGACCGCCGAGGAACTGGTCTTCCACGAGCCCACCACCGGCGCGGCCAACGACATCGAGAAGGCCAGCCAGATCGCCCGCGGCATGATCACCGAGTACGGGATGAGCGAGCGGCTTGGCGCCCGTAAGTTCGGCAACGCGGACGGCGAGCCGTTCCTCGGCCGTGAGATGTCGCACAGCCGGGACTACTCGGAGGAGATCGCGTCCGCGATCGACGACGAGGTGCGCCGCCTGATCGAGTCGGCGCACGACGAGGCCTGGGAGATCCTGGTCCAGTACCGCGACGTGCTGGACAACCTGGTGCTGCAGCTGATGGAGCACGAGACCCTGTCCCGCAATCAGGTCCTGGAGATCTTCAGCCCGATCCGCCAGCGTGCGACCCGTGGCTCCTACACCGGTTACGGCAAGCGGCTTCCCTCCGACCGCCCGCCGGTGCTGACGCCCAAGGAGATGGCCCTCACGGCCGCAGCGGACGGGTCGGAGCAGCCCGGTGCGGGCAACGGGCAGGCCGTCGGGGCAGGCGGCGACGGCTCAGCTCAGGCGCTTGGTCCAGCGGGATCCGGGGGCCCGGTCGCTCCCATGGGGCCGACGGGCCCCATCCGCCCCATGGGCTCTGCCGGCCCCATAGGCCCGGTCGGCCAGGACGGCCCGGTCGATTCGCGCGGCCCGGTCGATTCGCGCGGCCCGGGCGATCAGCGCGGGCCGGGCGGCTACGGCTCGGCTGGTTCGCCGCTCGGCCCGGATGACGCCGGGTCCGGAGGGCACGGAGCGGGCGGCCCAGCGCCGGGCAGCCCAGCGCCCGGCAGCACGGGGCCGGGCGGGAATCTTTGACCGCGGAGCGCGGCTCGACCGCGGAGCAACGCTCAGCCTCACAGGACGGCACGCCAGGTGTTGACCTGGCCCGGATCGAGCGGGCGGTGCACGAGATCCTGCTCGCGGTCGGCGAGGATCCGGAGCGAGACGGCCTGCGCGACACGCCGGCCCGCGTGGCCAGGGCCTACGCCGAGCAGTTCGCCGGGCTGGTGCAGCAGCCCGAGGACGTGCTTACGACGGTTTTCGATGCCGATCACGACGAGATGGTCCTGGTCCGCGACATCGAGATGTACTCGACCTGCGAGCACCACCTCACCCCGTTCTTCGGGTTCGCTCATCTCGGCTACATTCCGAACGAGAAGGGGCAGATAACCGGGCTGTCCAAGCTGGCCAGGCTCGTGGACGTGTACGCCAGGCGGCCGCAGGTCCAGGAGCGGATGACGAGCCAGGTCGCCGATGCGATGATGAACGTCCTCGAGCCGGGGGGCGTTATAGTGGTGATCGAGGCCGAGCACCTGTGCATGTCGATGCGGGGTGTGCGCAAGCCCGGGGCCAAGACCGTTACTTCCGCGGTCCGGGGGATATTCCGCGACTCCGACCGGACCCGGGCCGAGGCCATGAGCCTCCTGCTCGGCCGCCGCTGAGCATTCCTCGTCCCGGACGGAACCAGATGGGCGCCGGGAGCGTCTGAAAGCTGGGTTCTGCTAGATGCCGGAAGATAACCTGATACCAATGGACGCGACTGCGTTATCGCTCGCCCTGCGGGCGAAGGCAGCCCGTCCAGGAAGAGGTTGGCTGCCGTGTTCAGGCGTTTGCCCGCATTGCGTAACGGACATGACTACCCTGATGCCCCGTGACCCGTGGCCTGACCTACATGTCTGACATGACTGAGCGCAGCGGGCCCGAGACGGTCGCCCCGGACAAGGCTGCGACGCGCCCCCCGGACCGGAGGCACCAGCGGCCCTGGGTGCCGGTCACAGCGTCCCTGCTCGCGCTGCTGATCGGCCTGATGTACATCATCGAGGGCTTCCGCACCCGTGTCCTGTACAGCCACCTCAAGCATCCCCTGCACCGGCTCACCGAGATCGCGCCGGGCTTGCTGTCCCTCGTGCCCCGGGTCGCCGACGTCATCATCGGCCTGCTGCTGCTCATGCTCTCGCACGGGCTGCGCAGGCGGAAGCGGCGCGCGTGGGAGGGGGTCGTGCTGCTGCTGGCCGCCAGCGTGGCGATCCATGCTCTTTCGCCCGGCCGGCATCTGGTCCATCTGGCCCCCGCCGCCGGTACCGTGGCGCTGCTCGTCATCCTGTGGCTGTACCGGAAGGAGTTCTACGCGGTCGGTGACCCCAGGACCCGGTGGCGCGCGCTGTGGGCGCTCGGCGGGCTCGCGGTCGCCGACGTGGCCATCGGCTTCTGCTATATCTCGGTCACTCACGGCCTCGAAGCTAGCTACACCCTGGCGCAGCGGCTGCAGTCCGTGATCTACAGCATCGTCGGCTTCACCGGGCCGGTCCGGTTCACGTCGGAGACCCGCACCGACGTCTTCATGTTCCTGATGGGCGGGCTCGGGCTGTTCACGCTGGTCGTTGTCGGGTACCTCTTCCTGCGCCCGGCCCGGCGCGTCGACCGGCTCGGCGACGCGGACGCGAGCCGGATCAGGGACCTGCTCGAAAGGCACGGGGATAGGGACTCGCTCGGCTATTTCACGCTTCGTAACGACAAGAGCATCATCTGGTCGGCCACGGGCAAGTCCTGCATCGGCTACCGGGTGCTGTCCGGGGTCATGCTGGCCAGCGGCGACCCCCTCGGCGATCCCGAGGCCTGGCCCGGAGCGATGCACGCGTTCCTCGACGAGGCGGCCCGGCACGCATGGGTGCCCGCGGTGATCGGATGCAGCGAGCTTGGGGCGGAGACCTGGTGCCGCGAGGGCGGCGGGCTGACCGCGCTGGAACTCGGCGACGAGGCCGTGGTCAACGTCGCCGACTTCACGCTGCAGGGCAGGTCCATGCGGAACGTCCGGCAGATGGCGACCAGAGTATGCCGGCACGGCTATGTCGCCGAGATCCGCCGGGCGGGCGACATTCCCCGCGCGGAGATTGACAGCCTGATCAGGCAGGCCGATTCCTGGCGGGGGAGCCCGACGGAGCGAGGCTTCTCGATGGCGCTCGGGCGCGTCGGGGCGCGAGGCGACGAGAACTGCGTGATCGCTACGGCCACCGAGAACGGTGTACTCCGCGCGATCCTGAACTTCGTGCCCTGGGGACCCGACGGGCTGTCCCTCGACCTGATGCGCCGTGACCGCGTGGCGCAGCCGGGCCTGAACGACTTCCTCATCGTCGAGACCATCAAGGGCGCGCCGGATCTCGGCGTCAAGCGCGTCTCGCTGAACTTCGCCGTGTTCCGGGCCGCTCTGGAGCGAGGCGAGCGGATCGGCGCCGGGCCGGTGCTGCGCGCCTGGCGCGGCATCCTGTTGTTCATGTCCCGGTGGTTCCAGATCGAGTCGCTGTACAAGTTCAATGCGAAGTTCTGCCCGGAATGGGTGCCGCGGTTCTTCGTCTTCACCGGTACCAGGGACATCCCGAGGATCGGCCTGGCCGCCCTCGAGGCGGAGGCCTTCCTGGTCTGGCCGACCGTGGAGGTGCGCCGGATAGCGCGCAGGCTCGGGCTGGGCATGGTCCAGCGGCGCCTCCGCGCCGTCGCCCGGCGGTCTCGCGCCGCCGCGTAGACCCGTAGATTGGCGCGTATGACGGACCAGGCGCGGGCGGCTGTGCTCCAGCGAGCGCATCCGGCTGGCCAGCCCGATATGGGCCGCTGCCTGGTCATGGGCGTCGTCAACGTCACCCCGGACTCCTTCTCTGACGGCGGCGCATGGTTCGGAACCGAAGCCGCGGTGTCCCATGGCCTCCAGCTCGCAGCCGAGGGAGCGGACATCGTGGATGTCGGCGGCGAATCGACCCGGCCCGGGGCGCAGCGGATCGATGTCGAGGAGGAACTGCGCCGGGTCGGCCCGGTCATCGCCGAGCTCGCCGGCGCCGGGCTCACCGTCAGCGTGGACACCATGCGGGCGGCCGTGGCCGAGTTCGCGCTCGGGGCCGGGGCCCGGATGGTCAACGACGTCAGCGGCGGCCGGTCCGACCCGCGGCTGCCCCGGCTGGTGGCCGCGGCCGGCGTACCTTACGTCGTTACGCACTTTCGCGGGTACGGCCAGGACATGCAGGATCGTGCGGTGTACGACGACGTCGTGCGCGAGGTCCGCGGCGAGCTGGGTCTTCAGGTTGACGCCGTCACCGCGGCCGGAGTCGACCCGTCGGTGATCATCGTGGATCCCGGGATCGGGTTCGCCAAGCTGTCCGGGCATAACTGGACCCTGCTGGCCAGGCTCGCAGAGATCTCCAGCCTGGGCGGCGAGTCACCGTTCCCGGTGCTGGTCGGCGCGTCACGCAAGAGCTTCCTCGGCAGGCTGCTCCCGGGCGCCGACGGCGAGCCTCGTCCACCCGCCGGCCGCGACGACGCGACCGTCGCGGTGTCCGCCCTGGCGGCAGCCACCGGAGCGTGGTGCGTGCGGGTGCACGCCGTGGCCGCCAACGCGGACGCCGTGCGGGTCGCCGCGCGCTGGCAGGAGGCTCGGGAGCTGGCTGACGGCGGGCGCGGCGAGGTGAAGCAGGATGCGGCGGGGTGAGGCATGGTGGGCCGAAGTGAGGCGGGGTGAGCCGGGTTGACCGCCGACCGGATCTCGCTGCTCGGCCTGCGCGCATTCGGGCGGCACGGCGTATTCGATCACGAGCGCCGCGACGGCCAGGAGTTCGTGGTCGACGCGGTGCTCTGGCTCGACACCAGGGCGGCGGCGGCCGCTGACGACCTGGCCCTGACCGTCGACTACGGGGCGGTGGCGGCCAGGCTCGCCGCCATCGTCTCCGGCGAGCCGGTCGCGCTGATCGAGACGCTGGCCGACCGCCTGGCCGCCGCCTGCCTGTCGGCCGATCAGGCGGTACGCGACGTTGAAATAACGGTCCACAAGCCGCATGCACCCATGTCCCTGCCGTTCAGGGACGTGACCGTGACCATCCGCCGGGGCCGCGAATGACGGCCCGTAGCGTCGTGCTGGCCCTCGGCAGCAACCTCGGTGACCGCCTGGCTAACCTGCAGCGCGGCGTCGACATCCTGTGCGCGGAGCCCGGGCTCGGCGCTGTCGCGGTCTCGCCCGTCTACCAGACCGCTCCCGTCGGCGGTCCGGACCAGCCGGACTACCTGAACGCCGTGCTCGCCGCCGTGACGTCGCTGCCGGCCCGCGCGGTCCTGGACCGCGGCCAGGCGGCGGAGAATGCCCTGCACCGGGTCCGCGGGCCGCGATGGGGACCCCGCACCCTCGACGTCGACATCATCGTCTACGACGAGGTGGTGAGCGGCGACCCGGAGCTCACGCTGCCGCATCCGCGCGCGCACGAGCGGGCCTTCGTGCTGGCTCCCTGGCACGACGTGGACCCCGGCGCGGTGATACCCGGGCGGGGCCGGGTAGCGGACCTGCTCGCCGCCGTTGGCACCGCCGGCCTCCGGCTGCGCCGCGACATCCGTCTGCGGACACCAGCATGAGCGAGCGCAAGGGGCGCGGCGCCGCCTGGACTGAGGAGCGAGGGGCGAGCGACGAGGAAAGGCGGGGCCTTAAGGCGCCCCGGAGGCGAGCGGAGGCAGGGTGGCGGCGATGAGGGCGACCCGGCCGTGGACGCTGGTCGCCGTGGCTGCTGCCTGCGCGGTCGTGGTATGGCTGATCGTCCGGGTGACGTTTTCCGGGCTTCCGCCGCTCCCGTGGACCGCGGTGCCCGCCCTGCTGATCCTCGCGATCGCGGAGGGCTTCAGCGGCCGGAACGTCCGGGCCAGGATCCAGGGCCGCGGGGGCGGGAAGCCGCTCGCGCCGATCGCCGTCGCCCGCCTGGCCGCCCTGGCGAAGGCCAGCTCGCTGGGCGGGGCCGTGTTCGGCGGGTTCGGCGCCGGGTTCCTGGCCTACACCCTGGGCTCCATCGACAAGGCGGTTCCGAGGAGCGACGCCATCAACGCGGGAGCGACGGTCGCCGCGGCCGCGGTCCTGGTCGCGGCCGCGCTCTACCTGGAGCACTGCTGCCGCGCCCCCACACCGCCCGGCGGCGAGGACGAAGACCGCCAGCGGAAGCAGCCAGGCATCAGATAGCCAGGCTGGCCCGGATATGCTGATCGTCGCCGTCCGGTACCCGGCGAGGACTGGAACGTTGATGAACGCAGACAACCCGACCATCCGGGATGGGCCCGGCCCGTCCGAGCACCCGGCCCAGCTCCGGGTGGGCGTCGTGGGCGCCGGGCGGGCGGGAACCGCGCTCGCGGCCGCGCTGCGCCGAGCGGGCCACGAGGTCGTCGCGGCGTCCGCAGTATCCGACGCCTCCCTCCGGCGGATCCGGCGGGACCTGCCCGGCACCGCGATCAGGCAGCCGGCGCAGGTCGTGTCCGCCGCGGACCTCGTGCTGCTGACGGTCCCCGACGACGTCCTGCCCGGGCTGGTCGCCGGGCTCGCCGCCACCGGGGCCGACCTGGAGGGGCGCCTGGTCGCGCACGCCAGCGGCCGCCACGGCCTGGCCGTGCTGGACCCGGCGGTCCGCGCCGGCGCGCTGCCCCTCGCCCTGCACCCGGTCATGACCTTCACCGGGCGCCCCGACGACATCGACAGGCTGGCCGGGATCAGCTTCGGGGTCACCGCGCCCGACCCGCTGCGGCCCGTAGCCGAGGCGCTGGTGGTGGAGATGGGCGGCGAGCCCGTGTTCATCGCCGAGGAGCACAGGGACCTCTACCACGCGGCGCTCGCGAGCGCCGCCAACCACCTGGTGACCCTGGTCGTGCAGGCCGCCGACCTGCTGCGGGAGGCTGGCGTCGGGCAGCCGGAGCGGATGCTCGGCCCGCTGCTGTCCGCCGCGCTCGACAATGCCCTGCGCCTCGGTGACGCGGCCCTGACCGGCCCGGTGGCGCGCGGCGACGCTGACACCGTCGCCAGCCATATCGAGGCGCTGCGAGCGGCCGCGCCGCAGGCGTTGCCGGCCTACCTGGCGCTGGCCCGGCTGACCGCCGACCGGGCGCTGGCCGCGGGCACCCTGAGCGCGCCCGACGCGCAGCGCCTGCTCGGCGTGCTCGGCGGAGCGCCACGGTGAGCCCGGCGGCGGCCGGCGCGGCGGCGGCCGGCCCGGTGGCGGCCGGCTCGGTGGCGAGCGGTCCGGTGGCGGCCGGTCCGGTGGCGGCCGGCTCGGTGGCGAGCGGTCCGGTGGCGGCCGGTCCGGTGGCGAGCGGTCCGCCCGCAGCCATCCCCGCGCCGGGATCCGCCGCCCCCGTGCTCGCCAGGACCAGGGCCGAGCTTGCGGCCCTGCGCGGCGGCCGGGCCGGGCCGGTGGTGCTTGTCCCGACCATGGGCGCCCTGCACCAGGGCCACCGAGCCCTGCTCCGCCTGGCCCGGGAGATGTCCGCGCCGGACGGGTGCGTCGTGGTGTCGGTGTTCGTGAACCCGCTCCAGTTCGGGGCCGGCGAGGACTTCGGCCGCTACCCGCGCTCCCTGGAGCGGGATCTCGCCGTCTGCGCCGAGGAGGACGCCGCGATCGTGTTCGCGCCGTCCCGCGAGGAAATGTACCCCCACGAGCCCCTGGTCACAGTGGATCCCGGGCCGGTGGGACGTCTGCTCGAGGGCAGCTCACGGCCCGGCTTCTTCGGCGGCGTGCTGACCGTGGTGCTGAAGCTGTTCCAGCTCGCCGCGCCGGACGTGGCGGTCTTCGGCGAGAAGGACGCCCAGCAGCTCGCGCTGGTCCGGCGGATGACCGCCGACCTCGACCTGGGCGTCGAGATCGCGGCGGTGCCGATCGTACGAGACCCGGACGGGCTCGCGGTCTCCAGCCGGAACGCGTATCTGTCGGCGGAGGAGCGATCGACGGCGCTGGCGCTGTCCCGAGCGCTCGAGGCCGGGGCGGGCGCAGCGGCCGCCGGGCCCGCCGGAGTGCTGGCCGCGGCGGACGCCGTGCTCGACAAGGCCGCGGCCGCCGACCCGCCGCTCGCGCTCGACTACCTGGCGCTGGTGGACCCGGTCAGGTTCGCCGCGTCCGGTGACGGCCACCACGGTGCCGCGCTGCTGCTGGTCGCGGCCCGGGCCGGGGCGACCCGGCTGATCGACAACACGCAGGTAATGCTGCCCGGCCAGCACTGATCTCGCCCGAGGGGAGCGTCATGCTGCTGACGATCGACGTGGGGAACACCAACACCGTGCTCGGCGTGTTCGAGGGCGACGAGGTCATCGAGCACTGGCGCATCGCCACCGACCCGGTGCGCACGGCCGACGAGCTCGCGGTCATCCTGCAGGGCCTGCTGGCCCAGAGCGCGCTGTTCAAGGATCCCGACATCAGCGGCATCGCGCTGTGCTCGACCGTTCCGTCCGTGCTGCACGAGATGCGGGAGATGTTCCGGCGCTACTACGGAGACGTGACCGCGGTCATCGTCGAGCCCGGAATCAAGACCGGGATCCCGGTGCGGACGGACAACCCCAAGGAGGTCGGCAGCGACCGGATCATGAACACGCTGGCCGCTGCGCATCTCTACGGCGGCCCGGCGGTCGTCGTCGACTTCGGGACCTCCACGAACTTCGACGCGGTCAGCGAGCGTGGCGAGTTCGTCGGCGGTGCGTTCGCTCCCGGCATCGAGATCTCGGTGGACGCGCTGTCGCGCCGGGCGGCCCAGCTGCTCAAGGTCGAGCTGTCCCGCCCGAGCCGCGCGATCGGCAAGAACACCGTCGAGTCGTTGCAGTCCGGGATCATCTTCGGGTTCGCGGGCCAGGTCGAGGGCATCGTCCGGCGGATGGCGAAGGAACTGGCCCCCGGCGACCCGGACTCGGTGACGATCATCGCCACCGGCGGGCTCGCCCCGCTGATCATCGACGAGGTGGGCGTGATCGACGTCTACGAGCCCTGGCTAACCCTGATCGGCCTGCGCCTCGTCTACGAGCGCAACGCCGCCGACGCCTAGCGCCCGCGCAGCGGCGCCCCCGGCCGATTCCACGATCTCGGACTGAAACCCACGATATGCGTGGGTTTCAGTCCGAGATCATGAAACGTACACCGGAACGCGCCAGGATTGTTGCTGTAGAGGCTGGTGTGACTGAGCGGCGAGTGGCGGGCGCGGTGACAGGAACTGCTTGGCCGCGGCCAGGGGCTGGTGACTGGGCGTGGCAGCAAGCGGCGAGAACTGCTTGGCCGCGGCCGAGGCAGGACCGGTAACCTCGGGCAGGTGACGGATGATCTGCCCGAGCAGATGCGGGTGCGCCTCGACAAGCTGGACAGCATGCGTGCCTCCGGCGTCGACCCGTACCCGGTCGGCTTCCCCCGGACGGCCACGATCGCCGAGGTCCGCGCGGCCCACCCCGACCTGGGGCCGGACACCGCGACCGGTGAGCGGGTCGGCGTCACCGGCCGAGTCATGCTCTCCCGTATCGGGGGGAAGCTGTGCTTCGCCACGATCAGGGACGGCACGGGCGACATCCAGGTCATGATCTCGCTGGACCGGGTCGGCGAGCAGGCGCTCGCGGCCTGGAAGCGTGATGTGGACAGGGGTGACCACGTCGGCGTCGAGGGCGAGGTGATCACCTCGCGCAGCGGGGAGCTCTCGGTGCTCGCGGATTCCTTCGCCATCACCGCCAAGTCGCTGCGGCCGCTCCCGGACAAGCATGCAGGCCTCAACGATCCGCAGGCGCGGGTGCGGCAGCGTTACGTCGACCTGATCATCAACCCAGCCGCGCGCCGGATGGCGGAGATGCGCGCCGTGGTCACCAGGTCGCTACGGGAGGAACTGCACGTGCGCGGCTACCTCGAGGCTGAGACGCCGGTGCTGCAGGTGCTGCACGGCGGCGCGAACGCCCGGCCGTTCGTCACCCACAGCAACGCCTACGACATCGAGCTCTACCTGCGGATCGCCCTCGAGCTCTACCTCAAGCGCCTGGTCGTCGGCGGCATCGAGAAGGTCTACGAGATCGGCCGGATCTTCCGTAACGAGGGCGCCGACGCGACCCACAACCCCGAGTTCACCATGCTCGAGGCCTACGAGGCTTACGGCGATTACGACACGATCGGGGCGCTCACCAGGGAGCTGGTCCAGGCTGCCGCGCGGGCCGCACTCGGCGGGACGATCGTGCGCCGGCCGGGCGGCTCGGAACACGACATCGGCGGGGACTGGCCGCAGGTGACCGTGCATGACGCGGTCTCCGAGGCCCTGGGTGAGGAGGTCACCCCGGACACGAGCGAGGACAAGCTGCGACACCTCTCCGAGCAGGCAGGCATCCAGCAGGACCCGAAGTGGAACCGCGGCCAGGTCCTGCTCGAGCTCTACGAGCACGTCGTGGAGGCGCGCACGGTCGCTCCGACCTTCTACCGTGACTTCCCGGTCGAGGTCTCCCCGCTCACCAGGCAGCACCGGTCCGACCCCCGGCTCGCCGAGCGATGGGATCTGGTCGCGTTCGGCGCCGAGATCGGCACCGGCTACTCCGAGCTGGTGGACCCGGCGCAGCAGCGCGAGCGGCTCACCGCGCAGTCACTGCTGGCGGCCGGCGGCGACCCGGAGGCGATGCAGCTCGACGAGGACTTTATCCGGGCGCTCGAGTACGGCATGCCGCCGAGCGGCGGGATGGGCATGGGCACGGACCGGCTGATGATCATGCTCACCGGGGCGAGCATCAGGGAGACCCTCCTGTTCCCGCTCGTCCGGCCGGACTGATCCGGACGCACGGGCCTGGACGCACGGGCCCAGCGGCACCAGCACCGGCGCGATGCCGAGCACGGCGGGCAGGATCAGGCCCACCGCGCCGAGGATCTCGAGGGCCGAGATGGCCCTGAGGGCGCCGGGACTGAAGTCTTCGACTCATCCCCCACCCGGAAAGGTGGCCAGCTTCTCCCGGGGAATGACCAGATTGTTGATGGCGGAGACCAGGAGGACCGCGGCCAGCACCCCGGCAGCGATCCACAGCACGAGGTTCATCATCAACTCCTTGATCGACGGCCTGTGCCAGATGCGTCAGGCGAGCCAGTTCGGACGTACCAGGCCCGTTTCGTAGGCCAGGACCACGAGCTGGGCCCGGTCTCTTACGCCGAGTTTGGTCATCGCGTGGCTCACGTGGGTGCGCACGGTGGCCGGGCTCATGTACAGCTTGTGGGCGATCTCGACGTTGGTGAGGCCGTCGGCGACGAGTGCCATCACTTCACGCTCCCGCTGGGTGATCGCATCGAGTTCGGCCGCCGGGTGGGGTGCCTTGGCCCGGCTGGCGAACTCGGCGACCAGCCTGCGGGTCATGCTGGGTGAGATGAGCGAGTCGGCCTGACCATGCTGGCGTCGCTCACCCTGCTGCCGGCCATGCTGGGCTTCCTCGGCCCGAAGGTGCTGCGCCGGGCCGAACGCAGAATGCTCGCACAGGACGGGCGCCAGGTCGAGCAGGCCGGAGCCTTCTGGCTGCGCTGGGCCGAAGGGCTCGGCCGCAGGCCACTGATCCCCGCCGTCGCCGCGCTGGCGGTGATCGGCGTCCTGGCCATCCCGTTCCTCAGCATGCGCGCCGGGCTGCCGGACGCCAGCACCGACCCGACGTCCTCGACCACCTACCAGGCCTACCACCTGCTGGCGAAGGGGTTCGGCCCCGGGTTCAACGGACCCCTGGAGGTGGTCGGCCAAGTCAACCGCCCCGCCGACCGGGCACGCTTCGCCGCGTTCACCGCCTCGGCCCGCAGCCAGCCGGGTGTGGCCGGGATCGTGCCGCCGCAGCTCAGCCCGAACGGCAAGGCCGAGGTCGCCGAGGTGTACCCGACCACCGGACCACAGGGCGCGGCGACCACCACCCTTCTTGACCGGCTGCGGGCCGGCGTCCCCCGGGCCGAGGCGGGCAGCACGCTGGCGATCCACATCGGCGGCACCACGGCGGCCAACGAGGACTACTCCCAGGATCTGAGCGCCAAGCTGCCCCTGTTCGTAGCCATTGTCGTCGGACTGGCCTTCCTGCTGCTCGCCATCGTGTTCCGCAGCCTGCTCATCCCGCTGGTCGCATCGATCATGAACCTGCTGTCCTTCGGCGTGGCGCTGGGCGTGATGACCGCCGCGTTCCAGTTCGGCTGGGGCAAGCCGGTGCTCGGGTTCAGCCAGGCAGGGCCGATCACATCATGGATCCCGGCGATAATGTTCGCCATCCTCTTCGGCCTGTCCACCGACTACGAGGTCTTCCTCATCAGCCGCATGCACGAAGAGTGGACGCTCACCGGCGATAACAAGCGCGCGGTGATCCGCGGCCAGGCCGAGACCGGCCGGGTCATCACCGCCGCCTCACTGATCATGATCCTGGTGTTCGCGTCGTTCATCATCGGCGGCCAGATGCCCATCCAGCAGATCGGCCTCGGCTTCGCCGCCGCCATCTTCGTCGACGCCTACCTCATCCGCACCGTCCTCGTGCCGGCGGTGATGCACGTCCTGGGGCGGGCCAACTGGTGCGTGCCCGCCTGGCTGGACCGGATCCTGCCCCGCCTCCACGTGGAGCCCGCCGAGCTGACCTCGGCCGGGCCGCTCCGCGAGCCGACAGGTGTCGGGCCGCACGAGCTGTGAGCTGCACACCGGGCCGTAGCGAGGTCTGGCGGGTCGCCAGACCTCGCTACGGGTGCGTCACCTCCCGCACCCGCCGGCAGGTAGAGGTTCAGGACGACCATCACCGCATCGATGTGGCATAAATGCCAGATAGGTGCCAGATCAGTGAGAAAGTGCCACTTGTGAGGAGAACCTAGACGCGGCCAGGGCGCCCGCTTAGATCAGACGATGTGGACTGCGCCGACGAAGCCGCCCCAGACCGGGTCGATCCGCACGACCTGGCCGGCGGTCGGCGCGTCAATCATCAGGCCATTGCCGATGTACATGCCCTCGTGGCTGATGTCGGCAAAGAAGAACACTATGTCGCCGGGCTGAAGCTCGCTACGCGAGACGTGCTCGCCCTCGTTCCACTGGTCACCGGTGAAGTGCATCAGGCTGATCCCGACGTGGGCGTAGGCCCACATCACGAGGCCGGAGCAGTCATAGGCGTCCGGTCCGGCGGCACCCCAGACGTACGGCTTACCGAGCTGAGTCAGGGCCCAGCGGAGAGCCTGCTCGCCGAGCGAGTCGCCGCGGACCGCGATCTGCGGGTAGCTGCCGGTCCTCTGGAAGGTGGCCAGCGCCTGGGCGTACGCGGAGCTGTTGAGCACGTTCTCCTTAGCCTGGATCTGCGCGACGTTCTTGTTTATCGCCGCAGCCAGCTTGGTGGCCTGGGCTGCCTCCTGGGCCGCGGTCTGCATGGCCCGGTTGGCCACGGCCTCGGCTTCCGCGAGCAGGCTCACAGTCCCGCCCTGCTCGTGGTTCAGCTGAGCCATGATCGACGCCCGATTCAGCAGCTGCTGCGGGTCGGTGCTCTGCAGCAGCTGCAGTGTCGGGTTGTTGAGGCCATCCTGCATGTACCCCGCAGCCGCAAGCCGGGCCACCACCGCTCGGCCCGCGCCCAGCGCCTGCAGGTCGCGCAACGCCGTCTCGTGGGCGACCTTGCTTTCCGCGCGGGCCTCGGTCAGCTGGATCCTGAGCGCGTCGTACTGCTGGCCGAGGACGTCGATCTCGTTGGACAGCCGGTTCGCCGCGGCCACGGTGGCCTGCAGGCCACCGGGCGATCCAGCGGGATCGGCGCTGCCGATGCCGGCAGGCAACGCGAAGCTGGCCAGGGTCGCCGCGCTGGCCAGGATGGCGGCGCGCCCCCACCTCCGCCGTGCGCCGCGCCCCCAGGCACCGCTGCGGGTGCGGGCCCCCCGGGAATAAGCCTTGCCGTACCTGCCCTGGGGCAAGAACTCCACGTGGAGTCTCCTCTCCTAGGCCGCCTACCGGGTTAGCTGACGGGTTCGGGCCGGAGCAGCCCTACGGCGGGTCACGGCCTCCAGGCCGACCGTGACCTGCCGATTCACCCCGGGGATGATGGGTCCCCGGCTCCCCGGAACACGTTTCCGCGTGCCAGGAACTCGGCGGGTCGTCCGCCCACCCTGGTACAGGGCGGGCTGCAACGGGGTAACAGCGATGCAGGTTAATCTAAGTAAGGCATGGTGCACACGTGAACGTCGAAAATTTTGCGCCTGACTGCGCGCAAGGCATGCCGCCCATACTCCACCTGCACCGGGCAGGCACTGCGGAACCTTGAAGTTTCCGCAGCTTATAGCGCGTGTCCCGCTGGCCAAGGCGACCGCTTGGTGACCCAGACGATCGCGGACGACATCCGCCATTGCAGGCGCGCGTGAATCGGCGCGTGATCGGCGCGCAATACAGAAACCTGGCTCGGCGGCGAAGCAATTCGTACTTGTTCGGTGACGTTCTGTGGTCGGCAAATGGGCGGGCCAGAGAGGCGTTTACGATGAGGCACGTGGATTACTTGGTCAGGCCGGCCCGCACCAGTGACGTCCGTGCGATCCGCGGCCTGCTAGATGCCAACGTCGCGTCCGGCCGGCTGCTGGACAAGGCGACCGTAACCCTCTACGAGGACATCCAGGAGTTCCTGGTCGCAGACCGCGCCAGCGACGGGCAGGTCATCGGCTGCGGCGCGCTGCATGTCATGTGGGAGGACCTGGCTGAGATCCGCACGATCGCGGTGGACGAGAGCTGCCAGGGTGAGGGGGCCGGGTACCTCCTCGTGGAAGCGCTGCTCGCGAGGGCCCGCGAGCTTGGCGTGCACCGGGTCTTCGTCCTCACCTTTGCCGTGAAGTTCTTCGGCCGCCTCGGCTTCGAGGAGATCAGCGGGGAAGCCGCGTCCCCCGAGGTGTACGCTGAGCTGCTCCGCTCATACGATGAGGGCGTCGCCGAGTTCCTCGACCTCGACCGGGTGAAGCCGAATACCCTGGGCAACACCAGGATGCTGCTGCGCTTCTAACGCCCGCAGTTCCCTGTCGCGACGACGGCGCAAGCCACGGCAACGAAACGCCCCCGAGAGGTGTCTCTTGGGGGCGGAAGGCGTGCTCACATCACAGAAACCGGCAGGCACTCGTGTGGGAGGCACCCGGAGCGTGCTGACACTTCAAGAACAGGAAAGACGGCGGCGGGAAGCTGCGGATCGGGCGTGCGGGCGTCTCTGCTATATGGACTATGTGGACACCGGAATCCTGGTCCGGCTGGCACGACGATGAGCAGCGCCGGCCCAGCGAATGGGGCCTCGCGTGCGGCGCTGCCACCGGATCCGGCGAAACGCACCGCGGGGACACTGGACACCCGAGATCGCGCCCCGCTCACGCCCGAGGCCACGGCGCGGTCACGGCGGCGGCCGGACTGGACGCTGATCCCTGCCCCGGCGATCGCCCTGGCCGTGATGCTGTGGGGGATCGACGCCCGCCCCTACTGGGGCGATGAGGCGGATAGCGTCTCGGCGGCCTCGCGGTCGCTGCCGCAGCTGATCCGGCTGCTCAGGCACATCGATGTCGTACACGGCCTCTACTATCTGCTGCTCTGGCCCGTGGTCAGGGTCGCGGGACCCAGCGAGTTCGCGACCAGGCTCCCGTCCGCGCTCGCGATGGCGGCCGCCGCCGCGGGAGTCACCGCGATCGCGCGCAGGCTCGCCTCCCGCCGGGCCGGCCTGTGTGCCGGGCTGCTGTTTGCCGCGCTGCCCACGGTCAGCAACCAGGGCCATGACGCGCGGCCCTACGCAGTGGTCACGGCCGCCGCCGTGCTGGCGAGCTATCTGCTGGTCCGGGCCGCCCAGGACCCCCGGCCGCGCTGGTTCGCCGCCTACGGCCTCTCGCTCGCGCTGGTCGGCTACCTCCAGCTGTTCGGGCTGCTGCTCGTGCCCGCGCATGCGGTCACGGTGATCGGGCTGGGCCGGCGGCGCCGGGCGGCGGGGGACGGCCAGCCTGGCGATGCGCCGCGCGCCGCGGCGGCCCGCGGGTGGCTGGTGACGATCCTCGCGGTAGGCGTGGCGGTGGTACCGGTGGCGATCCTGGGCTGGGCGCAGCGGGCACAGATCGCCTGGATACCGAGGCTCGGCTGGCACGATGTCGGTGACCTGGTGAATACGCTGATCGCCGGCTCGGCGGCGGCGGCGGTCGTGATCGCGGCGCTGGGCGTGCTCGGCGGGACCCGGGGCGGCTCGCTCGCGCTGGCCGGGCCGCGGGCACCGGCCCGCCTGCGGGCCCGGGCGGGCGGCCCGGACCGCAGCCTCACCTGGCTGGCCGTGCCATGGCTGGTGCTGCCGCCGCTCCTGCTGCTGGCCGTGTCCGAGATCATGCCGGCCTACAACAGCCGTTACCTGACCTACTGCCTGCCCCCGGTGGCGCTGCTGGCGGGGGCCGGGCTCGCCGCGCTGCGCTGGCCGCTGCGGGCAGCCGCCCTGGTCCTGATCGTGGCGCTCGTGGCGCCGGAGCAACTGACCTTGCGGGCGCAAGGGAACGGCATGCGGGCGGTGGCCCAGTTCCTCAGCGCTCATCGGCGGCCTGGCGACGCCATCATCTATCCCCAGCCGTCTATCCCGCCCTGGTATCTCGCGTACCCGTACGGGCTGGGCCAGCTACGCAACATCGGCCTGGCTCAATCTCCCGGCGCCGCGGGCCGCCTGAATGCCAACAGCGTTCCGTTGCCGGTCCTGCAGCGGCGGGAGCAGAGTGTCCGCAGGATCTGGGTGGTGCAGATGGGGGGTAACCGGAATCCAGCCGCCTACCTCGTGCCTGCCTTCCGGCTCACGCAGGAGTGGAAGCTGGCCGGTTACCAGATGGTGTGGCTCTACACGAAACCGGGCTAAACCGGATCGAGCAGCTCTGGGTGCTCACAGCAGCCTGAGCTGGCGGCTGGCCGGGCGGCCGGGCCGGGTCGGTGACCCGGACCGGTCGAGCAGCGCCGAGTCGATCGCGGCCAGGAACGGTGACGCGCCGGTATCTCGGCTGCTGCCATGCCGGGTGCGGCGGCTGGCGCAGGTCAGGAACAGCCGCGCCCGGGCCCGGGTGATCCCGACGAACAGCAGCCGCCGCTCCTCGGCGAGCTCCGGCCCGGCCAGCGGCCGGCGGCCGGGAACCCAGAGCGGGAGCAGGCCCTTCTCGCATCCGGCCAGGAACACCACCTCGAACTCCAGGCCCTTCGCAGCGTGCAAGGTCAGCAGCGTGATCGCGTCAGCCCGCGGGTCCAGGGCGTCGGTCTCGGCGCCGAGTGAGATCTCGGTGAGAAACCGGTCCATCTCGCGGCCGCAGCGCCGGGCGAGCGGGGCGAGGATCTCGCCTGCGGTGCGCACGTCCACCGCGGCCGCAGGGTCGCCAGCCCCGGCCACTCTCGCGGCCAGCGCTCGCACCGCACGGCGCAGCCGCTCGGCGACGTCTGTGCCGCCAGGACCCGGGTCCCCAGGACCGCCACCGCCGTCCGGAGTATCGGTGCCGCCCGCGCTGGCGAGCCGCATTTCCCTAACGATCTCGGGAACCCTGGTGCGGCGCTCCAGCAGGTCATGTGAGCTCTTCTGGAACGGCAGACCGGCGCGGGTCAGGGCCTGGCCTAACGGCTCGGCCTGAGCGTCGGTCCGGTAGAGTACGGCGATGTCGGACAGGCCGAGCCCCTCATGGCCGTGCGCTCCCGCGCGGCCGGTGTCCAGTGAGTGGAACGATGCCCCGCCGAGCAGCTGCTCGATCTCGCGGGCGATCCAGGCACCCTCGGCGCGCTCGTCAGCGGCCTCGTGAAAGCCGATCAGCGCGTCGGCAGGCAGGGCAGGCAGGGGCAGCGTTCCGCGCGCTGCTCGCGTCTCTGGCGCTCCTGGCCCGGTGGGCGCTGCCCCCGGCCGCGGAGCGGGTTGTAGCACCCGGCCGGGGATGAGAGAGGACGGCGCGATCGCCTGCACCGCCCCGGCGACGATCGTCCCGCTGGATCGGTAGTTCCGGGTCAGCTGCCGCGTGGCCGCGCCGGGATAGTCCTCGCAGAAGCGAAGGAACAGGCTCACATCGGCGCCCCGGAAGCCGTAGATCGCCTGGTCCGGATCGCCGATCACGGTCAGCCCGTGACCTTCGCCGGCCAGCAGCCGCAGCAGCCGGTACTGGGCCGGGTCGATGTCCTGGTACTCGTCCACGCTGATCCGCGGCCAGCGCTCGCGCAGCGATTCGGCGACGGCCGGTTCCGCGGCCAGCAGCGCCGCGGGCCACTCGATGAGGCCGTCGAAGTCCACGAGGTCACGGGCGGCGAGGGCCTTCACGAGCAGTTCCCTGAGTTCGCCGGCGGCCGTCCCCGTGGTCGGGAGCGCCGTGGCCGCCTCGGCCAGCAGCCTCCTGCCCTCCCGCGGTGACCCCGTGAGCTCGGTGGCGACCTCAAGCCGCGCCGCGTCGTCGGCCACGCGGAAGCCGGCGGCCAGCCCCGCCCGCTCATGCTGCTCGCGCAGGATCGCCAGGCCCAGTCCGTGGAAGGTGGTGACCGTGATGCCCGCCGCCTGGCCGGGGAGCAGGGCCGCCAGCCTGCCTCGCATCTCCTCGGCGGCGCGCCGGGTGAACGTGATCGCCAGGCACTCCGGCGGGGCCACCCCGCGGCGGAGCACGTCGTGGGCGACCCGGCAGGTCAGCGTGCGCGTCTTACCGGTCCCCGGCCCGGCGATGATCATCAGCGGGCTCTCGGCCTCCGCCGCGGCCCGCTGGTCGGGGTCCAGGCCGCTGAGCACGAGCTCCGGGGCACCCGCCTGCGCCGGCCGGCGGCCATGGGCCGTCGCGGCTGCCTCCCCGGCAGCCTGGCTGGAGTCAGCCTCCCACGGCTGCTGCAGCCTGGCCTTCCTCTGGCCGGGGGGCCCCGGCGGCCTGCCGGCGTTGTGCGCAGGCTTGCTGTGCGGCTTTGCGGTAGGGCTCGCCGGGCTGGCCAGGTCGAAGAGCGCGTTGCCCCGGTCCAGTTCCCCGGGGCCGAACAGGGCGATCACCCCGTACTCGCCGTCGTAGCCGGCCTCGCGACGCACCTCACCCCGGCGCAGCCGTCCCACCGCCTCCGCCAGCAGGCTGCCGCCGGCCCGGCGCAGATCGTCGGGATCTGCCTCGGTGAGTAGGCCAAGCTCTGGCCCGAGCGCGGCGACGAGCCTGCTCACCTCGGCACCGACCTTCTTGCTCTTCGGGCCGGTACCCAGCATTTCCCCGACTATCTGCGGTAGCTGGACCAGATTGGTAAATCCGGGCGCGCCGGGCGGCCGGTAGCCGGCGGGCCGGTCGGCAAGCTCCGCCACTCGATGCAGCACGCCGATGGTGAGCGGCTTGCCGCACTCCGGGCAGGTTCCTTCGTGCCCCCTGCTCTGCGCGGGCTCAAAGCGCACCCCGCATTTCCTATGGCCATCCAGGTGGTACTTGCCCTCTTCCGGATAGAACTCGATCGTGCCTGCCAGTCCCTCCCCCGTCCGCAGCGCGTCCGCCATCGCGAAGTAATCAAGCCGAACACCGAACGTCGTCGCCTCACGTCCGAGCATCGGCGGTGAATGCGCGTCGGAGTTGCTCACCAGCCGATAGCCGTCGAGCGACGAGCACATCCAGTTCATCGGCGGATCGGAGGACAGCCCGGTCTCGATCGCGAATACATGGCCGGCCAGATCGCCGTAGCAGTCCGCCACGACATCGAAGCCCGATTTGGATCCCAGCACCGCAAACCAGGGCGTCCACGCGTGCGCCGGAACCAGGTAGCAGCCCGGTCCGCCGTCAAGCGTGATCTCGAGCAGGTGGCGCGAGTCCAGGCCGAGAATCGGCCGGCCATCGGACGCTAGGTTGCCGATCCTCGATAGCGCGCGGGTGATGCGCTCCGCCGCCTCGAATGTCGGTGCGTAGAGAAGATGGTGAACTTTCCTTGTCCGCTCACCGCCCCGGTAGATCGTGGATATCTCTGCGGAAAGCATGAACCGCACCTCGCCGCCGCAGCTGCGCGGCGAGCTTCGCCGTAGCCGCACTTCGGCGTCCTTACCTAGCCGGAACAGCCCGGGTTCCGCCGGGACCAGGGACTCCCTCAGCTCGCCGGCCCACCCTGGATGCGTAAAGTCACCCGTGCCGACGACCGTGATCCCCTTGCGGAGCGCCCACCACGCGAGGTGCTCGAGGTCGCAGTCCCTGCTGCAGGCGCGGGAGAATCTGGAGTGGATGTGCAGGTCGGCGTGGAACATGCCGTAGCTGTCCGCTCTCCTGTTGTGGTCTGGCTTCCTGGCCGATCCGATACTGCCACGCGGGTCTGACATCGCGGCGCGGTTGCGGCCGGCCGAGCATGATCGGTTCGGAACCATCTGTCTCATGGCCGCCGCTCCGGGCGGGCCGGTGGCCGCGGGCCCGCCGCGATCGGCGAGAATGCTTATCAGGCGGTTCGACTGCCGGGCTGGTGGCGGAGGCTGGCCGGAGGTCCGCCCTGGGCGGCGGCGGCATCGGCCTTGCTGGCAGATGCCTGGGTGGCGCTGGTCGGATGGCGCGAGGCCAGCACTCTAGTGACCTGGCCGCGGCAGGCGGTTCGCGATCGCCGTCTTGTCGCCAGGAAAGCACGATGAACTGTAAGTACGGAGCCGGCGGTGGAGGTGTGACTGTGCCCCACCGGAGGACGGAAGCAAGCTGCCGGGTAGCTCGCGGCGGACCGGCCGGGAGAGCTACCTGTCCGCGCGCTCCGGACGCCGGGATCTGCTGGTCCGCGAGGCAGCGGGGCAGCGGGGCAGCCGAAGGGCGGGGGAAGACCCTTCCTGGCCAGAGGATCGCCAGCAGGTTCCAGGGCAGCAAGACCGTTCGGTGGCCCGAACGGGCAGGACTCACTCCGGCTCAGTGTTAAGGAACGGTGAGTCCGGTGCTCAAGGATCTGACGGTGCTGGCGCCCCCGCTTCTGGTGGGCGCCGCATTCGTCATCGCAGTCGCCGCGTTCCTGCGGCATGAGATGGGTGCATCTCGCAGGCGTCGCGATCAGGATGAGTCTGGCGATATTTCGGGTGACGGCACGATTCCTGATACCGCCAGCAGCCAAGCGAGTGCGCAGTCGGATGATGAGGACGCATCGGGAGCCGATTGATGACACCCGATCCCGTACTGATTACGGAGAGTTACAGCCATCTTCAGATTGCCTCCAACCCGCGATGTGGAACTCGCGCCACGAATCAGTGTGGCACGAATTGGCAAAGCCAAGCGTTCTGGTATATGTTTTAGCAACTCCTAAAAGGCTTGCTCAGCAGAAAGGCTGGCTCCCATGGCGCAGAAGGTTCAGGTGCTGCTCGTCGACGATCTCGATGGGGGCGAGGCGTCCGAGACGGTGTCGTTCAGCCTCGACGGCACCGCTTACGAGATCGACCTGAGTGGCGACAACGCAGGCAAGCTCCGCAAAGATTTTGCCCAGTACGTCGATCACGCGCGCAAGGGCGGCGGCGGCGGTCGGCGCCGTCGCGCCAGGACAGGTCCGGGGCGCGAGCGGAGCGCCGAGATCAGAGCGTGGGCTAGGCAGCGCGGTCACAAGGTAAGCGAGCGGGGTCGTATTCCGGCTCAGATCATCGCGGAGTACGAGGCCTCGCATTAGCGAGCCGGCATCCCGCGGCGAGCAGATCCGGCACGCGATCGCGTGCCATTCCGGCTTGGCCGCCTTCGTCTGGCGGGCCAGGCATCCGTGGTAGGGCTTTCAGCCCGGGGTCGGCTAGCGCCGATGCAGGGCTAGCCCGGTATCGGGCCAGCATGGTCGGGAATACCAGCGGCGCACCATGTCCCGGTTGTCATGTGTGCGCCGCTGGCCGGCGGGCCTGCCCGCCGACCGATCCCTCCGCTCGGCCCCTCCGCTCGGCCCCTCTGACCCAGCCCCCCGCCCGGCGGGCCTCGACTGGCCCCCCGATGACGCGTTCCTGCTTGGTGCTGGCCCGGGACCGCGAGATGCGCGCTCGGGGCCGCGAGGGACGGCGATGCACCCTCAGTGCCGCCGCGGCCCGGCATATCGCCGGGCGTTCGCTCCCGGCGTAGCCGGGAACACTGCCTGTCTGACCCAGGTTTTATGGGGTGAACGGCGGGCCGCAGGGGAACGTTTTACACGTGCGACATATTGCACGCGAGGCGTTACCCCGTGCACCGGCTACGATGCGGAAGGGAAGGGGCAACACCTCAGGGCCTCCCCCGACCGCCCTGTGAGGAGCGACGAGATGTTCGAGAGGTTTACCGACCGGGCGCGGCGGGTTGTTGTCCTGGCTCAGGAAGAGGCCAGGATGCTGAACCACAACTACATCGGCACTGAGCATGTCCTGCTCGGCCTC
>Ga0209648_10000969_pt1 | contig 22843 bp, 19 predicted proteins | sample GraSoi2013_115cm_FD_185830 | JGI IMG/M metagenome (GOLD analysis project Ga0209648, IMG submission 185830) | Grasslands soil microbial communities from the Angelo Coastal Reserve, California, USA - Sample 9_17_2013_115cm (SPAdes) (version 2) | ecosystem: Environmental > Terrestrial > Soil >... | reverse complement strand
CATCGTGGCTTCTCTGGACAAGGAAAAAGGGGAGGCTCTGCGGGAGAAGTACAGCAAACAAGTCGAGCACTACGAAAGCGACAAGGAAGACATCAGCAAAGAGGCGAAGGACTTGGAAGCCGACCGCAATTTGGCAGCGCGCAGAGCGGACCGCTACGATGGTGGGGAGGCCTTACTGGAGATTGGGCTGGTGATCTGCTCGATCACCCTCTTGACCAAACGAAAGGAGTTCTGGTTCAGCGGCATGTCCATTGGCGCGCTGGGTGTCGTTCTTGCAGTGACGGGTTTCTTCTTGCATTAAGCTAAGCACGTGCCGGGGGTTGCGAGCTTCGCAGCAGGGCGATTTCCTGCGCCAGACGTTCCAGCCTCCCAATCAACTCCTGGTGGCGTACGTCCTCGCTGCCGGGCTTCTTGCCAATGAAGGTCAACGTTCCACCGGGTTCAAGGACGCACTGTTCGACGTCGGAAATTGAGCCGAAGCCCTGTTTCCGGGCGGCAGCTTCGAGTTGTGCCATGGTGATAAGCTCCATCTTCAGATGCTTGGTGCGAACCTTGCCCCCCTCGATCAAGACATCCGCCCGGCCTTCGACCAACTGGTCGAGCTTCCTATGGTCGTAGAGAAAGCGCACGACCAGGTAGTTCGTGACGAGCAGGGAAGTGGCACCGATCAGCCCGCCCAGCACGCTGTTGTCTTCGCCAATGATGGCGTTCTGCACCGTATTTGAAAGCGTCAGCAGGACGACCAGGTCGAAGGGATTGAGCTGGACCAGTTCGCGTTTCCCTGAGAGCCGCAGGCTGATTACCAGGAACGCATAAACAATAATGGGGCGAAGGACTTTCTCGAGCAAGGGAAGTCCCATGACGAACATATCTTTCCAAATGTCGTGCATTGTAAGTTCTCCTTCTCAGGGTGTATGAGCAGGTTACGACTGGGCAGCGTGCCGTTGCCTAAGAGAATGGCTGCAGCGTAACACGCGCGAAATTTGAGTAAAAGCCACCTATCCTAATGAATCTTTGGATGCCTCTTGTGCCATTCGGTGTGCTGCTGGAACGTCCGCGCTGCTTGGATAACTGCAAAATCGTCGCCCGCTCTTGCCACAAATTGCAAGCCGACCGGCAGGTTTTTCTCGGTTAATCCGCAGGGCACAGACATCGCCGGAAGACCGCAGATATTGCCGATGCCGCCCAGCGGGTCCGGAAAAGCAAGATCGGTTTCCAAATTCAGCGTAAGAGGCGTGGCTGCCACGGGCTGAGCGGCGGTCGCGAGAACGTCAAACGTCTCAAACAAAGCATCCATTTTCTTTTGGATGATTTCTCTCACTTTGAGGGCTTGCAGATAGTCGGCGGCCGAGTACTCCTCGCTCACATAGCCGGCAATTTGCCCGAGCGGATCGGTCAATTCGCTGACTCGCCCGGAACGAATCAGTGAGCGAAAAGACGCGGCGCTTTCCACAGCAACGATGATGTTGCCCGCATCCTCCCACGGACCCATTGGCAATTTGGCATCCTTTACGCTTGAAAACTGCTTCTTGATGGCTTTCAAAGCCGCGGCCACAGGTTTGGCCACGCCTGGCTCAAGGGACTTCCAGGCATTCGTAAGCCAACCAATTTTCAGCGGCCGCGCCTGCAATTCCATGGAAGGAGAATAAGTGAAGGCGGCCCTGTCGATAGGCAGCGTTCCGCGGTCTTTGGGGTCATGTCCCGCGATGGCGGCAAAAATGCGCGCACAGTCCTCCGCGCTCCGCGCCATCGGTCCGATCTTGTCCATCGAAGGCGCGAGGGCCATCGCGCCGTAACGGCTGACTCGGCCGTAGGTCGGCCGCAGGCCGCTCACGCCGCAGAACGCCGAGGGACACATGATGGAACCCCATGTTTCCGTGCCGATGGCAAAGGCCGCGAGGCCCGCGGCCACGATCGCCCCTGACCCGGAGGACGACCCGCAGGTCCAACAAGTGGTGTCCCAGGGATTCCTGGTCTCCCCTTGCAACGATGCGGAGGCGAAGCGGTAGCCCATCCCGCCAGCCAGCTCGATCATCGATGCTTTGCCGATCATTACTGCGCCTACGCTATTCAGATGCTCGATCACGGTCGCGTCATAGTCGAAAACCTGATTTGCATAGGGCTTTGCGCCCCAGGTAGTCGGAATTCCTTTCACCGCCAGCAGGTCTTTCGCAGCATAGGGAATCCCGTGAAGCGGGCCACGGTAGTGCCCGCGCCGAATCTCTTTCTCCGCGGCCTTCGCCTGTGCGAGAGCGATTTCGGGGGTCAACCTCGCGAAAGCGTTGAAGCGCGGGCCGAGCTTTTGACTGCGGTCGAGATACGTCTGGGTCAATTCCACCGGTGAGAGTGTCTTCGATTCGATGCGTTTTGCGAGTTCGGTTACCGGGAGATAAAAAATCTCTTCGCCAGGCATTCGGGACACCCCTCAGGAGCTCTTCGGCGTAGTGGCCGGTTTCGATGGTGCGGCTTTCGGGGAGGGTTTCTTCTCGCGCTCCAGCAGCGGCTTCAGGTAGAGTGCCGGCCCGTCCCCGTTATCCGTCGTATATGCCCGCAGACGATCGAGCGGAGGCTGCGCTTCTGTCGCCAGTCTTCGAATATCGGCTTTTTGCGCGTCAGAAAGACGGCTGCCGTACCGGGCGAGGATCGCCTGGGCACGCGACTCAACCTCAACCTGGCCTTCCGGTGACAGCTTTGGCGCGTTTGGCGGCTGCTGCGCTTCTAGCGGTGAAGCTAGAGGTTCCGCGTTCAAAAGTTGACCCGGCGTAAGTGAGGCGGCGACAGACACAAAGGCTGCGCGACGCGCAAATTCCCGGCGGGAAATCGCAGACTCGTTCTTCTTACCCATCGAGGTTCTCCCCGCTAACAAAACTCTGTATGAAAGGCTCAAAGTGAGGCTACTGAATCCGAGTTCGAGCGTCAATCGGCCACACGGACGCTGTGTGGGAGTAGATATTGAACGGTTCCACTTCGGTGCGGTTATTCCACGTGCGTGAGCGTGCGAATCTGCGTTTCCAGCGCCTGGTTATATTGCCGCTCGATCTGCAGTTCCGTCTGTAATTTCTTGACGAGCAGGTCAAGGCGGGCAATCTCGATGCGAAGCTTCTGTATGTCGGACGCAGTCGGGGCAGGCCGCGCTGGGACGCCGAGGGATGCATGAGGATCGTGTTGCGGTGGCAGAGGCTGGCGCGGAGTAAACGCCTCGGCGAGTGCTCGCGGCCAGGCAGATTCGGGAGCTGTCTGCGCCTCTGGCGGCGGGGGCGCGACATTGCGAGGTCCCGCAGGAGCTACGGGCGGCGCAAAAAGGTTGCTCAGAGCATTTGAAGAGACGGAGTGTTCGACCACAGGCGCGGGCGCTGCACGTTTTGGCTCCAAAAGGCTCTTCACCCGGGCGATCAATTCCTGCGGTTGAAAGGGCTTGCGAATCAGTTCATCGGCTTTCACGGCGACCGCTTTATCGGCAACGCTCTTATTGACCACGCCGGACATCAACACAACCGGAGTGGCGCTGAATTCCGGATGTTCTTTGATCCGGCTGCAGACGGAATAACCGTCCTGGTCGGGCATGATGACATCGGTGATCACAACGTCGGGGCGATTTTCTTCGAACTGCGCAAGTGCGGAGGCCGCGTCAGCGCACGTGATCACGTGGATGTTCTCGCGGCGGAAAGCGATCTTGATGACTTCGCGCATTGTGGCGCTGTCGTCGATGAAATAGACGATGGGTGTCCGCTTGGCAGGCGCTTCGCCCAGCGGCGGAATAGTCATCGCTTCGCTCATTGGGCTTCCTTATCCGCCATGTCTCGCGATCCTTCATCGTATTCGCGCATGGCATCCAGCATCAGATCGGTGGCCGACCGCAGCACTGTGCGTTGCGGCGACGTCGTTCCATAGACGAATTTGTATACCCCTGCGCCGCCGTTTACGCAGCTCTTCAGGATGTGAATGACAGCTTCATCGCCAAACAAATTGCCGCATTCTGCGTGCACAATCTCTCCCGCGTCATAGAACAACACACCGTCGGTCTCTCCCGCATTGATGTGCAATGCGCCCGTCTGGTGGGCGTGGCCGAGCATCTGCATCACGCCGGTAAGGTCGTGGTGCGTCAAGTTCCCGCTGAGACTGGTGTCGGACTGGGCGAGCATCTGCGTGGGTTGAAAGCCTTCCATCTTGCTGATGATGATTTGCTTCACGTGCGCGGCAATGGCGGCCGGTTGACGACTGCGATCAATGTAATCATCACAGCCGGCCTGGAACGCTTCCATGAGGGCGCGCTGGCTTCCGTTGCCAAGCGCGATGATGGGCAGGTTGGCGTTTTTTGAATCGGCGCGAATGATTCTTGCGATTTCTAAGGCTCCCATCTCCCGCATGTTCGTTGCGCAGAGGATGGCGCTCGGCGCGTCATATTCGAGTGTTGTGAGCGCAAATGCCGCTTGCGTGCTGGGCGCGACTTCAAACCCTTCGCGTTTCAGCGCGTCGCCGAGGCGCTTCGCAAAATAAACATTGCTGTCGATCAACAGAATCTTGACGGGGCGTTCGGCGGGGTTCACGGCCGTGCCTCCAGTGCTCCCCGGGCCGCCCTTTCCCCAAGTACTCCGTCGGTCCCCGGTGTGAGCGCGTCCAGATTCAATACTTCAATTACGTCCCCGTCATGCGATAACCATCCCGCGACATGGGGTGCGTCGGCTTCCCCCGCGGCCGTCATCTCCGCGTTGATCAATTCGCATTCACCGGTGACCGGCAGCGCCACCCATTCCGTCTGCGCGCCATAGTGTCGCCCGGCGATGAGGTAAAAGCGGAGCGATGTCAGACGCTTTCCGGTCAGTGCCTCGGACACGTCGCATACCGGAACAATCCGCCCTCTTCGCAGAATCACGCCTTCGATTTTCGGCGTGTGGTGCGGAAAACGAAAAACGCGGCTGGGCGCGACGAGTTCCGCAATTTGTCTCGCAGACATGGCGAAACGCCGTTCGCCCAATCGCAGCAGGACGAACGACTGCAATTCGAGTTCGAGCGACTTCGTCATCGGGCCAGTTCTGTTCCCTCGGCTCCCTCTTCAGCGGGGTTCTCTACAGGCTCCAGAGCCGCATCGAGCAAAGCAAGTTCTTCGGATGAGAGGAATCCTTCTGGATGGACTACTGGTACGACATTTTGGTCAAGCGCGGTCAGCCCACGGTACCATTGCCGCTCTTCATGGCAGAAGCAAAGGGGAAGCGCCTGGAGCCGCGTCATGCTCGTCATCTTCTCGATGCCGTCGATCAAGAGTCCCGTGCGAGTCTTGCGCAGCACGAAAACCAGCGTTCCAGAGGAAGCAGGGAGGTTAAAATGCGCGGCCGCGTTGACGATGAAGAGCGACCTCTCGCCTCGCCGCACGACCTGGCGCACTTTTCGCAGCCCGGGCGCTTCTATTTTCGTTGCGCTGCCTGAAAGGCTATCCACGCTCCGAACTTCCTGTACGGAAGCCGAAGATACGGCAAAAACCTGTCCGCTGACCCGAAACAGAATAATCTGCTCCGTTCGCACCGGGCTTGTCTTCGCTGGAGCTGCCAGCCGCATCAGCGAACTCCTGCGGGTGACGGGCGGCAAATGGCGAGGACGCGCTTCTCGATGGCCGCATAGATGTCGTCAATGCCCAGAACCTGATCGACGGCGCCTCCCTTGATAGCCTCGGACGGCATGCCGAAAATTACCGCTGTCGCTTCGTCTTGAGCGAGCACGAGACCGCCAGCGGACTTGATCGCCTTGGCTCCATTGGTTCCATCGCTTCCCATGCCAGTAAGCACGCCGGCGATGCTCAACGCGCCCGCGTAAGCAGCAACGGATTCCATGGTGATGTCGATATTCGGGAGATAGCCATTGATCCGGCCCGAGGCGCCGTCAAGCTGGATCCGCCCCGTCGGTGTGACGCGCAGATGTTGCCCGCCGGGGCAGATGTAAAGGGTCCCCGGTTGCAGCGATTCACTGGCTTCGGCTTCTTTCACGCGAATTTCGGTGAATTCGGCGAGTTGCGCGGCGTATTGCGTCGTGAATGACGCGGGCATGTGTTGCACCAGGATGACCGCGGCGGGGAAGTCGCGCGTGAAACCGGGAGCAATGCGCATCACCGTTGCCGGTCCGCCCGTTGACGCTGCCAGCACGACCACGGGGAAGCGCTGGTCAAGGCCGGAAGCGGGCGCGGGGCGGTTGTTGACGGGTGCGGGAGAGGCAGTCTTGGCGCCATTGGCATTCTGAATCGTCGAAGCGAGGCGTGACGCGGTGCGCACGACGCGTACTTTGGCAGCCATGCGCACCTTGCGAAGGAGCTCTTCCTTCACGCTCTGCATATCGAGATCAATAGCGCCTGATGGCTTGCCGACAAATTCAATCGCGCCAAGTTCCAGCGCGCGAAGGGTGCTGGCCGCGCCTTCCTTGGAATCAGAGCTGACGATGACGATGGGGCGCGGATTCGTCGTCATGATTTCCGCCGTGGCTTGGAGACCGTCGACGCGAGGCATATTGATGTCCATGGTGATGACGTCGGGCTTGAGCGATTCCGCCATTGAAACGGCCTCGCGTCCGTCCTTGGCGTTGCCGACGACCTGCATCTGTCCGTCCGCGTTGAAAATCGTCTCCAGCACCTTGCGCATGAAGGCGGAATCCTCCACCACCAGAATTCGAATCTTCTTGTTGGTGGTCGCCATTGTTCGCCTACGCCACCGGAGCGACCGGGCGCGGAGCCCCCGTTCCCATGAGTTGTTCGACCGCAGCGACCAGTTGATCTTCCTGCACGGGCTTGGTCAGAAATGCCGCTGCGCCTTCCTTGAGAGCCCGGTCGCGGTGCTTTGCTCCCGCGCGGGACGTAACAACCATCACCGGAATTCGGCGCGTCGAGGGGCTCTGCCGCAACTGCACCATCAATTCGTAGCCCGTCATGCGTGGCATCTCGAGGTCGGTGATGACAAGATGGCAGCCGTGTTGCGCCACCAGTTCCGCCGCCTCCAGCCCATCGGCTGCCAGCTTCACGCGGTAGCCATTCTTCTCGAGCATTCGGCCGACGAATTTGCGCACGCTGATGGAGTCGTCCGCAACGACGATGACGCGCTCTTGCTCGATGCGGTCGATAGCCTCGGAAGGAATGGTCCCACGCGCAATCGCTGCCGAACCGGGCGCAAAGATGCGGGCGGCGCTGGCATTGGCCTGGATGGGCCGGCGCTCGCTCTGTTCCGTCGCCACCATGCGGTTCAGATCGATTAGCAGAATCAAGCTGCCGTCGGGCGCAATCGTCGTTCCCGGGAATAGTTTCACCCGCCGGAGATATTCGCCAAGATTCTTGATGACGATTTCGTCCTTACCAAGAACTTCTTCCACAACGAGGCCGATCTGCCGGCTTCCGGCATTCGCCACGACCATGCGGAAATACCCGTTGATCGGTTCAAGGGGCGGCAAGCCCAGATAGGTATCCAGGCGGACGACCTCGGTCACCACGTCGCGAACCTTGGTCAACAATTTTCCGCCGACGTCCTCGATCTCATCGGCGCGCAGGCGGCGGATTTCCTCGACGACTGCCAAGGGCAGCGCGAAATTCGTTGCCCCGCACCGCACGAAGAGGGCAGGAGAGATAATCAGCGTGAGGGGCACCTTGAGCGTGAACTTCGTGCCCCGGCCGCTCGTGCTCTGGATATCGATTTCGCCATTGAGGGCATTCAAGTTTGACCGCACCACGTCCAGCCCGACGCCGCGTCCAGCCAACTCCGTTTTTACCGGAGCAGTCGAGAAGCCCGGGTGGAAGAGCATTTGACGAAGATCGCGCTCCGTGAGACGGTCAGCTGTCTCCGGGGAAACAAGGCTTCGCTCAATCGCGCTGTGCTTCACGCGCTCGTAATCAATACCGCGGCCGTCATCTTCGACTTCGATGTAAATCTGATTGCCGCGGTGATAGGCGCGCAGCATGATGTTCCCCGTTGGGGCCTTCCCAGCGCCGACTCGTTCGCTGCTGTGTTCGATACCGTGCGCGACCGAATTGCGCACCAAGTGAACAAGCGGATCGGAAATCTGCTGGATGATGTTGTTGTCAAGTTCGGTTTCACTGCCCGAGAGATCAAGCGCCACCTGCTTGCCGGTTGATTTCGCGGCGTCTCGCACCGCACGGGACAGCCGTGAATATAGCGTCCCGATGGGAACCATTCGCGCCGCCGTAATCTCATCCTGCAGGTGATGCGCCAGCTTCGTGAATTCGTCGATGTCGCCTTCGACGCGCCCGATAAATCCTTCCAGCTGCGATAGCACCTCATTCACGTCTGCCGAAATCTCCGCCATCGAGCGCGACAAAATATTGAAATCGTCGTAGCGGTCCATTTCCAATTCACTGAATTCCGACCAGAAGGACTTATCGCCCGCAGCCGCGCTGGCAAGCATCCGTGGCGCCGTCCCCGCGCTCCATGGTCCGGTGCCGCGGTTCGAGCTGATGCGGTTGAACTCATATTTCTCTTGAAACTCCGCGACCTTGCCTTGCAGCCGTTCCTTCGAAAAACTCAGCGTGTCGATGAGCTTTTCGAGTTCCGCTACGCGGCCCACCATGCGCGTACGGTTAATGACCAGCTCACCGACCGTGTTCATCATGCGGTCGAGCCGTGCAAGCGCGATGCGAACCGATTTTGCTGCTGACCTGCCAGGGGCAGGTTGTTTCGCCGCCTTCTTTGCAAAGGCGGCGGCCAATGCGGTCGATTCTGTTTCTCCCGCTTGCTGGTGTTCCAACCTTGCAGTCGATTCCGCGGGGGGCACGGCCTCTTCCGGTTCGGCAGGAGCGAACTCCGCGATGCGGCCGAGCAGGGAATCCACACCAGCCCGCATGTCGGATTCATGCGCCCACTGCTTGTGAAGAGTCTTCCTCAGAACGTCAACCGACTCCAGGCACAGATCCACAACCGCCGGCAATGGTTCAATCTCACCATCGCGCAAGCGCCCGATCAGATCTTCGACACGGTGAGCGATTCCGCCCAGCCGTTTCAATCCCACTTGCGCCGCGGAACCTTTCACCGTGTGAATGGCGCGAAAAAGTTTGTTGATCTCTTCCGGATTGTTGTTGCCTTCCAGCGAAATCAGGCAATCACTCACCACTTGGAGATGCTCTTCCGCTTCTGGTTGGAAGAACTCGAGAATTTCGCCCGGCACCTCATCGTCCCCAGGCAGCGCGTCAAAATAGGACCCCGTTGCAGCGGCGACGGGCGGTTCGCGGTCCTCCGCCGAGGCAAATCGCTCGGCCGGCTCCGGTTGAGCAAGATTCAGTGGCGGAGGCTCCGTCGGAAACGCGAAGCGATAGCGCTCTTTGAAAACGGAAATGTCATCGACATTTTCTTTGCCAGTGTCGCTGATTTCCAGGAGATCGGTTTCGAGCACGGAAATTCCGTCCGCAAGAAACTCCGTCAATGGCCCGTGAAGGTCCTCGCCGAGCGGCGCGTTCAACGCATACTGAAAGACGTGCGCGAGTTTTGCGGCAATTTCCGAAAAGCGCGGGAATCCATAGCTGGCCGAAGTGCCGCCGAGCGTATGCGCCGAGATGTACAAGCGCTCCAGCTCTTCCCGGGGCGGATCAACATCTTGCAGCACGCTCACGTATTCCCGCAGATATTGCAGGTGCTCCGAGGCTTCCTGGAGGAACACTTCGACGGCTTCGCGGTTCGGCGCGCTCACGCTCGTCCCTCCGTCACGAGTTCGGGTTTCTGCAATTCATCGGCAGTCGGTTTCCGGTAGAGAATGCAGTCGTTCAGCACGATGGCCTGAAACTTCACCGGCATCTTGGAGATGGACTCCGAATGTCCCAGGAACAGGTAGCCGCCGGGTTCCAGCGTGTCGTAGAAGCGTTGCACGAGCGAGTGGCGGCGTTCTTCTGAGAAATAGATGAGGACGTTCATGCAGAAGATCACGTCCATGCGTCCGACATACACCGCGGAAGCCAAGTTCATCTGCGCGAAAGAGACCATCTTTCGCAGTCTTGGCTTTACTTGATATCCGCTGTTGACCCCGGAAAAATGGTTTGCCAGTTGCTTCTCTTTCACGCTTGCAATGCTGCGACCCTTGTAGATCCCGCGTTCGGCGTGCTTCAGGGCGTGCCGCCCCACATCGGTTGCAAGGATCTCCACGTTCCAGGAATCCGCAAACGAAAGTGAATCGGCGATGGTCATGGCTATGGAATAGGGTTCTTCGCCGGTCGCGCATCCGGCGCTCCAGATCCGGAGCGTCCGGGGATTCTTCCAGAATTTTTTCACATGCAGCTCAGGCAGGACGCGCTTTTCGAAAGCCTCGTACACACCGGGATACCGGAAGAAACTGGTTTCCTGCGTCAGCAACCGTTCGAGCAGCGCTTCGTATTCGAGGTTGGACTTGCGCATCACGCGCAGCAGATCCGTGCCCCGCTCCATTCCTTTTGCGCGCAGATGCTCGCGCACGCGCGCGGAGAAGAAGCGCTCGCGCGATTCGTCGAAGCAAATTCCCGTCCGCTCTTCGATTAGCATGCGGATCTCGTTCAACTCGTGTTCGCTCGGCCCGTGCACTGATCCCTGGCGTTCGGTCATCGTTTTCCCATTTTTGGGGTCTTCCTCTTCTTTCCGCCGGCGGCGAAGAAGAGACTCTCTGCTTAACGAAGAGCGCCTGCCGGGACGGGCCGCTCGGAATCTTCACGCGCATGGACCCCCTTCGAGGACGCGCGGAATTGCGCCAGCGCTTCGTTCAACTGATCCGAGAGTTTGACCAGCTGGCTAACCGTCGCCACCGTTCCGCGCGTTCCCTGCGACGTCTGCCGTGTAATGTTGGAAATAATCTGCATCGCGTGCGCCACGCCTTCCGTTCCGCGCACCTGCTGCTTCGATGCCAGGGAGATTTCCTGAACGAGTTCTGCTGATTGGCGCACCACGTTTGAAATGGCGTCCAGTGCGCGGCCCGCCTGATCGGCCAGCGTTGCGCCGGCTTCCACTTCCTTGGTGCCTTCTTCCATGACCACCACCGCCTCGTTCGTCTCCGCCTGAATCGCCTTGATGAGGGCTGCGATATCCTTCGTTGCGCTACGGCTGTGTTCTGCAAGCTTGCGGACTTCGTCCGCGACCACGGCAAAGCCTCGGCCGGCCTCCCCGGCGCGCGCCGCTTCGATGGCGGCGTTCAACGCCAGTAAGTTGGTTTGTTCCGTGATGTCGTTGATCACGTTGATGATTTCTGAAATTTCCAGCGACCGGTCGCCCAGCGACTTGATTTTCTTGGCGGTCGCCTGCACGGAAGCCCGGATGCGCTGCATTCCTTCGAGTGTGTCGCGCACCGCGCGGTTTCCCTGTTCGGCGGCGTCCAGGGCGCGGCGTGCGGCTTCCGCGCTGGCTTCCGCGTTATTCGAAACTTGTTTCATGGAGACGGTCAGCTCTTCCACGGCGCTGGAGGTGTTGGTAATTTCCTGGTCCTGTTGCGTCGCGCCCGCTTGCATTTCATCCGCGGCCACCAGAATGTTGTTGGAGCACGCCGTAACTTCCATGGCCGCTTTGCGAACGCGCTCGAGAACTTTGGTGAAGTTGTCGAGCATGTAGTTGATCGAATCCGTGACGTTGCCGAGAGCGTCGTTGGTCACCTTGCCGCGCTGTGACAAGTCGCCGCGGGCCACCTGATTGATTACGCTCAGCAGCTCCGTAATGCTGCGCTGCAGCGCGTCGTTCGCGTCCTGGTTGCTGTTTGCCTTGGAAACCTTGGCGACTGCGCGGTTCAGATTTTCCGCGATGTAGCCCAGCTCGTCATTCGTGTTGACATCGGCGCGCGCGCGCGGGTCCCCGGCTGCCAGGCGTTCCGAGAATTCCGCGAGAGCCCGCACCGGCCCCAGCAGCGCGCCAAACCGCCACGCGAGAATCAGCGCCGTGCCCGCCGCCAGCACGATGGCGAGGATCACGGTCCCCCCGGCCGGCGAGCCAAAATCGAACAGGGAGGCCTCTCCAGCTTTCTTCCCGGCGCTGAATGCTAGCGTGAGAACGGCGAAGAGAACTAAGCCGTTCAAAAAGACCAGCGTCCAGATTGTGGAACTCAATCGCGATTTCATGCCTTCCTCCAAATCTCTTCCGCGGAGCCCGCGCCGTCGGCCGGCGTCGTCCCCACAAAATTCAAATGCTGGGCCCCGGAAAAACCTCGAGCAGCCGCTGCAGATCGATCACCAGCGCCAGCCGGTCGTCATGCCGGAGCATCCCGACGCAATGCGGCACGTTCTCCGGCGCTTGCTCGAGCAAATCCTCGGTGTTCACCGAATACGTTCCGATCACTTCGTCGGCGGCAATGCCGATTCGAACGTCATCGTGATGGCTCTCGCTGCGCAGGGAAGCGACGACAACGTGCTTGGGGAGCAACCCCGGCCGGCGGCCTTCGGTGATTGCGATGTCAATCAGCGGCACAATCGCGCCGCGCAAATTGAAAATTCCCACGAGATACGCGGGGCCAAGGGGAAGTTTGGTCAGCAGCGGCCATTCCAGCACTTCCTCAACATCCAGAACCGGCAGGCAGAACCGTTCGCGTCCGCTGCGGAAAACGCAATACTGCGACTCTGGTGGCCGCTCTTCGGTCGGTCCCAGGGCTTCCAGCAGGTCGGTATCGGCCTCTGCGGGAAGCGGAACCAGATGAAAGTCTTCCTTCATCGCCAGTTCTTTCCTTCAAAAACTCTCATGCGAACCGCCGGACCGCGCGAAGCAACTCTTCGCGCGTGAAAGGCTTCGTCACATACCCGTCGGCGCCTTGCTGCTGTCCCCAAAACTTGTCGCTCATCGAGTCCTTGGAGGTCACCATAATCACCGGAATGGAGTTAAATTCGGCGCTCCCCTTCAGGTCGCGGCAGACTTGAAATCCATTTCGATCCGGCATTACGATATCAAGCAGGATGACGCTGGGACGCTCGCTCACAATGGCTTCCTCGACGCGCCTAGGGTCGCTCAAGCCCACCGGCCAATAGCCTTCCTTTTCCAGCAAGCCTTGCATCAGCCTGACCTCCGCTGGTGAGTCATCGACAATCAGGACTTTTTTGTGCACTGCCGTGCTCTCCCCATAGTTGTCCACAGAGGAGAGGTGCACGTCAGCAGCCAGCTTTTGGGTTCTTCGTGGGCTTGTGTCGTTTCAAGCTAAGCGTTTGTTTCTGAGTAGGTTACAGCGCCACGGGAGTGGTTTCAGCGGGGCCGCGAAATCGCTGATGGCGTCTCTTCCGTCTCACCCTGAGATGCATTCTCAGCTTCCCTCATCTCGTTCGCCAGCGATGAGAAACGCTGCATGATCTCGTTGATTCTAAGCGCCATGCTGTGGATGGTCTTGATCTGCGCCAGCGACTGCGAAGACAATTGCCCGGGCTCCAGGAGGAGCAATTCGGCATTCCCCAGGACGGAAGTCAGAGCGTTGTTTACGCTGTGCTTCATGTCAAGCATATAGCGGCCAAGCATGGCGTCACTTTCGTTCTTGGTGGCGTTTCGCTCCGCCTGCCGTGCAATCCGCATGGCTTCTGCCCGGCGCAACGATTCTCCGGCAACCAGCAGAAGCGTCTGCGCCCAATCTTCGCGAAGCGGGATATGCACTAGCCTCGGGTATTTGACCCTCAATTGCCCGAATTCCCTCGTATCTGCCGGCGCACAGAGAATGACTGCTGTCGACGGATTGAGGGATCGCAACACGCTGGTCAGTTTTCCGTCGTGTATGGGACCCACAACGATGAGGTCGTGAGCGGGTGCATCCTGGTCCTGCCACGAGTCACTGTTGAGGACCGTAACGCCAGGAGCCTGGCGTTCCGTTTGCCAGCAAGCCGTCAGCAACCGGGCGAATTCGGTTTCATCGGTCAGGATAACTACGTTGGCATGTCGCAATGAAGGCCCGCTCCTGAGTTTCCATCCAGCCCGGCCGGATCACTTCGCATCCCTTACAGTTTCTCTGCTTCGCCGAGCGCCGAGATCAGACGTTTCGTGCTGATTCCAAGATTCACGGCCGCTTCCGTGTCTTTTGCCTGCTTGGCCACGTCCACGCGCTCCTGCAATCGCGTCACTTCCACGCGTACCATGTTCATGGCTCTGTCCAGCGATGTCGTATTCCCCGTTTCTTTGGCGGATTCCGTCGCCGCGGTGACGATTACCCGGGCCACTACGGCGCGCCTCAAATCTTCCGCTGACGGCCCGTCTTCACTTACGAATGCCGTTACTTCCCAGGATGACATCAGGATCCGCGCTCCACTGATCTTGACGGTGGTCATTGACCTGCCGCGCAAAGGCGGGGTTGCGATCAATTGCTCCCAGATTTGCTCCATGCAGCTTTCAAAATCCAGCGCCACCAGCGGATCGGGTGCCGCAGCGGCAGGTGCGGAGACCCGCTCCTTCGGTTTCGCGTTGGCGTTGAGTGCGCCCGACTCCGCGGCGGGTTTTTTTGCCCCCGGAAGAGGCTTCGCCGCCTTTGTGAATGTCGCCTGCGGAGCGCTTTCGGCTGATTTTTCGATTGTTTTTTCGAGCGCCAGCTCCACATCAGTTCGTAATCCAAGAAGTTTCTCAAACGCTTGGCTGACGCTTCGTTCGGTGTACTCCATCTGGAAGGGCTGTTTCCACTCGTCGGCAATGGTGTGAATCTTATTGAGCGGCTCGCCCGATGAGAGTCCGAAATGACGGCAATCCATGACGCGCAGACCGGCGGATTGAAGCTGGCCAATGCCGCTGCGGATGGCGATCAAGTCCGCGTGCATCAGCTCGATGAGCGTCCGGCGAAGCAGGAAGTTGAAGCGGATGAAAGCCACGAGAGCCGCAGGATCGTAGAACATCCCACCGGCGGTCTCTTTCACCTTTCGGCCCTGTACAATGAAATCCGTCTTCAGGATCTGTCGCAGGCTGCGAAAACTGCGCAGCGCTTCGATCATTTTCTCAAGCGGGGCGCACCAGGTCAGTGGATCGGGATCCACGTCTCCGAGCACCGGCTGCATGACCTGGGCAACATCGGCAGGTTCGATCTGTTTGTGATAAATCTTCGCGGGCGCGCAGAGTGCGAAGTACTGCACCAGCAGAAAGTCGATCTTGTCTCGGTCCACGCTGCTCTTCTTCAGTTTGCGCAGGTGACGATGGATCAGGGCGCGTAGCCCGCTTTCGCTCGCATTCAGCGTGGTCATCTGCAGCAGGTGGCGGAGTTGATGCACCAGGACCCGCTGATCCATCGAATCCAGCCACTCATTCACTTCATTGAACAGTTGCAGGTCCAGCTTTTCCGGGAGGTTCCGCTTTGCCTGCGGAATTGGAATCTGAATCTCCAGTTGCTTGGCCAGCGCCAGATAAATCGGAAACACCGCGCGCGCTTCCTTCCACTGCGCCTGTTGTGGGCTTTCCGGCCGGGAGGCAGCGGGGATATTCAGGGTTGTCATCGTTTTGTTCACGGCTCTGTTACCACCCAGTTACAGGCGCCTTGCAAAAATTTGACGGCCACCGCTTTGCGTCCCTCGCGGTACTGCACGGCGACGACGATGGCCTCCGCCGGGCGCCCTTCTCGAGTTTCCACGAGCCGCACGCGGTCGTCGAACTCCAGCGGCAACGTCGAGAGAAAAATCGCGTGTTCGCTGCCGCCAAATTCGATGACCGTGGCCTCACGCAAACGGATTCGTCCCCCCCGTGCGGAAGTCACTTGCACCGGAATTCGAAGCCGTCTGGCCCTTGGGAAAAACCGCGCCAACTGCTCTGCGCAGTCTAGTTCGTTCGCTGTGAGTGCCAGACTGCTTAACCTTCCCACGTCGCCTCTCGCCTTGCCGGTCGGGTGCCACGCGCTCTTCTGCGGCGAGACACACCAGACGCCGCAAGAGACACAGACTTCCGGAGATAGAGAAGCACGCTGCACGCCAAAGAATCAAAATGGTCGGCCTGATGGAAAGTAAAGAAACTGAGAGGGTTACACTTTCCCCGGTGCGTGCCGCTGGCTCACCTGTCTCACGCTGAAACGTTAGCGTCTCACCGCTCGACGCGTGCCCGGCCCCGAGGAATTAACCTGAGACTTGCTGTACCTCTATTGGGGAGTCGCGCGTGGCTCGATTTCAGCAGTACCTGAGCCGGGTTTCGAGGGAATGTTATACCGCTTCAGCTTGCGATAAAGGGTCGCTCGGCTGATCCCCAGCATCTTTCCAGCCAGGGCTTTGTCACCCTTCGCTTGTTCGAATACCCGGAGAATCGTCATCCGTTCCATCTCCGCCAGCGCCGTGGTGGAGAGGGACGCAGCGTCCTGCGCAGGAACGATGCCTGAATCGGCCTGCTCGCTTCGAATGCCAGGGGGGAGATCGATGACGTCAATTGTTTCACGGTCCCCCAGCGTTAGTGCCCGCGCGATGCAATTCTCCAGTTCACGTACATTGCCCGGCCAGTCATAGTGCAGCAGGCTCTTCATGGCCGCCGCCGTGACCTGGATGTGCGAGCCCTTGGCGTAACGATCCAGGAAATGATGCACGAGGACCGGGATATCGGAACGGCGCTCGCGCAGGGGAGGGAGGTGCACCGTCACTACGTTTAAACGAAAATACAGGTCCTTTCGAAAGGTGCCGGCACGATAAGCGGCCTCCAGATCGCGATTCGTTGCCGCGATCACTCGTACATCCACATTCACCTTCTCATTGCTGCCCACCGGCCGCACTTCCTTTTCTTGCAGCACGCGGAGCAGTTTCGCCTGCATCTCCAGGGGAAGCTCGCCAATCTCGTCCAGGAAGATTGTTCCGCCATTCGCTGCCTGGAACAGACCCGCCTTTGATTTCATTGCCCCGGTAAACGCGCCCTTTTCGTAACCGAAAAGTTCGCTCTCCATCAGCGTCGGCACCAGCGAGCCGCAATCCACGGCAACAAAGGGTGTTTGCGCCATGGAGCCGCGGAAGTGAATCGCGCGGGCCGCCAGCTCTTTACCGGTGCCGCTTTCGCCGGCAATCAACACTGGCGTCCGCGTGTCCTTCAGCCGAGAAATCATGCGCAAGACGTCCTTGATATTCGCCGAACTTCCGATGATCCCGTCGAGGTTTTCTTCTGTCGTGACCCTCTCGCGCAAGAACTCGTTTTCCGTGACCAGGCGCACTTTTTCCGCCATGCGCTGCAAGAGCAGCCGCATCTTTTCCACTCGGAACGGTTTTTCGATGTAATCGTACGCGCCCAATTTCATCGCATCCACGGCTGATTCGATCGAGCCGTGCCCCGTCATGATCGCGATCTCTGCGTGCGGCAGCAGCATCTTCATCTGCTTCAGCAATTCCACTCCGGACATGTTTGGCAGCTTCAGGTCAGTGAGAATGAGATCCGGAGCGTCGGAATCCATCCGCGCTAGTGCCGCTTCCGCGCTTTCCGCTTCCGCGCAGGCGTATCCCAGCGTGTTTCCGATCGTCATGCACAACCGGCGTATGCTCTGTTCGTCATCCACCACCAATAATCGTGTCTTTATCTCGTCGCTCATGGTTTGCCGAAAGTTTTCTCCACAATCGATATTAACTGTTGCACCCGAAAAGGTTTCTCGATACAAGGTGTCCCGCTTTGGGCCAGGAACGCCTGCGTCTCACTATTCGCCGTGTCCCCGCTGATGAGAATGATCCGTGCCCTCAATTCGGGCCGGTTTTTTTGGATCCACGCGTGCACCTCCGCCCCATTCACGGCTCCGGGCATTCGAATGTCGGAAATCACCCCGGCGTACCGCCCGTTCGAAAGCCGCTGCAATCCTTCCGCGCCCGACGAGGCATTCACCACCGCGTATCCCTTGCGCTCCAGCGCGGCCCGCAAAAACGCAATGACCGACGGCTCATCTTCGATGAGCAGAATCGGCTCTCCAGTCCACAGCGCCGCCGGCGCGCTCATCGGCCCGCCTCTTTCGCCGCCGCTGCCGCGAGAGCGGACTCGGTAGCCACGGGAATCCGCACAACAAACGTGCTTCCGGCTCCAGCTTCATTGTTCCAGCATTGAATTTCCCCGCCATGCGCCCGCACGATGCCGTAGCAAATGCTCAGTCCCAGCCCCGTGCCTTTGCCCACTTGCTTCGTCGTATAAAACGGATCAAAAATGCGCTGAGGATCCGCAATCCCCGTGCCGTTATCGCTGATCGCCACTTCAATCATCTCTGCGTTCCGGCGCGTCTGAATCTTGATTTTGCCGCGCTGGCCCGCTTCCTGCACCGCATCGTACGCATTGTTGAGAATGTTCAGAAACACTTGCTGAAGCTGCTGCGAGTCTCCCAATGCGGGCGCCAGCGTTTCTTCAAATTCTTCGGCCACTTCAACTCCATGGCTGGCAAAATCATATCCTCGGAGCTTGATCGTTTGCCGCAACACGTTGTTCACCTGCACGAGTTCTCGCTGCACCGGCCGCTGCCGCGCAAAACTCAGCAAATCTTGTACGATATCCTTCGTTCGCTGCGTCTCTTGCAAAATGATCTGCAAATCTTCTCGAGCCGACCCGCGTACTTCCGGGTTTTCAAGCAAGAGATCCGTGAATCCCAGAATCGCTGCCAGCGGATTGTTGACTTCATGCGCCACGCCGGAAACCAGCCGCCCGATGGTGGCCATCTTCTCGCTGTGTGCCAGCTTTGCCTGCAGCAACGCTGCGTCCGTGATGTCCGTCATCACCACGACGACACTGTTCACCGTATTCTGCTCGTCTCGCATCGGGCTTAGGCTGATCGAAAAATGTCCCATCGAGCCGTCGCTCCGCCGCACCCGCAGCTCCAGGTTCTCGACTTGGTGCCCGTTCGCCGTGGTTTCCAGCGCGGCATCAAAATCTTCCCGATGCGAACCCTCTACCCAATCCACCAGCCGGTGTCCGATCAATTCGCTTTCCTGGTAGCCCGCTTCGTAGCAGCGCCGGTTGGCGTAGCTAATGAGCCCCGCCGTATCGAGCACCAGGATCATGCTCTGCGTGGTATTCAGGATCTTCTGATTGAAGTCCCGTTCCCGCTGCAGTTGCGATTGAAACGTCTTCTGCTCGGTCACGTCCAGCATCAGCCCGCGTACCTGCGCAATGTGGCCGTGGGCATCGCGCACGGCGGTAATATTTTGCAGCGTATGCAGCAGCGTTCCGTCCTTTCGACGCAGCGTCTCTTCGTAATTCCGCAAAACTCCTCTTTCCGATAGCGCGCGCAGGAATTTCTCGCGCGCTTCAGGCGCGGGATAGAGGTGCGGGCTCACGTCCGCTCGCAACAATTCTTCCCGCGAACCGTAGCCCAGCATGCGCACCATCGCGTCGTTGACATCCAGGAATCTGCCCTCGGGCGTGGCGAAAAATAATCCCTCCTGGATGCTGTCAAACAGCTCGCGGTAGCGCCTTTCCGCTTCTCGCCGGTCGGTAATGTCCTTCAGGACGTGAATGGTGCGTGTGTCGTCGTCGGAGATCCCCGGCGTGCGCGAAGTCGATACCAGGAATATGCGCTCGGCCGACGCCGCCACGTACTCTTCTCTGGTGCGCTGCGTGTCTTGGCAGAACGGGCACGCCAGATCGCTTCCGGTTTCCGCGATCTGTCGCAAGCTGCTCATCGCCTTCCCGACCAGGGCCACTGGCGGAACGCCCAGATGCGACGCCAGCGAGCGGTTCGTTCGAACGATGTTCCACGCGCGATCGTGCACCACGATGTAGTCGCTGATCGCGTCGATGTCTTCCACCCACTGCCGCTTGGACCTCTCCAGTTGCGAAAATCGCCTGAAATTCTCCAGTGAAAGCGCCGCATGACTCGCCAGCGCGTGCAGCAATCGCTTTTCATCCGCGCTCAAACTCTTTCGTCTGCGGAATAGGCAGAGCGTTCCCAGCCTTTCATTGTCGCTGGCAGCTATCCGCACGAACACAGCCGTCCCCGGATCGCCGGGGAATTGCAAGGCCGCCGCGATTTCCTTGGGGATTGCGCGCGACTCCATGTTGTTCAGGCATTCCAGGGCCCGCGAGATCAGCCAGTCCGCGCCGCCCGGAAATGTGGGATCGCTGCTTCCGGCCATCGAGTAGAGTTCCGTTTCGCGCCCGCGGTAAACGGCAACTCCGCCCCACACGGCATCCAGCATCCGCGCCGCGCGCCGCGCAAACTGTTCCAGAAATTCCGGCAAGTGTCGCGACTGCGCCGCTTCAACGGCCAGCTCCATTAATTCCTCAGCGTGCTTTGGCATTGCTGAGTACGCCTCCGCCTTTCGGCGCCGGGGCCGGAGACTACGCGACAATTTCGTTTTTGCTCTGCGCATTGACGAGAGGGGACAAAGGCGCGTCTCATGCTGCGAGCCGCCCTTTCCCTCAACGCTACCGGGGAGTCTCAATCTGAGTCAACCACCGCTCTGTACTATGTAGCGAAATCGCCTACAGCGACCCAGCTCCTCTTTCTCGTTGCGTCTCAGCCTGAGACCTTGGCCCTTCGACTCCCTGCCCACTGAGACAATTGGCACGCCAAAGCTTGCGCACTCTCCCCTCTCAAATCTTCCATAACCCGCACCTTCTCTGATACTTGCCACTCCGCGGGCGCTTCTAATCCACTAGTTGGTAGGCCTCGCCGCCTTGGCATTTGACGTGCCTCCCATTCACGGGGCATCTCCCGGTCCCTGGAGGGATAGTGTCGATGAGAACGAGTGGGTGGAAAAAGTTTGCGCTGGCCGCAACCGCGGCGCTCATTTTCTCGGGGGCTTCCGGATTGGCGCAGACGGGCTCGACCGACGAAACCAAGCGCAAGGTCAAGACCAAGGTTGCTCCCGCGTACCCCGATCTTGCCAAGCGTATGAACGTTGGGGGCAAGGTCAAGATCGAAGTCGTCGTCACCCGCGACGGTCGCGTGAAGAGCACGCGCGTGGCTGGCGGCCATCCTTTGCTCGTTCAGGCTTGCCAGGACGCCGTGAAGGAGTGGAAGTTCGCACCGGCCTCCGAAGAGACCACGCAGATTGTTGAATTTGAATTCCACCCTGGGAATTAGAAGAAATGGCCGGAACAGCAAATGTTTCGGCGGCAGCGGATAGTTTCGGGTCACGCTGCTGAGGTGAGCGGAGGAATCTCGCAATGACGATCGGTAAAAAACTTTACGCAGGATTTGGCCTGATTCTGGGCATTCTGCTGCTTCTATTTTTCGTAAACCTCTTTGCCGGATGGATGGAGAAATCGGCCCGTACCAATGCCGGAACCGCTCTGGAAAGCGTCCGCACTATTGAATCCGTGCGTTACCAGATCATGTTGAATCGCCTCAACATGAATAACTTTCTCCTCAGCGGGGATCCTCGTGACGAAGATAGAGTCACGAAGGGCCTGAACGACATCACCGACATCATCAAGCGCGGTGAATCGCAGGCCACCAACGAAACCGTCCGCACCGCTCTCATTCAGGTGGAGAGCATCGAAACCAGTTGGGCTGACAATTTTGCCAAGCCTCTCATCGCCAAGCGCCATCAGGTGGATTCGGGTGATGCCACCGTTTCTGACCTGCAAATTTTCTATCTTCAGAAAGACCCCGCTTCTTGGCTCACGAAATCCTCGGTGGTTCTCGATCAAAGCAACACGGATATCACCAAGTTCCTGCAAGATTCCACCAACTCGGCGAATCGTGCGACTGCCTTTAGCGCTGTTGCCACGATCCTGGGAACATTGATCGCGCTTGCGCTTGGGGCAGTCGTCGCGTTTTATACCGCCAAGTCCATCTCCGAGCCCTTGACTCACCTCATTACCGTCGCCCGTGAAATCGGCGACTCCGGCGATCTCGATCAGAACATCGACATTCACCGCAACGACGAAATTGGCGCTCTCGCCACCACCTTCAACAACATGGTCGCTTACCTCAAGGAGATGGCCAGCGTTTCCATGTCTGTTGCCGAAGGCGATCTGGCCGTAGAAGTCGTGCCCCGCTCCAGGCGCGACACCCTCGGCAACGCCTTCCTTCGCATGTCCCACGGTTTGCAAGAGCTCGTGCGGACCACCCGCGATTCCGCGGGGCAAGTCTCCGCCGGTTCCAATCAAGTCGCTGGCGCTGCCGATGAATCCGCCAAGGTCAGCGTCCAGGCCTCCTCCGCGATTGAAGAAGTCACCAGCACCATGCACGAGATGAGCATCAACGTGCAAAACGTGGTCAAAAATACGCAGGTACAGGCCTCCAGCGTGGCGGAGACCTCCGCCTCCATCGACCAGATGGTTACCTCGATTCAGCGCGTGGCCGATACCGCCAAGGTCTTGCTCGATATCGCCAACCGCTCGCGCGAGGAAGTCGTCAGTGGCATCCAGACCATGGAGAAGGCCACCGACGGCCTCAACCGTACCAATCAGGCCATTCAATCTTCAGCCGAGATCATTAACATTTTGGGCCACCGTGCCGATGACATCGGAAAAATCATTGAAGTCATCGATGACCTTGCCGAACAGACCAACCTGCTCGCGCTGAACGCCGCCATCGAAGCGGCCCGCGCGGGTGAGCACGGTCTGGGGTTTGCCGTTGTTGCCGATGAAGTCCGCAAACTCGCCGAAAAGTCCACCCAGTCCACGAAGGAAATCGCGGACCTCATTCAGAGCATTCAGCGCGAAGCCCGTCAGGCCGTTGAAAACATGGAGCGCAGCACGCGCATCGTCGAGGAAGGGCTCACCCTCGGCAACGACCTCGGTTCCGCTCTTCACAAGATCTCCAACGTCGTCACCGAAGTCTACAAGTTCTCCCAGGAGATCGGCGCCGCCACCAGCGAACAGTCCGTCGGCTCTTCACAAATTGCCAAGGCCACCAGCCGCCTAACCGAAATCACTCAGGAAATCAATTCCGCCGTCGAGGAACAGGCATCGGGCGCTCAGGCCGTCGTCCGCGCCATGGACAAGATGCGCGAACTCGTGCAGCAATCCGCTTCCAGTTCCACGGAGCTCTCCGCCGCCGCTGAGCAGATGTTGAAACTCTCCCGCAACTTGCTTGACAG
>Ga0209648_10000967_pt1 | contig 22865 bp, 20 predicted proteins | sample GraSoi2013_115cm_FD_185830 | JGI IMG/M metagenome (GOLD analysis project Ga0209648, IMG submission 185830) | Grasslands soil microbial communities from the Angelo Coastal Reserve, California, USA - Sample 9_17_2013_115cm (SPAdes) (version 2) | ecosystem: Environmental > Terrestrial > Soil >... | reverse complement strand
CAAGCGGGGAAAGTCCGCAAATGCCGTATTGGCCGAAAACGAAAGCACCAGCAGCACCGAACCAATCGTGATGAAGTAGAAGAGGTTGCGTCCGGCCACGGCTGCGGTGAGTTGCGAAAGCACACTCTGGTACCCCGGGCCCGGCTCCGCAGCGCCGACCTGGTAGGCTCGGCAGAGATATGCGACGCCGAGCAACATCATCGTCAATAACGTGATAACCGTCGTGAGCGTCCGACGCGCGGTGTCCACCACCGGCTCGCGGAACGCCGTCACGCCGTTGCTCACAGCCTCCACCCCGGTCATGGCCGTGCAACCGCTGGCGAACGCCTTCAGTAGAAGCCACAGGCTCACCGCGGCGGTGGCCGCAGGCAGCGGCAGAGGAGGTTCCATGGGGTGCGGTTGACCTCCCGAGAGAATCGCCTTGGCAATTCCCACCACGATGACTGTTCCCAGAGTGCCGAGAAAAAGGTAGGTGGGCAGCATGAAGACGACGCCCGTTTCACGTGAGCCGCGCAGATTCACAAGCGTAATCAGCAATAAAATCCCCAGGCAGAGCGTCAACGTATGGGTTTGAAGCTTGGGTACCGCTGAGACCAGTGCGCCCACGCCAGCCGAGATACCCACCGCGGCGGTCAGGACGTAGTCGATCATCAACGCCGTCGCCGCAAGCAACCCGGCAAAAGCTCCTAGATTTTGTCCCGCTACGGTGTACGACCCGCCGCCTTGCGGATAGGCCTCGATCGTTTGCCGATAGGAGAGGTAAACGATGAGCAGCAGGATGACGATGCTGATAGTGATCGGAACAATGTACGCAATGCCCGCCGCGCCAAGAGGGATCAGCAGAGTTAAGGCAGCCTCGGGGCCGTATGCCGCCGAACTGAGCGCGTCCAGACCGAAAACGGGTATTCCGCTTGCGGTTCCCAGCCTCTCGGTTCGTTCTTCGGAAGAGCGCAGCGGCCGGCCAAAGAGAAAATCGATCACGGACATCGTTTCAGCTCATCTCCCAAGGAGCGGAATATCTTTGCACGAAAACCGGACGGAAATTCATTTGGCTCAGGAAACTGGCCTCGATTTCGAAACAAATGTCTTAATCGACCTTGCGCTTGAGAGTGCGGTCAGCCTGACGTATTATCCCCACCTGACAGGGACGACCCCCTTCGTATGATTACTCGTTCCATCGGAGACGGCAGTCGCTGGCTCCTGGATAAGATTGTCGTAGCCATCGCCGCCACCGGCATCAATCCCAACGTCTTGACGGCCTTTGGCTTGGTCGTGAACTTTTGGGCTGCACTGCTGTTTGCTGAAGGCATGTTCAGGTCTGGTGCGGCGGTGATCTTCCTCGCTGGATTCCTGGATATTCTTGATGGTCAGGTCGCGCGCCGCGAACAACGCGTCACCGCATTTGGAGCCTTTTTCGATTCCACGCTCGATCGCTATTCCGACATGGCTCTTTACATGGGCCTGCTTGTTTACTATGCAGTTAACGAACGAGCCTCCTACGTAATTCTGGCCGCGGTGGCCACGGCCGGGTCTGTCATGGTGAGCTACTCACGCGCCCGCGCAGAGTCCTTGATCCCGACCTGTAAAGTCGGCTTCATGGAACGGCCTGAACGGCTGGTGTTGCTCATATTGGGGGGCACCTTTGACCGCATGGCGCCCGCGCTGTGGGTGATTGCCGTGGTTTCGACAATTACCGTGATTCACCGCATCGTTTACACCTGGCAGGAAACGAAAGCAGGCCGCACGCTGCCCGGCATCCACCTCGTCGTTTAGACTTTTGCTCCCGCCTGCGTTTCAGACTCGGTAACGAGCGCTTCGCCCATAGAAGCATGAACGGGCCCCGTGACGGCTCTCCACACGCGGTCGCGCAACTCGGCCACGTCTTCCTTGCCGTATCGGTCTGTCTCGATCATATCGTGCAGCCAGACCACGATGGTCGAAGGCCGCAGTATCCAACTGGTCTTGCGATTGAACGTAAATGCGCCAACGATGCTCACCGGCGCGATCGGCATGCCAAAATCCCGCGCCATGCGAAAGACCCCGTCGCGAAAGGGACCCACGCGGCCCGTGATTGTCCTGCCGCCTTCCGGAAAGACGACCAGACTCACTCCTCCATCCAGCGCCGCGCGAGTCAAGCGCCACATCCGTTTTAGATCGGACGGCCGATTCGCCTCGGGTACTGGAACGTTGCCGAAGCGCTTCATCAGCCAGCCATATACCGGAATGCGAAAATGCGACTCGAGTTCCAGCCCGCGCATAAATTGGGGCATGATGCTATAAAGCACGAAGGGGTCAAAGAGATTGATGTGATTGGAAACGAGAAAGCAAACGCGGTTTGGATCAAATCCTGGCGCTCGCCGAACCTCCACGCGCGCACCCGCCAGCCGTACTACAGTCCGCGATAACCAGCGTTGCGGCGCATCATTCCGCCGCGGATCCACGAAAATCCCGAGCAGAATGAGCGCTGGACAAACGCAGAAGAAAAAGCCTGCGGCCAGTATCCAACGGAAAACGCTCCGCAGCGCCTCATAAATCGAGGGTTGGCTTTCGGCGGCGGAATTTTGCGCTGAGCAGGGATTTTCAGGCGGAACGCTCATACCAGGACGTCCAGACCCGAAGGAAGCACTTCCACGCTTTCGCATTTTAAGGTGAGCACTTCTCCATCGATCATGACGTCGACGCGATTGTCGAGTGCGAATTCGATCCGCTGCACGGCGCGACGCGAAGCCAGCGGGTGATGAATGTGCGTTCCATCGAAAAGCGTGCGCAGATTCCGCAGCAGGCCGATTCTCCCGATCGGGCCCCAGCGGACGTACTCGATCAGACCGTCGCTGGTAGAGGCTTGCGGCGCAATCCGCATATTGCCTCCAGTGTACTGGCTGTTGTTGAAGCTGAGAAAGAGACAGCGCCGGTCGTCGAACTCGAGGTCGCTATCCGCACGCATAGGGAAGGCTCGGCGCCGCAGCCGCGCGAGGCACAGCATCACCCCGACCAGGTATCCAAGTTCCCCAAGGCCCTTGAAGCTGCGGTTGGCCGCCGCCGTCACGTCCGCCGTGAATCCCACGCTGAGCAGGTTGATGAAGTAAAGCTTGCCGCCAGAATGCCGCAGGCAAAACACGTCGCTCGGTCTGCGCCGGCGAGCGAGAATCGCTTCTCTGGCGTGTTCCGCGCCATTGCAGGTGAAATCGCGAAGATACGAGTTGCCCGTGCCCAGCGGCAAAAAACCCAAAACAGGCTTGCCGGCGGCCTCAGCCTCAGGGAAAAGTCCGTTCACCACTTCGTATGCGGTTCCGTCCCCGCCGACCGCGATGAATTGCCGCTGCCCGCCTGCATATGCCTGCCGAACCAACTGTGTTGCTTCTCCGGGACCAGAGGTCTCCGCCACTTGCAATTCAATGCCGGCTTCGCGCAGCTTTTCGAGCGCCCCTTTGGCTAATTTGCCGCAGCGTCCTCCTCCAGCGGCTGGATTCACAATGGCAAGAAAGGAGTCGCTCACAGGGGCTGCACGGCACTGCGGTCGAGCTGGCGGCCGATCTGCTCGGCCAGGACGTTTCGTTTAACTTTTAGAGATGCCGTGCGCGGGAAATCCTCAGACCAGAGCACGTAACCGCTGATGCGCTTGTAGGGCGCCAAGCGCTGATTGCGAAGCTCTAGCTCGCCGCGCATCGTGCCGTTTGCGTTTTGATTGGGATCCGGACGCACTACGAGCACCAGCTTTTCGTCCTTCATGGTGCGCTGCGGCCATAGGTAGTTGGCCGCAAAAACACAAAACTCTTTTACGGGCAGGCTCTCGAATACGTTCTCGATATCTTCGGGATAGATATTCTTTCCCTCGGCGGTCACGATCATGTTCTTCTTGCGTCCGAGAAGCTGTAAATGCCCGCTGGCGTCGATTTTTCCAAGGTCCCCGGTGAGCAACCAGCCGTCCACGACGGTCTCCGCTGTCAGTTCCGGATCGTCCAGATAATGTGACATAACCGTTTTGCTGCGAACTGCCACTTCGCCCACGCCGTCCGCGCCCGCATTAACGATGCGTAGTTGCATCCCCGCCACGGGCTTGCCCAAGGTATCGGGACGGAACGGTTTCATGTCGTTGACCGTGATCGCCGTGCACGCTTCCGTGCACCCATAACCGTTCGCGATCTGGATTCCCAAATCGTGGAAAAACTCTAGTGTCTTCGGCTCGGTGAAGGCGCCCCCTACCAGCAGCGCGCGCAATTCGCCCCCAAAAGCCTGGTGAACTTGTTTTAGAAGCAACCGGCTTAGCCATAGCCGAGGGCGCCGGCGAGTCGCCATACGATTTACACGTACGAGCGCGTTGAGCACGCGCCGCTTCATCGGCGGCAAAGCCGCAAATCGGTCGCGCAAGCCGCGCTCCAAATTTTTCAGGATCAGCGGCACAACCGCCATATAGGTGATCTTGTAACGGGTGAACGCCTCGCGGATGTACTCCGGCCGCAGAGTGCGCAGATGCACCACGGTTCCGCCGCCTGTGAACGGCATGATGAAGCCGCCCATAAAGTCGATCGCGTGATTGGTTGGAATAATGCTCAAGTAGCGCGCGCCCGGCCAAAACGGCCACAGGGGAGAAACCGTGGCGCATTGTTCGAGATAATTTTCGTGCGTCAAAACGCAGCCCTTTGGCCGCCCGCCCGTTCCGGAGGAATAGACGATGCAAGCGGCGTCTTCCTGTTTTCGCGGCCGAAATTCAGGCGCCTTTTCACCGCGAAATTCTTCCCATCTTTTCGCGCCGGCCAGATCGGCCCCCGCTGGTGTCTCTGTGACCAAGATGGTTTCCACTCGAGTTTCCGAAAAATCGCTTTGGCTGAGTGCGCGCCAGATGGGATATTCCACGATCAGCACACTCGATTTCGAATGTCTGACCAGCGCAAGATGTTCCGCCGATGTCAGCTTATAGTCGAGCGGCACGAGCACGCCGCCGCAATAGAAAACGGCGTAGGCCGAAATCAACCACTTGGATTGATTGCTCATCAGAATCGCCGCCCGGTCGCCTGGAGCAAACCCGTTTTTCTGGAAACCGGCGGCGAGTCGAAGCGCCGCGCCGCCAAACTCCCGATAGGTCAAGCGGCAGCGCTCATGCTCGCGATCAGCCTCGATGAGGCAGAGTTCGTCCGGCCAGCGTTCCATCGCTCCGGTCAGTGCGGCGCCGAGCGAATCGTATTTGCTCAAATCAAGCATGCAAATTGCAGACACGCCTGTGTACAGGGGCAGTCATAGGCGAGCCTGGATGCGGCTGGCCAGGGTGCGAAAATCCGTCACGCCCTGCACTTCGTAGTCGGGAAGTTCGATGCCGAAATGATGTTCCAGCCGGGTAATCAGTTCGAGCGCTCGCAGGCTATCAATCTTCAGCTTTTTGTAGAAATCGTCGCTTGGCGCAAGCTGCTCGCGCGGAATCTTGAAGTGCTGCGCGGCCAATCCCAAAATTTCGTCCGTGGTCTGTTCGAGCGTTTTCATAGAGGGCCCATTTTACATTCCAAAGTTTGAGCGCGCGACTAAGGCAAATAAGGATGCGCCCCCTCGTCCTCCACGAATTTGCGAAGCGACTCCACAACCGTGGGCCGTTCGAAGAGTTCGCAAAAGAGATCGATCTCGCGCCGCAATTCTTCGTGCGGAATGGGCTTGAGGAAGCCCTTGGCTGCCGCACTCGTTGTCCGGTCGAATTTGCCTGCCTGCGAGGCCGTCGCGCGCGCCACTCGCAAAGCCTCGCCTTCGCCGGCCACCTGGCTCACCAACCCGGCCGACAGGGCTTTCGCGGCGTTAATGCTGCGGCCGGTAAGCAGGAGATCGCGAACGACGGCGTTGCCAACATCCCGGCGCAATCGCGGAATTCCGCCAAAACCCGGAATGAGTCCGAGCCGCAATTCCGGAAAGCAGAAGCGCGTCATCTTATCCGCAATGATCAAATCGCAAGCCAGCGCCAGTTCGAAGCCGCCGCCGAAAGTAACCCCATGTACCGCAGCGATCGTAGTCAGCGGTGTCGCGTCGATAGTATTCAGAACGCGATGGACGCGTTCGAGAAATGCGCGCGCCCCCGAAACTCGCTGGGCGCTCGTAAGGCCCAAGCTCGCCTCGTAAAGCTCGCGCAGATCGGCACCAGCCGAAAATCCTGCTTCTCGCCGGCTGTATATGATCAAAGCGGAGGCGCTTCCCACCGCCGGCTCGAGCGCCGCGATGAATTGCTCGAGGTCCTCCAGCATCGCGGTACCGATCTCGTTGCAAGGTGGGTGATCGAGCGCGAGTTCGATCGTGCCATCCCTCAGCTTCCAGGAAAGCGTCTTTGTTTTTTCGGAAAGATGAGTTTTAGAGGCGCTCACGTTGGATTTTTGTGGTACATCGATTCAACCGCGTCCCGGAATTGGGCAGCAATGGCATCGCGGCGCAACTTGCCCATCGTAGTGAGCAAGCCGCTCTCTACAGTCAGCGGCCGCTGTTCGATGTGAAACGCCCGTATCTGGCGATAATGTGGCAGCGCAGAATTCAGCTTGGCGATTGCCGTCTCCACTGCATCGCGCTTCACTTCGCCGGTCACCAGAGCCGATAAGAAGCTGCGCCCATGCCCGAAAAGCACCACTTGTTGCGCCGCGGGGATAGCGCGCACCAATGTTTCCTCCAGCGGTTCGGGAGCAACATTATGGCCGGAGCTGAGGACCAGCAAATTCTTCACCCGTCCCACGATGCGCCAGTTGCCGCCGGGAGTTCGCTCGCCCTGATCGCCCGTGTGGAACCAGCCATTGGCCATTGCCTTAGTCGTTTCTTGTGGCCGGTTCCAATAACCGGAAAAAATATTCGGCCCGCGCACGAGAATTTCGTCGCGGTCGCCCAGCTTCATCTCGATTCCGGGAATCGCCGGACCGACAGCTCCCGGTTCTACGCGCCGGGGATCGTCCATGGTGCAGATGGCCGTCGTTTCGGTCAGCCCATAGACTTGCAGCACGGGGATGCCGAGCATTTGAAAAAAGAGTTGAGTTTCCAGTGCTAGCGGTGCAGAACCGCAAATCAAGGCCTTGAGATTGGGCCCCAACTTTTTGCGGATCGCGGGGAAGAGCAGTTTCTTCGCGACCAGCGAAGAAATGCCGCGTCTCGCGCCGTTTTTGCCCTCGAGCGAAGCCGCTTTCGCATTGGCGAAGATCTTGTTGGCTAGTCCGCCACGCTTCGCGAGCTGCGTCTCCACGGCGGACCGCATGCGTTCGAGCAATTGCGGCACATTCAGGCAATAATCGGGAGCCGCCTCGCGCAGATCGTCGGCCAAACGCGTCAGGTCGGTCGAGAGCCGCAATTCACTCAATCGCAAGAGGCAGGAAAGCAACAAAATCCAGGATCCGGCAAAACAGAATGGCAAATAATGAAACACGCGGTCCGGCTCGGTGCGCTCACCCATGAGCTGTCCGAGCCGTGCGGTCGTGCAGGAGAGCATATACGTGACGTTGCCAACGTTGAGCACAACGCCCTTAGGCTCGCCGGAACTGCCGGAGGTGTAAGCGATCGCGATCGGATCACCGTCGGCCAGGTGAATAGGCTGTTCACGAACCGCCGCCGGAGGCCGCGCGGTAAAGATCTCTTCGAGAAGCATCGTGCGCGGCGCGGCGCCGGGCATTGCCGCAAGCAAATCTCGCTGCAAAGTGGAATCGCCACAAACGATAATGGCCGGCTGAGCATCGCTCATCATGGCCGCGAGCTCGGCGGGTGCTTGTCGCGTGTAAAGCGGCACAACCATGATCCCATCGGCCATCGCAGCTAAATCCACTGCAACCCAATGGATGCTGTTGGGCGCGAGCAGCGCGCAGCGGTCGCCTTTGCGCAGCCCGGCTGCGGCGAGAAATGCGCGAGCCGTCGCGATGCGCTCGAGCAGTTCGCCGGCCGTCACAGATACCCGGCCCCCGGGCCGCATCTCCTCGATCAACAGGCGCCCCGGCGCGCCGCTGAGGCGTTCAAAAATATTTTGCAGAAAGTTCACTCGGAATTCCCGCCAATCTTCATTTCGCGGCCATTGCCTGTGTCCGGCTGTCGTATAACTCCACCAGTTGCTTCAAAGCCGGATTCAGCGGCGGAAGATAATCCTCCCAGCTCCTTATGCCGCTCTGGATGGGAAATTCGGGATATCGTTCGTGCACGACGCGCTCCAGGTAAACGCCCATGCGCGCCATCCGTTTGAGATTTTGAACCACCGTGCGTCCGATGGCCTGGCGAATCGAGTCTGCATCGGTGCGCAGCCTTTCCATAGCGGCGATCAGCTTGGTCTCGAGTTCTGGATCATTAACGCTGACCATGAGGTCATCGTGGCCGCGCTCCTCCATGAGGTTGCGAATGCGTTCGTCCATGGCTATGCCGGCTGACGGCACCAAACTCGGCATCGTGGTGACGATGGCGTGGTAACGCGAAGAGACCACCATGTGGCCTGCCCGCAGAATGCTCACGAGCTGGTGCATGTCGTACATATCTGACGTGAAAACGGGGATGCCTCCAAGTTGCCTGGCAACTTCCACACAGGCGTTTTTGTCAATCTGTTCGGTGCCCACCACGATGGGGAACACTTTGTGCCTTTGCCGGAACGCGTGCACCGCTTTGCTCATTCCCGTGAGCATCCGGTTGAGGGCGGCATCGACTTCGGCGCCGGACTTGTGGAAATATATCGTGCGATATTGGCTCCTTTTGTAAGCGCCCGTAAGCACGCGCGCCAGATACTTCATTAGCGAAGGCTTCACCGGCCAGCAGAAAGGATCGCTCGCGCATACGATGAGCACAGGTGTGACGCCATCCCATCCTGCCTGGCGAAGCGCTTGACGGCCGAATTCCGGCTGATTCGAGTCGAAGGTCCAGGCTGTATCGGTGCCCAGTTCGGCCGGAATGCCTTGATCGCGAAGCGCCGCCTGTGATCCCGAACTTCGAGCGATCACGAACGACTGCTGGCAATAACGCCGGCACATCCACGCCAGCATCGGATTCATGCGATCGGCATCTCCGCCGTAACCCACTGAAAGTTTGTTCTGCGCCACCGCGAGACCTAGACTCCCCACCATCATTGTCGTCAACGCATCCGCCCATGTGCTCTTGAACATGGAGCCCTCGCACGCGATGGCCCCGTCGTTTCTGCACACCTGGCGATAGAGGAAAGCGGGGAAAACATCTGGCAGCTTGACCTGTGTGGCGCCCTCAAAATACCCGCGCGTCAAATCGAAATTCTGCGTCGTAACGCTCAGCTCCACCCGCTCCGCGCCCAGGACATGACGAATTTGCCGGATCATTTCTTCCACGCGAAGGTCGGAGCCGGTATTGCGCGCGCCCGCATAGCAGGCCAGCAGCAGCTTCAGGGGCTCACCAGGGTGCCATGCGCGGCCGAAGCCGAGAATCCACTCGAGTTTGGCTCGTTCGATCAGCAAGCTGACCCACGCCTCCAGCACGAAATCCATCATCGCTGGGGTCCTCCGGCAACGAAATGTTCCGCGCGCGTATGATCAGCAGCCATTTTGTCCGATCCACCCGGCCACTCGCGATAGGGGTAATGGAAGCGGTTCTCTTTGGCAAAGCGAAATAGCGGGAAGCAGTAGGAAGAGAATGGCGCGGGGGCGCGCCCCAACTCAGCAACCACACGCGTATTGTCGAAGACAGTGTTCCACATGAGATAAGGCAAGAATACCTTTAGCAGGGAAGCCGCGTAACCCAGATTGTCGCGCCGGCGGGCGAGCCGCTCCACAATTCCCCGGAATGGCCCTTCCAACTCAGGCCAAAATAATGGCTTCATCTTCCCGCGAGCCTCAGCGAGTGCGGCGGTCAATTCTCGAAAGCTTTCAGAGTTTACGCCCGAGGAAAGGTGATAAATCTCATGTTTTGGGCACGCGCGTTGGTGCAAGGCGACAATCGCATCCGCCACGTAATCGACGGGCACAATATCGACGCAATCGCCAGGATGAAACGGCAGTACGGGCAGGCTGCCTAAAAAGACGAATGCTCTAACCATATCGAACTGCGTGGTTTCCGCGCGGCGGCTGTCTCCCAGCACGATGCTGGGCCTAAAAATCGTGTGCGGCACGTCCGGCAGCAGTTCCCGAACCATGTGCTCGCCGAATTTTTTCGTGCGCGCATAGGGATCGTAATCGGAACGGTCCCAGTCGATGGCGTTGTCTTCGGCAACGAGTTCGTTGCTGCGCTGGCCGGCCACGGCCACGGTGCTTACTTCGCTGAAGCGACGCAATCCATGCCTGTCATGGGCGCGGCGTGCGAGTTGAATCACTTCGAGCGTGCCGCGCAGATTTACATTCAGGCAGCTTTTTTCCGACTTGCGATTGAGCGAGGCCGCGCAGTGCAGTACTGAATCAGTGGAGGCCGCCAGCAAGTCGTATTGCTCGTCATTGAGGCCAAAGCGCGGCGAGGCCAAATCGCCGCAGAAAATGCGCATGCGCGCGGATAAGTGCCCGCGAAAAGCCGGAAAATCGAGGTGCAGTTGCAGAGAACGCCAGAGCTTGCGCTGCGCTTCCTCGCTGTCGTCTGCCCGGACCAGAAGATTCAACACTTCGCCGTGCTGTTCGAGAAGCCCTGCCGCCAGGTACGATCCGATGTAGCCGGTTGCGCCGGTAAGAAAGATAGCCATGAAGCTCAGCTGCCGTTGGCGTCAATTTGCGGCGGACCATCACCCGCTTCCGGCAGGCGGAACTCACGGCGCGGCGCGCTCTCCACCGCGTGGCCCTCGATCAGCGGATAACACCATTTGCGGAGCGCCGGAATGTGGATGTTAATCCAGTAATCCCACCAATCGATGACTCCGGGCTCATAGCTGAATTGCTCTCGCTCTTCGGCCGGCAGCAGAGCGGAAAGCAATTGCACGTTGTCGCATTCGAAAACTTGCTCGTTGTGCAGAATGAAAGGCTCGTAGAGCTCGATGAGTTTCTCCACGCGCTCCAGTTCTCGCTCCGCTTTGGCGAACGGTGGCCGCTTGAATTGAAGAGCGGACGCGGCCCGATTGATGCCCTGCACGACCACCTTTTGCGCCGGAACCGATAGGTTACGGTAGCGCTGCTTCGAGACGGGGATCGTGTCAAACCGCATGCGCACCCAGTGCTCCAGGCCCTGCTGCGCGCGATAGTGTTTGCGGTGCGCCAAAGCAGTCAATTCGATGGAGCGGCCCATGTCGCAGGGATTGTTCGCGGACGTAGCCAATTGATAGAGCCGCTTGTGACGCCGCTCGACGAGCGCCGCGGCGATCAGCGTCATTCCCCGGCAGGCCATGTCTACCGGAATCACGTCCAGACGTTTGCGTTCATTTGTGGGTAACTGGCGGAAATACGTTCCCAACAGGTAAGACAGAGGTGCGGAAGTATTAATTCCTTCGTTCCATCCGCGAAAAGGCTGGTCGATGGAGGTCTCGACGATGGATGGGCGCACCACCGCGATGGGCAGGCCGGCGCCTCGCGCCGCGAGGAGCGATTCCGCAAGACTCTTCGTGAAGGTGTACGTGTTAGGCCAGCCGAGCCTTCGAGCGCGCCGCGTTCCCGCGCGCGTGAGCCGATTTCGTATCCAACGTAAGCGGTTTTTGCGGATCAGCGCTTCCACTTCGCGTCCCGGCGGCCGCTGATTTTCATGCAGGCGCCCGAGTGCCTGGCGGCGAAGCGCGGCTTCCACTTCCGGGCTCTGGGCGCGTTCTTCGACTTTGCGTACCAACTCCTGCAGCGAAGTCCATTCACGCTCGATATCGAAATCGTCGACATCCGCCGGCGTGTAATTCGGTTTCAGATCTTCAGTAACGCGCCCATCACAGGCCCCTACGACATAGCAGGTCGAAAGGTGCAAAAGCGCCGCATGGTCGGATACGCGAAGGAACTCGATCAGATGCGCCGCGGGTTCGAGGTTGCTGGCCAAGGCGTCGCGCAGGTCGGGATTGAAGTCCGTCAGGCCCGAGCTATTGACAACCAGATCGATCACGCGCGCCAGGCGCTGCCGGGTTTTCTCATCCAGGCCAAGTCCGGGCAGGCTCACATCGCCTTCCACGACCTCGATTTTTTCGGCCAGAAATTCGTTCAGTTTATCTTCATAGCGCTTCTCCAGCCGGTCGAAAACGGGGGAGGCTTCAACGATCTTCTCAAATCTGCGGCGCGCCGTGGTGTGTCGCTGTCGCCGCACCAGCAAATAGACCTTGCCGATTTCAGGAATATCGGAAAGAACATGCTCGAGCCAGACTTTGGCGATAAAACCGGTGACACCCACAAGGAGAATCTGCTTACCTCGCAGCGCCTGGTGCACTGAGAGAGGTCGTCCCGGATGCCGGTAAAAAACGACCAGAGGATTATGGTTCTGAGGAGACGGTCTTTCGGCCGGAAAAATGGCGCCGGCGAGCTGATCTGGATGGTTTTTTAGCCCCAGGTCGCGAAGCAATTGCTCGGCGCTCACGCGCCCATCAGCGTGCCCGCCCACGAGAGCCGCCAATGGGCCTCTCGGGCGAATAACGGGGTTGAGCAACCGGCCGGTGGCGATGCCATCACGAAACTCCAACCGGTTGGCGACCAGCCTTTCGATTCCCAGGTGCAGCGCCAGCGGCCGCATGAGGTGATCCAGGCCCTGGCTCACCAGAACGACTTGCCCGTGCTCAGCCAGCCACTCGCGCAGCTTTGCCACGCCTTCAGGTCTGAGCTGGCCCTTCAGAACGTATTGGAAATACTCTTCGCCAAGCAGATCCAGGCGGTCGCGACTCACACCACGCAAGAGCGCGTGCAAGATCCTGGTCGCCAGCGCCCTGTGGGTTGCGTACAACACCGGCCGAGCCAAGGCCTGCAGGAAAAGACCTCCGCGCCGCGCCCAGCGCTCTGCGAAGGTATGGGCGTTCCAGGTGAAGTAGGCGACCGGGCGCACCGCCGTCAACTGCGCCAGGCCGCCTTCCACCCGCCAGAAGACGGGCCAGTCTCGCGGGCCCTGACCATTGGTCGGCGACACACCAGTTGGTTCGCCTGATCTCGTTACGATTGAAGGCAAGGGTTGACCATTTTGGGAATCGGCTAAGCGCAAGATTTATTCCCGCCCAGAGACGAGACTGCGCGCCTGTGTACGTCCGACGAAGGAAAACGCCAATAACTTACCTTTTTTCCGCAAGAGCCGCAAGGCTCGGCGCCCCGGCCCCGATCCGGCCCCGCCGGGATGATGTGGAGTGGTTCCACCGCGCCAGGCAAAATCACTCCAGCCCTGCAATCCGACTATGAGCAAAGCGGCGCAACTGTTCGGTCAAGGCGCATTGCGCGCGGGTCTTGAAACGATGCTTCAATTGCGCCAAGCCGACGATACGGACCGCGCGTTCATCGCTGATCCGCACGAATTTGCATCCGGGATGTCGCTCCACGGCCATCGCAGGGACGACGGAGACCCCCATGCCGGTGGCTACCATCGATACGATGGTCGAGAATTGGCCGCTCTCGAAGACCACATTCGGGCTCACCCGAGATCTGCGGCATGCCGAAAGCGCATTTTCCCGGAAGCAATGGCCCTCCTTGAGCAGAAGAAAAGGATCTTCGCGGATCTCGTTGAGCGCCAGCGACCGGCGGCCGGCCAGGCGATGGCCGTCCGGCAAGGCGGCAAAAAGAGGTTCGCGAAAGAGTTCCTCGGAGATGAGTTCCTCGCCACGAACCGGCAGGGCCAGGACAACTAAATCCACGTTTCCGTTGTGCAGGCGATCGAGCAGAATCGGCGTAATTTCCTCCACCACACTGATAGATACCGCCGGATAGCGGCTGGCGAAGCGGGCCAACGCAGGGCCGAGAAAATACGGCGCGATGGTCGGAATCGCGCCGACGACCACTGTTCCCACGGCGGCTTGCGACATCGCCTGAATCTCGGTGCGGGCTTGGCCCACCTGGCGCAGAATCTCGCCGGCTTTGGGCAAAAAGGCTTTGCCGAAATCGGTGAGACGAGCGAAACGTGGGAAGCGATCGAAAAGCTTCGCGCCGAGCTCGTCTTCGAGTTTGCGAATCTGCTGCGAGAGCGACGGCTGCGCGACGTGCTGCTCTTCGGCCGCGCGTGTGAAGTTTCCCGCGCGAGCGACGGCGCAGAAATATCGCAATTGATGCAATTCCATTCGGTTCACCTTGAGCTGTGCCGAAGTGTAAAAGCTCCGGCCGCGGGCTGCGATGTGTTTCGCCTATGAATTCCATAGCATTCATATATTAGACCTTGGCTTTGCGAAACCCTATCCTTGCTTGATGGGAGGCCAAAATATGGCTACACAGACTGTGAAACATGGCGACGTTTCGCAACGCGTCGGCGTAGAAGTAATTCAGGCGCGCGGCGTGGACGTCCCGAAGCTGATCAAAATGCTGATCGCGAACGCGGCGGCCGAGTTTGCCAGCACGTATTACTATTACACGATCCTGCGCATGCACCTCGCGGGCCACGAAGACTATAAAGAAATTTGCGAGGATGCGCGCCTGGAAGATCGCGCTCACTGGGAGCTCATCGTGCCGCGGATTTACGAGCTCGGCGGCGAGCTGCCCAATGACCTGAAAGCATTCCACGACCAGGCCGGCTGCGTCGCGGCGAAGCTGCCCGATCCGCCGACCACGGTCAATATCCTGACCCTGCTGCTCGAATCCGAACGCTGCGCAATCCGCAGTTGGATCGAAATCTGCGACATGACCTTCGGCAAAGATCCGCGCACATATGACATGGCTTCGCGAATTCTGAATGAGGAAATCGAGCACGAGGCCTGGTTTATCGAACTACTGGCACACGAACGCGACGGCAAGACGATCCCCTCGGGTCACTTCCGCCGCGGGACGCCTGGCGAAGCGCCGTACAGCAAAAACGCGCACTTCTACAATCCCTGAGCCTTTTTTGACGGCCAAAGCTCCCCTCACCGGAGACTTTGGCCTGGGCACCCTAACTCTTCTGCCGGCGATCCACAGACGAAGGAGTCCGTGGATCGCCGGCTAGCTGCGCTTGTTTTTCTCCGATGGGCTGGCTGGTGCGAAACGTCAGCTTCCTGCCTCTCTTGCTTGTTCGAGGCGCTGCCGTCATCATCGTTTCTCACATGCTTGGAGAAGAAACGCCGGACGGAGCGGCGTGTCAAAGAGAAATGAAGGACGGCCCATCGGAGGATCAAGCTTTCGACGTGGCGTTGATTACGCCGTATGGTCTGCGCACGATTCGCGCACGAGCAAGCGAGCACATCTGGGACGAGGCCAAAGCCGCTGGCATTAATCTGCCCGCGATTTGCCATCAGGGGCGCTGCCTGACCTGCGCCGGTAAACTCGCCGAGCCGGGTGAGTTTGATGCCAGCGATGCGGTTAGCTACTATCCTCAGGACCGCGCAGCGGGATACATTTTGCTGTGCACTGTAAAGGCGCGCTCGAATCTGCGCATCCGCACGCATACGCAGACGGAAATGCGCGCGCAACGCAAAAAAATGGGCCTGCCTGCGCCCTATGCATAAATCACGACACCCGAGACTGGAATGACTATAGGAATGCAGAACGCAAACTGGATCGCGGTGGAGGATTACAGGTTTCCGGGCGGCTGGACGGCCGGCGGAGCGAGCGCCGCGGCAGGCGCCGGCGCCGCCGCCACGAATTCGGCAGACACGGCGGATAAAGACAGCCGCGCGCGGGCGCTTTGCCGCGAACTCGAAGCCGGCAAGATTCTCTTTTTCCCGAAGCTGCCATACGAATTCCCTTCGGAGGAACGCGAATTTCTGCTTTCGCGCGAATGGAACGAGCTGCGGCTACACAAAAACGTCTCGTACCGGCCTGCGGACGACGTCATGCGCGGATTTGCCGGCGATCACGGCACCCAGACGCACTTGCACCATATCTTGCGAAACTACAGCGCGCACGTAATCGAATTTCTGCGCGATTTTCTGCGCCCCTACGCCGGAAAATGGAAGCTGGATTTCGCCAGCTTTCGCCCCTTCGAGGAAGAGGGCCGCGACCTCTCTCTGCACAAGCGCAACGACCTGCTGCACGTGGACGCGTTCCGGCTGCGGCCGACGCGCGGCGGGCGCATCCTGCGCGTCTTTACCAATTTGCACGCGACGAAGCCGCGCGTGTGGTACGCGTTCGGCGATTTCGGTTGGCTCGCCGAAAAGTACGCGGGCGACGCAGGTGTGCGGCGCTTCGCCGCGAAAAACGGCGTGCTGCGGCGCAACGTATCGCGGTGGGCGGCGACGTTGGGCTTGAAGCGGCTGAGCCGTACGCCGTATGACCGCTTTATGCTGCGCTTCCATGATTACCTGAAAGAGAACGACGAATTTCAGCGCCATTCCCCCAAAGTGCGGCTGGAATTTCCTCCGCTCGCGACCTGGTTGGTGTTCACCGATGGCGTAGCTCATGCCGCGATCTCCGGGCAATACGCCATAGAACAGACGCTGCTGATTCCGCCGGAAGCGCTGGTGGCGCCGGAGTCGGCTCCGTATCGGATTCTCGAACGCGTCGCCGCCGCTCGCCTTTGCTAGCGCATACCCGGAACGTAAAGCAAGACTCGAGGAATTGAATCGTCTCCCCCGGCGTTCACTTCGATCAAAGTGATAGCGGAGAGAAACGCCTTATCCGGGGGGCGCGGCGTCGAGGATTTGCTGAACAATGGCTCGTGCGCGGTCCTTGTCCTCAGGGAAAACCAGAAGCCTGATAGCTCGCATTTCGTCCGAGTCGTTGTTCGGCTCAGATGTACCGGAATCCGGGCGACAAAGGATGTGGTTCTCTCGTAGCGATGATTTGATCATGTCGGCCAGATCGGGGTCGTCGCCAGACCAAATTTCGTCCGTCGCGTCCGCTGGATCAAGGTTTCCAGGGTCGCGGCGCCCGTCGTCGTAACCCTCGTCTGCATCGTCATCGGGTGGATTGTCTGCGCCGCGGATTTCGAGAGAATCAGGCTCCGGGATCTCTTTCGAATAATCTTCTGAGGGCTCTGCTTCGTTGATCGCTTCTCGCGCGGTGGTCATGAGATCAACCGGTACATACACTTCAAACGGTGCGTGCGCGGTCGGATTGAAGAGATGGTCTTCGCGGCGGAGTGTACGCGCAGGAATCTCCCTACGCTCCAGTGCCTCGCAGATTTCGGCATGCTTACGAGGATCGCCTCCCGACCAAATCAGTGCGAATGACGTGGTGTCCGTGGACGCGGAATCCGAGGATTCAGCCGGCGGGTCCGGCACAAGGGTCACTTGGCAATCCGAACAAGTCGTAAAGCCCGAACGATATTCCGCACCGCAAAGCGGACAGTACATAGCGGGAGTGAGTCTACAACGATCGGTGCCGCTGCGGCGCTCTCCGAGCGGCGGAAGCTGGGAATTTCCGCCTCGGTTTCGTCGCTCGGAACGCCGGTCGCGGATGCTCAGTAGGTTATGGCACATCTGGAATACAGCCCCTAACCCGCAACTTTTTGATGGCTAAAGGGTTCGATACAATGTGGAGGCTATGGCCAGGTCCGACGTCCAACTGATGCTGGACGTGAAGTCGGGAGACGATTCGTCTTTCGAGCTTCTGCTGCGCAAGTATCGGACGCCTCTCGTCAATTTCCTCTACCGCATGGTGCGGGATGCCGCGGCAGCGGAGGACTTGGCGCAGGAGGTTTTTCTGCGCGTGTATCGTGCGCGCGGCCAGTATCTGCCCACGGCCAAATTCACCACGTGGATGTTTCGGATCGCCACGAACCTGGCGTTGAACGCTTTGCGCGATGGGCGTTATCGCCAGCAGGAAGTCTCCATAGATCGTTCGGCTGTCGATCATTCGGTCGATGGAGAAAGCGACCAGCCGGCGCTCGAAATCGCCGACCGGCAGCCCAGTATCGAGTTGGAATTGATCCGCAGGGACCGCGCCGAACAGATTCGGCGCGCCGTTGAGGCCCTGCCGGAGAAGCAGCGCGCCGCCGTTCTGCTGCACAAGTATCAAGAGATGGACTACGATGAGATAGCTGGGGTCCTGGGCTGTTCGGAGAGCGCCCTCAAATCGCTGCTCTTCCGCGCTTATGAAACTTTGCGAGTGGAATTGGCGCCGCTGGTCGAGGCGGCGCAGCAGACTCAGGCCGGTCAGCCTGGAAAATGAGGTTGTCGAATATGAACTGCGGACATACGGAAAAAAATTTGGTTGCTTACCTGGACGGAAAACTCCACCCAGCCGAGCGACGCCAATTGGAGGCGCATCTCGCCACTTGCGCGGCGTGCCGCGAACGGGCCGAGGGATTCCGCTCGGCATGGAACGTGCTCGATGAACTGCCGGTACTTCCGCCATCGCCTGCATTCGATGCCCGCGTGAGGGCGCGCGTCGAGCAAGAGCCCCGCCGTGCGTGGTTCTGGGCCTGGATTGTGCCTTCGCCTCGCATGGCTTTCGCGGCCACGGCGCTGCTGATCGCTTCCATCTGGCTATCCTCGTTCCAGCCTGGGCGAATCCCGACCGCACATCCTTCGGCTGGAGCCGCAAACCAGAATGCCGAGGCCGAGTTCGGAATGATCAAAGATCTTCCTGTGCTGGAAAATTATGATGTGCTGACAAGTTTCGACGCGCTCTCGGACTTGCCGGTGCAACAGGCCGCGCAACCGCAGCCGTTGAATCAAATGTAGGCCAACCAAGGAGAAGAGAAGAAACCCGGCTCGTGCGCAAATTGGGCCAATTCGGGATGGCGGTGCTGGCGTCGACGCTTTGCGCGCCGGGCGCGTATCTCTTTGCCCAAAAAAACCGGCCGCGGATCGAACGGCCCCCAGAGAGGCCGCCGGCAGCGCGGCCTGTTCCAGAGCGGCCTGCTGCAGCGCGGCCGAATGCTGAACCCAAAGAAAACTTGCCGCCTCGCTGGGTCGAGCGCTTGCAAGAGATGACGCCGGCCGAACAGGAGAAATTCCTCAACAATAATGCGCGGTTCCGCAACTTGCCCCCGCAACAGCAGGCCCAGATACGACAGCGGCTGCAGACGTGGAATAACCTGCCGCCTGAGCAACGCCAAACGCTGATGCAGCGGGAGCGCATTCTGGAGCAAATGACCCCGGAACAGCGCCGCTACGTTCGCCAGACGCTGATGCCGGAATGGCAGAGCCTGCCGCCAGCCCGGCGCCAGGTGGTTTTGGGGAAGCTTCGCGATTTGCACGGTCTAAGCGACTCTGAACGCGCCGCCAAGCTCAACGATGATTCCTTCATGAACGGCCTTGCTCCCAATGAGCGCCAAATGCTGCGCGATCTTTCCAATTTGCGCGTGGGCGCTCCGCCGGAATAGATTCCGATCAGTTCAACAATACGTCCTTTGTGGTTGCGAGGGTCCTGCCGCTGTGGCTTTATTCAGGCGCGGGATTTGGCTATGCGTTGACTTCAACCAACGCTGGGGCGAGACGCAGTTTCCCCGATTGAACCACCGCTTCCAGCGCTTCAACGACCTGGAGGTCAAACTTGCTTCCGGCAACCTTGCGGATAATCCCGAGGGCCTCATCGATTTCCCTGGCAGATTGGTATGGGCGATTGGTGGTGATGGCATCGAGCGTGTCGGACACCGCGATGATGCGCGCCATCATGGGTATTTCTTCTCCCTTCAGGCCATAGGGATAGCCCTTGCCGTCGATGTGCTCATGATGCAGTTCGATTCCCGGCAGAACATCTTTCAATTGAGCAACCGGACGCATGATGTTCGCGCCCTTACTGGGATGCTGCTTCATGATTTGGAATTCCTCGGCAGTCAATGCGCCGGGCTTTTTGAGCACGCGATCATCCACCCCGATTTTTCCGACGTCGTGAAGTAAGGCGGAGATGCGCAGGCGATCCAATTCCTTGGCGGGGAGCTCGAGTTGCTGGCCGATCATGACCGAGTATTTCGCGACGCGATCGGAATGGCCTCGTGTGTAAGGATCTTTTTCGTCAATGGCCGCGGCGAGCATGCGAATGGAACCCAAGAATAGCTCGCGGTTTTCTTCCGCAGCCAGCTTCAGCCGGGCGATATAACTTTCGATGTCGCCGGCCATGTTGTTGAAGGTTTGCGCCAGCTCACTGATTTCCGCGGCGCCGCGCACGGGAGCGCGCTCGTGGAACTCTCCGCGGCTGATGGCGCGCGTGGAGGCCGCCAGCGCCCGGATGGGTGTGCTGATGCCGACCGCAAAGAGATATCCCAGGATGACAGCGGCGGCGGTGACAACCAGCACGAAAGTGAGGGCCTGGGCGTTCAGTTCCTTTACCCCGGCGTCGTCGCGTGCTTCTTCCAAACTGCGCTGGGCGATCACCGTCCAGGCCAGATCGGGAATGGTGCTATACGTCCCGATCAGCTCCGACTTTTGTCCCCGCTCGATATCGCTGAAATGTTGAACGGTCGCCGTGGTCCGCAAATCCTTGGGCAGCCCTGACGCCTGCGCCACGATGTACGAGCTGCGCAGGTCCGTGCCGGGCACATATCGCCGGGCATTCGGGTGGGCAATCACACGCCCGCTGTGGTCCACCACAAATACGGTTCGGCCGCGCACGCTGGTCTCTTCCAATCGCCGCAGCACGCTATCCAACGAAACGACCATCGCCAGCATTCCGCTGAACTGATCGCTCACTTCCAAGGGGATAGCCATCACAAATGCCGGCCGGTTCTCCGGTCCCAGTGCCAGCGGCTCGCTGCGGTATACCACCGACTGTAGGCATGCGGCGAACGCCCGTTGTAGGGCTTTGCTGACGAAAGGATCCTGGTCTGCGCGGAAGTTTCCGGCGCCGGCGCCCTTGGCGTCGGTACCGACGGCCGTCAGATAAAGGATATTGGGGTTGCTGGCAACGAAATTCTCGAGCAGGCGCGTCACCTGCGGTCCTCGCGCGACGTCATTCACATGATTGAGAAGCCCGGTAAGGGCCAGGATTTGGCGTTCGCTGATGAGCTGTTGATAGAGATTGGCGTCGAACAGCTGTATCTCTTCGCCCACCGACCGCGTCAGCTCGGTTTGCTGCACGCTTTCGGTGTCGGTGAGCTTCTCCTGACTGAGTTGCAAGACCTGGAAGTGATAGAGCCCTAAGGGCAAGGCACTGACGAGCAGCATCGCGCCCAGAACCAAAAATAGCAGTCGGGGGCGGAACGTTCGAGCCGGTTTGCGCTGCGGAAGCGGCATAGCCAGGCGATCTTTATTTTACTTTGAGCCCAGACCGGCGGAAGAAAAGAGCGAGCCGCGGTTGCCGATTAGCCAAGATCATCTAAGACACGAGCCAACAGCAGCTTAGGGGGCCCGGCTATCGCGCTTGGGCTACTGATTGCTCGACCGGCTGGGTACAGTGAGCGCAGCGGCGCGCCTGAATCGGGATCTCGCTCAGGCATTCCGGGCATTTCTTGGTGCTTGGCTGGGTGGGTTTATCGCCCTGCTGCATCTTGGCCATCAGTGCGTTCATCGGCAGCACCACGGCGAAGTAGACTGCGGAAGCGATGATGATAAACGAGACCACCGAATTGACGAAGTCGCCGAAAAGAAACTTGCTGCCGCGAATTGTGAAGCTGAGCGATGAGAAGTCCGGTTGTTTGACCACCGCGGCGATGAATGGAGTAAGCAGGCCCTTAACCAGCGAGTTTACGACGTTGCCGAAGGCTGCGCCGATCACCACGCCCACGGCGAGATCGACCACATTGCCCCGGAGTAAAAACTGTTTGAATCCTTTCATTGTCGGGCTCCTGTCAGCTGGGTTTGGGAGGCCGCCAGCTAGCGCTTGCTATTTGATGGGCCCAGCAAAGAATAGGTGAACCTCCCGCGTCGCCCGCGGAGGCTTCCGCCCGAGATGGTAACTCAGTTCAGCGGAAAAGCCCCACACAGCCGATTCCACTCCGAAGAGGCTGAAGGCAATGATGCTTGCCAGTAGTCTCATAGAAAGCGGCCGTCGCATCGTGGACTAAGGACGAAGTAAGCAGCCCAACTTATTCTCTCGTAAGCCGGCGCTCCATCAGTTCGCGGATGGCTGCGCTGGGCGCGCGGCCCTCATGCAGGACTGCATACATCTGCTCGGTAATAGGCATGTCTACCTGATGCTTCCGTGCGAGCGCCATCGTGGCGGACGTCGTCCCCACGCCTTCCGCCACCATACGCATCTGCGACAGAATTTCTCGCAGCTTGCGTCCCTTCCCTAATTCCACCCCCACGGAGCGATTCCGACTCAACGTTCCTGTCGCCGTGAGCACCAGATCGCCCAAGCCAGCAAGCCCCGAGAGTGTATCGCGCCGGCCGCCAAGGGCCATAGCCAGACGGGTCATTTCGGAGAGTCCGCGAGTGATGAGCGCGGCGATGGTATTCGCGCCCAGGCCGAGACCCGCGCAGACGCCGGCGGCAAGTGCGATGACGTTCTTAACGGCGCCCCCGAGTTCCACGCCAACAATATCGTCGTTAGTGTAGAGACGCAGTGTGGAACTCGAGAATTCACGTTGAATTTCCGCAGCGACTTCCAAATCGCCAGAGGCGATGACCACAGCCGTCGGATCGCCGCGAGCCACCTCGAGGGCAAAGCTGGGTCCCGAGAGGGCCGCTACGCGAGGTGCGAACTTTTGCCCGATGATTTGGGTAATGACTTCGCTCACGCGGGCGAGAGAATCCTGCTCCAGGCCCTTGGTTGCGCTGACGAAAATCGCGTTTGCGGCCGTCGTCGCGTCCAGGCGCGACAATATCGCGGTATACATGGTTCTGGCGTGCGCCGACGGCATCACGCCAAGCACGATTTCCGCACCCGCGAGTGCCTCACCAAGATCCCCGGTAACTTCGGTTCCTTCCGAAATACGCATCCCTGGCAAATAGATTGAATTCTCGCGGGATTTGCGTAAACCGGCGAGTACGTCGGCGCTGTGTACCCATAAGGAGAGACGATGAGCTTCGCGGCTGCGCTCGAGTGCGACGGCCAGCGCGGTACCGCAACTCCCCGCTCCGATGATGGCGATTTTCTTCACAACTTCGGCGAGCGCGGGCC
>Ga0209648_10000966_pt1 | contig 22887 bp, 19 predicted proteins | sample GraSoi2013_115cm_FD_185830 | JGI IMG/M metagenome (GOLD analysis project Ga0209648, IMG submission 185830) | Grasslands soil microbial communities from the Angelo Coastal Reserve, California, USA - Sample 9_17_2013_115cm (SPAdes) (version 2) | ecosystem: Environmental > Terrestrial > Soil >... | reverse complement strand
TACCAGAGAAATAGGGGCTCGTCAAGAGGAATTAGCTTAGCGCGCGGTCGAGTTGTTCGTTGTCTGGGGGCGGCATCCGTTATGGTTCTGGGTTTTTGCGTGGGCGGTCGATCTGCGGCTGGGCTCGGGGCGGGCTAACCCGGCCGTGTTACGCCGTCGCTGTCCAGTCCGCTGGCGGGAGAGTGATGGGCCAGAACTGGGGGCTGCGGCTGTCAAACTCGAAGGCAACTTCGTACAGAGTGGATGACGGTCCCTCAACCGTGACCACCCTGCAACCGACATTTTTTCCAGAGTGCGGGTTGATGAGCAGGATTCGTTGATCGGCTGTCAATTTCAGGGGTGATTCCAACAGACCGCCGTGTGCATTCACTGCCGAGGTGAATGCTTGCACTTGTACGGATCTTTTGTCCGGCAAGGTCGCCTGTATGAGTACAGCGACTTGAAGCATGACCCTTTGGCTTCTGCGTCGATTCCCGGGATGAGATTCGGTCATGAGCTGGCCCCCTAAGGTCCGCTCCACGAAATCTTTCCCATCACTACTCATGGAATAGTTAGCGTGTGATCTTGCTCAAAGATGGGAGACGCGCGAGATCCATATTCTCGCTCCCCTCTTTTGTATGAGTGGTGATTGATAGCCCAAGATCGTTTCAACGGTACGACCAGGACCGCATCCCGGAGGGCGGGCGGTTGAGGTCGGTGGAGTGGCGGTGGAGGGCCTGAGTCAAAGAGATAAGAAACAGCGCTAGCGCAAGGCAGTCCCACCCTTTTTGCGCAAACCGCAGAAAGGGAAGGGCCACCCAAAGGCGTTTGGCGGATCGCGTGGCGGCCACCCGCAGAGAAATATGGGTCCGTCAAGGGGAATCAGGTACCGAGTTTTCAGCAGCGGCTCGGGCACCCTGCCATATGCCCTCGCAAATACTGCACCCAACCCGATTCGTACGATTCCACGCGGTCGCCGTAGATTTCTCGGTAACGCTCTATTATTTCTGGATGGCTTCGGTTTAGGACAACGGTGACCTTAGAAGTATGGGCGGCGGAGAAGGCACGTCTTAACAGCTCTCTGATGCCCTTGTCGTCAGGATTCAGAGAAAAACCGGCAAAAACAATCTTGTGAGATTCGCTTAAGACCTGTTCTGCTTTTTTCCAGATAGCCCGAAGCGCAGTGTCGTTGGGGATTTTCTGTCCTACCAGGGGGACGAAGACGGCGTTGCGGCGAGTTCCCTCACAGCCGGGGCACTTTCCGCGCCCCATGATGGCGTCCTCAGCGCCGCGTTCATAGATTCTTTCCAGAAGATATTTGCCGCAGACCTCGCATCGGCTCCAACTCATGGAGCCGTAGAGCTTCAAGAGCAAGAGCTTATTGCCCTTACCATCCAGTCGAGGACCAGCAGATTGCAAGGGCAGGCATAGGTTATCAGGGACACCGTAGTCCACTATCCCTGAGTCTCCGTATCCGAGCGGGGCGAACTCGAAGTTCTCGACATCCCACTCGATGACCGTATCGTAGTTCGTTGTCACTATGGGATGACCGGAATTCAGACACTCCTTTAGCCAAGAAACAGGGCCGCGGGGCATGCCCTCTATTCTGAGCTTCCGGAAGAGACAGAGCTCTAGGTTTTCGCGCGGATAGAGCGGTTTGAGATTCTCGGGAAATTCCAAATATATTTGCTCAAACGGCGTCAACCGGTTCTGCTTGGGCCACCGTTGATCGGTTATGTACTGCTCGACTTGCGTGATTGCCTGGTCAAAACCTTCAGGCAAACCGCGCCGGTCGAGAAGGTACTCTAGGGTCATTTCGCTGGTGAGCGGTAAGGTGGGGTAGAAGGCTTTTGACGCTCCAGCACCGATGAAATAGGTCGTCTCTATGGTCATGGGGACGATGCTGTCCGGGGCGGTCCGATTTCGGACTTGCCGCCCGGGGCGCTAGACAGTATAAACCGGGGGCCAGTAATTAGTGATTGGTATAGTACTCACTTATGTTCTATCCTTGCGAGGGTCGCCAGCTAGCTTCCTTCGATATGCTATTCAAAACGCAAAGCGCTTCGGTTTATGGGATTGACGCCTACCTCGTGGAGGTAGAGGTGGACGTGGGATCGGCGCGCATGCAGGACTTCAATGTGGTGGGATTGCCGGACAATGCGGTGAAAGAGAGCCGCGAGCGGATCAAGAGCGCGCTGCGAAACTGCGGATTTGAATTTCCCCACGGGCAAGGCGTGACGATCAACCTGGCGCCGGCGGATGTGCGCAAGGAAGGCTCGGGATTCGATTTGCCGATGGCGCTGGGGCTGGTGGGCTGCCAGGGACAGTTTTTCGGGAAACAACTGGACAAGATGATGTTTCTGGGGGAGCTGTCGCTCGACGGGAGTGTGCGCTCGGTGCGCGGAGCGCTGTCGGCCGCGCTGGCGGCGCGGGAGTTCGGATTGAAGGCGCTGGCGGTTCCGGAAGCAAATGCCAAGGAAGCCGCGGTGGTCGAAGGCGTGGACGTGTATGCGCTGAAGTCGCTGCCGCAAGCGGTGGACCTGGTGAATTCGCCCGAATCATTCACTCCGGTGAAAGTGGATGCGCGGCAGATGCTGTCCGAGGCCGCGCAATATTCGGTGGATTTGCGCGACGTGCACGGACAGCAGGCCGCCAAGCGCGCGCTGGAAGTGGCTTGCGCGGGCGGGCACAACATTTTGTTTATCGGGCCGCCGGGCGCGGGGAAGACCATGCTGGCGAAGCGCATCCCGACGATCCTGCCGCCGATGTCGCTGGAAGAGGCCATCGAGACGACGCGGATTCATAGCGTGGCGGGCGTCCTGGAAGACAGCCGCGGGTTGGTGGGGACGCGGCCGTACCGATCGCCGCACCACACCATCAGCGATGCGGGGTTGATTGGCGGAGGCGCGGTGCCGCGGCCAGGGGAAGTGTCGCTTGGGCACAATGGCGTGCTGTTTTTGGATGAGTTGCCGGAATTTCAACGCAATGTGCTGGAAGTGATGCGGCAGCCGCTGGAGGACGGGGCAGTGACCATTTCGCGCGCGGCGGTTTCGGTGACGTTCCCGTCGCGGTTCATGCTTGCGGCGGCGATGAATCCTTGCCCGTGCGGCTATTTTGGCGACCCGACGCGGGAGTGCCACTGCACGCCTCCGATGATTCAGCGATACGTTTCGAAGATTTCAGGACCGCTGCTGGACCGCATTGACATTCACATTGAGGTTCCCGCCGTGAAATACAAGGAATTGCGAGCGCCGTCTTCGGCGGAAGATTCTGCTTCCGTCCGGCAGCGGGTGATCGCGGCGCGTAATAAGCAGCTAGAAAGGTTTCAAAACGAGAAGAAAACTTATGCGAACGCGCAGATGATGCCGAAGATGATTCGTAAGCACTGCGCGATTACAGCGGAAGGCGAGAAGCTGCTGGAAAATGCGATCACCCGGCTGGGGCTTTCCGCGCGGGCGCATGACCGCATTCTGAAGGTCGCGCGAACGATTGCGGACTTGGATGGCGGATCAAACATCGAGCCGCGTCATCTCAGCGAGGCCATTCAATACAGGACGCTGGATCGGTCCTATTGGGCTTGAGACGTGACAGCGCGTCAATTGTGATTGGAATGAGATTCCTGAATTCAGACCGCCAATCGGGAGATTGGCGGTCCCGGCGGGATGAAGCAGAGCTGGCGTTCCCGGTGGGCGGCGGTTTCCTTCCTGGCGCGCAGAGCATCTAAAGTATATGAAGGATGGCCGGCTTGCTCCATTGACTCTGTTTCCTTGGCTATGTTACCCATAAAGCGCTCATATTAGGGGCACCCGGGGCAGCCGCACAAAAAATGGCTTCCGAGATCAAGCACCTTGAAATGACGCTGGAGACGATCGTCGAGAGCGTCAATCTCGCCGAGGAGATGTGTCTCCGCGTGGCGGAGGCGGCGGGGTTTGGCGAGGACGACTGCTACCGGATAGGGATGAGCGTGCGCGAAGGCGTGATTAATGCTTTTCATTATGGGAACCAAGAGCGCCCCGAGAAAAAGATTTATCTTGCTATAGACCTCACCGCGGACAAGATGATTATTCACGTCCTGGACGAGGGCGTGGGTTTCAAGCTGATAGATGTTCCGGATCCCCTAGCCGAGGAAAATCTGCTAAGTACCTCGGGCCGCGGAATCTTTCTGATGCGGGCGTTCATGGATGAGTTCGATGTGGTGTCCGGCAAAACGGGTGGCGCGGAAATCGTGATGTCAAAGAAACTGCCCACGGGGAGCGCTTCTCCAAATGGCCGAGGCGGACAAAACGCCAGGCCCCAAAAAGAAGCGTAAGGATAGAAATGTCGTTACACGCGACGCACCGAGATGCCGGGAAAGTTACTGTGGTAGATCTGAGCGGCCGCATCGTTCTTGGCGACGGCAGTGCTTTGTTGCGAAAAACGATCCGCGGATTGCTGGACGATCAGAGGAAAATGATTCTGCTGAACCTGGCTGACGTGGACTACATCGACAGTTCGGGAATCGGGGAGCTGGTCAGCGGGTTCACCGCGGTGAAGAATCAAAGCGGAGACCTGAAGTTGCTGCACTTGACGAAGAAAGTGCGCGATCTTCTGCAGATCACTAAACTCTACACCGTGTTTGACGTGTTTACGGATGAGAGCGCGGCGCTGCGAAGCTTCAGCTGATCAGTTCTGTTACCCTGAGAGTCCGACGAAGCGAAGTCTAAGAACCTCACGCAATCTTCACGAGCCTTCTCCATCTATGAGACACCGGTTGCGGCTCGCGTGATTCACCGGAGTGCGGCACAATCTTCTGGATGATGCCGCTTGCCGATACCTTGTGGATTGTGGACCGGGCAAAATCCCTGGGATTTGACCTTTGCGGCGTAGTCCGCGCGGAAAAATTTCCTGAACTGAATCAGATGCCCGAGTGGCTGGCCCGCGGCTATGCCGGCGAAATGAAGTACCTCGGGGATCCGCGGCGAGGCGATCCGCAATCCGCGATGCCTGGAATTCAGAGCGCTATCGTTGGTTTGCTCAACTACAACACGGAGATACCTCTTTCGACCGATCCCGCGTTGCCCCTGGATGACCACAAGCGCAGCGGCTGGATTTCGCGCTACGCCTGGGGCGACGACTATCACGAGGTGTTGCGGGAGAGGCTGGACGCGCTTGGTGAATCCCTGCGTGAACGATTTACTGACAAGTTCGAAGCGCGGGCTTACGTAGATACGGGACCGGTCCAGGAACGAGTGCTGGCGAAATACGCCGGTTTGGGATGGCTCGGAAAAAACACGCTGCTGCTCAACCAGATGCTCGGCTCTTTCTTTTTTCTCGGTGTGATTCTCACCACACTCGATCTGGAACCGTCGCTCGGGGCGAACGAACTGCCACCACCGGATTTGTGCGGGAGTTGCCGTCGTTGCCTGGACGCCTGCCCGACGCAAGCTTTCGTCGAACCCTACGTGATGGATGCCAGAAAGTGCATTTCCTACCTGACCGTCGAGCTGCGCGGTTCCATCCCGGAAGAGTTTCGCGAGCCGATGGGGAATCACGTTTTCGGCTGCGACATTTGTCAGGACGTTTGTCCCTGGAACCGGCGCGCGCCGCTTACGACGATCCCGCAGTTCCAGCCAAGAGTTTTTCCTGCCCAAGAAGAAAATCGCAACGAGAACTTTTTCCCGCCGCAAGACGAATCACTCTTCCTTCCAAGACTCGAGTGGCTCCTTGGACTAAGCGAAACTGAATTTCGCGAACTCTTTCGAGGAAGCCCCGTCAAGCGCACAAAATGGCGCGGTCTGATGCGTAACGCGTGCATCGCGCTCGGGAATTCCGGCCTCCGGCGAGGCATGGCGGATCACGGTCGAATCAGCGAATTGTTAACGCGGTTGGCGGCCTCGGAGGATGCAATCCTCGCTGAATCTGCCCGTTGGGGGCTTTCGCGCATCGAATAAAAGTGCAAGCGCGTGTTGCCGAGCAGACAGACTACGACAGGGCTGCTGACAATTCGGCGAGACCTTGGGTATCGCGGTTTACTCGAGCCGCTTTACCATCGTGCGGGCACTGGCGGTATAATCCCACGCGCAGGTCGATTCGCCCTCCGCGCTGCTGAGGATCCCATGAATCGCCGTAGCTTTTTATTGAATACGGGTATCGTCGGCGCAGGATTGCTTGGGGCAGGAAACTCTGCACCCGGTTTTTTGCGCGCCGACACCGCGACCAATTCGGATTCAAATCTTACTTTGGAGGAAAAACCTGTGGCATTTACAGTACCCCCGCTGCCGTACTCGTTTGATGCACTCGAGCCTTACATCGACGCCAAGACGATGGAGATCCATCATGACAAACATCATGGCGCCTACGTTACAAACGTGAATAAGGCCCTGGAAGGCCATGCCGATTTACAAGCCAAGTCGATCGACGATTTGCTGAAGGGTCTCGACTCGGTTCCGGAGAACATCCGCAACGCTGTTCGCAACAACGGCGGCGGCCACTGGAACCACTCACTCTTCTGGACGTTGATGAAAAAGGGCGGTGGAGGAGAGCCCAAGGGGAACCTTGCGACGGCGATCAACTCGACGTTTGGATCGTTCGCCGGATTTCAGGAAAAATTTGCGGCTGCCGGCTTGGGCCGCTTTGGTTCCGGCTGGGCCTGGCTTGTCGTGCGTGATGGAAAACTGGCAATCGACTCGACGCCAAATCAGGACACTCCTTACCTGCTTTCGGGCGGAGGCAAGGCCGTCCTGGGTCTCGACGTCTGGGAACACGCGTACTACTTGAAGTATCAAAATGTGCGCGGTGATTACATCAAGGCCTGGTGGAACGTCGTCAATTGGGACAAAGCCTCCGACCTTTACGATGCAACGAAGAAGTAGAGTTTCTTCAGGATTCAAAAAAAGAAAAGGCCCCCGACTCGGGGGCCTTTCTTATTCAAAAAACTAGAATGAGATTCGAATTAGGCCATCATTTGCCGCTGGGCCAATGGAACAACGGCAACAGAACGCCGGGGGGAGCGATAATCTCTTGCCACGGGCGCAACAGGGTGTACCTCGCGTGTCGCCACTGGAATTGGCATTGGCACGCCGCCAAGCGTTTGCCGCGAAGCTTCGCGAACCAACTCCATACGGCCGCGCACGTTGAACTTGGCGAGCAACGATGAGACATGAAATTTTATGGTGCGTTCGGAGAGATTCAAGGTGGCGGCGATTTCCTTGTTCGCGAGGCTCTTCATCAGGCCGGCAAGAACTTCCTCTTCCCGGCGCGTCAACTTCACCTGGCTACGAACCGACTTCCCCGCCTCCAGCAGCTTGTTGGTTTTCTCGTTGAGCCCTCCGAGAAGGTCGTCCGCAGCCTGGACCATCACAACATAATCGCGGGGAGATTGGCCCCGCACCATACAGTGCATCGCCAGCAGTCCAGCGGCCTGGTCCACGGGAAACTCACCATCCGATCCTGCGTCGACGTGAAAATGGGCCACTCCAGTGCTCTTTTCATAGAAAAAGAAAACATCGTGCGGAAGCGATGGCCGGGTATTGGATAATTGCTGTGAATGAACACTTCTGCGGATGACCTTCACGTGCACCCCCTCAGAATGCAGCCCCGTGACGGGACCGAAGCTATTAAGTTTTATGTTCTTCGCCCCTCGACGAGGCGTATTCCCCAGATGGTACAGACAGTCAGGTAAGCAGCCAAAAAGAGGGCTGTTACCCATTTTTGAACTACGACGCTCAGGCGCGGTCGGGAACTCCCTGAAAGTCCGCCTGAGACGGTTTACCCCCAACTTACCCAATGTTTCCTTCTTGCAAATATTCTTCCGAACGGAAGAATATGCAACTTACTCAAAACTTGAGGGCTTACGCTAAGGTTCGGACGGCTTCTCAATCATTTGACGGTAGGATTTGCACAGCGCGCGAAGTTTTTCCCTGATGGGTACTAAGGTCTTTACCGCACAGGGAATCCGCAATCGCAGGGATCCGACTTAATGCCCTGTGGAAAAGTGGCACGAGTCAGTTTCAAGAATTGGAACGTTTCAAAAAGGAACGATGCGCGTTTGCTCTGGGCCAATCAATTCGTATGCCACTCCCCGCCAGCGAATCTTGCGTGTGACTAGAGAGTTCACAAAATTGATCAGGTAAAGGAACGGGATGAAAACTGTTAGCAGGATGTGGATCCAGGCTTGTCCCATGATCTGCGGTTTTCCGGCGGGAAGCGCTTCGGTCACACCGATGAGACGAATGGAACTCCGAATCGCCGAAAGCAGTACGGGAAGAAAGGTGAGCGTGATGATGTGAAAGGCGGGTCTCTGCTCGAAAATGTTGCTCAAGATCACGATCACGCCGAACACAATTGTCATGCAGTAGAGAAGATGGGTGGCGGCCGCGGGGCCCCAAACTCTATCTGCGTATACTCGAGTGATCAGGACCTGACGATTCGTGAACTCCAGCAATCCCTGCAAATCCGTTTCTACGTAAGAGAGCGTCAAGCACTCTGGTATGAAAACTATCGAGCGGTTCGCGCGCTCCAGCATGCGCGTCAGAGAATAGTCGTCGCTGACCGAGCTTCTCCACACGTCCATGACACCAGATTGCTCGAAGATGTCTCGCCGGATGGCCGTGCCTCCGCCCCAGCAGAAATTTCTCCGTTTTTCGCTGAGCATAGTGACCACTGGCGCATTCCACGCCGCGAGTACAGCGGTTGGCAGATCACTACGATTGGGAACCAACCAGCGCATGGTGGTTGTCGCGCCAATCTTCACGTCTCCCAGCGGAGCCACCAGGTGATGCAGCCAGTTCTTTCCCGGGCGCCCGTCGGAATCGGTGAATACAAGTACTTCAAATTCCGGCGGCAGTTGCTCGACGCCGACCCGTAAGTTGTTTACCTTTTCGCCGCAACCGCTCGGGCTTCCCGCGATGACCACGTGGACTTTCACTCGCGAACTCTTGGCTACCCGTTCGACGATGCCGCGCGCCGGATCTGACTCGGAAGCGAGAATGATGAAAATTTCGTAAGTTTGCCTGACGAACTCGGTAAGCGACAGGAGGTTGCGCTCCAGACCAGGTTCGATGCCTTTGCAGGGGCAAAGAACGGCCACACGCGGCGAGTAGAATCCCGGATCGGCATGCAGCCGCCGCCGCACATAGCCGAGCCATTGCAAGGCCTGCCAGATGAGGTACGCCCCGAGGACGATCTGCAAAAACGCCAGGATATAGAAGAGTGTTTCCACGCTTTCTGAGAATAGCAGAGGAACATTGCTCGCAGAGGGGCGTCTGAACGGTTAGAATCGCACCGGTAACGTCCGTCCCAAGGAGAGCAGAAAAATGCCACGCGTGGATGCAGGAATGGTTACGTCTGCACTGGAAATCCCGGGTTATCGGGTGGTGAGAAATTTTGGCATCGTGCGAGGGATCATCGTGCGCTCGCGGAGCGTAATCGGAAATCTCGGCGCGGCGCTGCAAACCATTATCGGTGGAAACATCACCATTCTGACGAATCTTTGCGAGAAGACGCGCGAAGATGCGTTCGAACTGCTGCTGCAGCATGCGGGCGAGCACGGAGCGAACGCGGTCATCGGCATGCGCTACGACGCCACCGAAGTGATGCAGGGCGTCACAGAAGTCCTGGCCTACGGCACGGCCGTGCAGGTTGAGCGCATTTCATAGTGGTCGTCGCGTGCATTCGCGGCGGGCCATACACCAATGATAGAATTCCCGCCTCCATGTTCTGCGCAAAGTGCGGTGCACAGCTCTCCCCGACCGCCCGGTTTTGCCCTTCGTGCGGTAAAACGGTCGATTTGGATTCGGGCACTACTGTGCTCGGAGATGAAGCAAGCCTCGAAGGCGCGACAATACCGCCCCCGGCCCCCGCGCCACGGAGAACGCCTTTATCGCCGTCTTCTCTGCGAACTCCGCGAACGCCTTCGGGCAGCAATCCGCTCTCGAGTTCAGACCCCATTGGCGGCGGCCGCTTTACACCAGGGCAAATCATCGCAGAACGCTACCGCGTGGTGGCGCTAGCGGGACGCGGAGGAATGGGCGAAGTCTACCGCGCCGAAGATTTGACGCTCGGCCAGGTCGTGGCTTTGAAATTTCTCCCCGAGACACTTTCGCGGGATGCCGCTGCGCTTGCCCGGTTTCACGCCGAAGTACGCACGGCCCGGCAAGTCTCTCATCCCAACGTTTGCCGCATGTTTGACATCGGCGAAGCTGACGGGACTCTTTTCCTGACGATGGAGTATGTCGATGGAGAGGATCTCGCTTCGGTCGTTCGCCGGATCGGCCGGCTTTCGCCGGACAAGGCCACGGAAATCGCGCGGCAAATCTGCGCGGGCCTTGCAGCGGCGCACGAACGCGGCGTGATCCACCGCGACCTCAAGCCGGCTAACGTGATGCTCGACGGAGCAGGCAAGATTCGCGTTATGGATTTTGGCCTTGCCGGCGCCGCGGCGAGCATCAAAGGAGCGGATGTTCGCGCGGGGACGCCGGCATATATGGCCCCGGAACAGCTTGCTGGACGTGACGTCAGTACGAGGAGCGATATTTATTCGCTCGGACTCGTCCTCTACGAAATTCTGACCGGCAAACGCGCCTTCGAGGCTTCCACGCTTCCGGAGTTGATGAAGCAGCGTGAGTCAGGAGCAATCACTAATCCTTCGACGCTGGTACGCGACCTCGATCCTTTGGTCGAACGCGTGATCCTGCGCTGTATCGAGGCGGACCCGGAGAAGCGTCCGGCTTCTGCGTTGCAAGTTGCGGCGGCGCTGCCGGGCGGCGACCCACTAGCGGCGGCGCTCGCTGCCGGAGAAACGCCTTCTCCGCAAATGGTTGCGGCTGCCGGTGAAACCAGCGGCCTTGCACCGCGGGTTGCGCTCACCTGTTTTGGAGCAGTGATCTTGGGAGTTATTCTCCTTGCAGCGGTAATCATTAAAGAGAACGGCCTCGAACGCATCCATCCTGAAAATCCGCCAGAGGTTCTGGCTAAAAAATCCCGCGAAATCATTTCGAGCCTCGGCTATCCCGGCCAGCCCGCCGACAAAGCCGACGGCTTCGATTATGATACCGATTTTCTGGCTTACCTCGCGAAGGACCATTCGCAGCACCCGCAATGGGACCGGGTGCTTTCCGAACAGCCACCGGTTCTCCTGTATTGGTTCCGGCAAAGCCCCAGCGAAATGAGCCCCGATGGCTTTTGGGGGCCTTCCTTCACTCCCAGTGTCGTCACCTTTTCTGACCCGCCCCCCATCCTCTCCGGCATGATTAATATTCAACTCGATCCAGAAGGCCGTTTGCTTTATTTCCAGGCCATCCCCCCAGAGAAAGAGGCGAACCCAGCTCAAACGCCCCGGTCTCCCGATTGGCTGCCACTCTTCGCCGCTGCCGGACTCAGCCTCCCTGAGTTTCATTCCGTGGAACCGGTCTGGGATTCGCTTGCTTCGGCCGACACGCGCGCCGCCTGGGCCGGCGTCTGGCCCGGCAGCGGTCGTCCCTTGCACATTGAAGCCGGTGCTCGCCGCGGCAAGCCCGTTTTTTTCGCACTCACGGGCCCCTGGACAAAACCAAAACGTATGAATCAGGCCGGGCAGACAAGCGCCGGCAAAGCCGGCCAAATCATTGGTCTTTCCGTTGCGTTCCTCGTCTTTGCCGCGGGCTTGTTGCTTGGTTATCGCAACTATTCGCGTGGCAAAGGCGACCGCCAGGGCGCGTTGCGGCTCGCTTCCATCATTTTCGTTCTAGAGCTTTCCGTCTGCGTGTTTCGTTCCCACTTTATTCCTACCATGGATACCTTGGGCCTGGTCATCTTTGGCTTGAGCACCGCACTATTTGTTTCCGCTGTGGTGTGGGTTTTCTATCTTGCGCTCGAGCCCTACGTTCGGCGCATTTGGCCGCAGACCATCATTTCCTGGTCGCGTTTGGTCAGCGGACGCTTGCGCGATCCGCTGGTCGGACGCGACCTCTTGTTTGGGGTCATCCTCGGCATCTCCTGGGACTTCGTCTTTGCGTTTGCCAATTTCGTTCAAATTCGGATGGGTTCTTCCCCTCTACTGGCGAATTCAGAAGTTCTAGCGGGAGTTCGCGAAACGGTTGCCCTTGGACTCCTCAGTGTGATTGGCTCGATTAGGACCACGGTGATCTTTTTCTTTCTACTTGTACTTTTGCGCCTCCTGGTCAAGAAACCCTGGCTGGCCGCTGCGATTTTCGTCGTGCTGCTGACTGTGCCGAGAGCCTTGAATAGCGAGCATCCTCTGATTGATACGCCCGCCTTGCTCATCATCTATGGCATCGCAGCCTTCGCGACCGTGCGATTCGGGTTAATCGTGCTTGTCGTCGGAGCTTTTTGCGCCGATGCACTCATCAACGTGCCAATTACCCTGGATTTTTCAAACTGGTATGCCGGCCGCTCCCTCTGCGTGGTGCTCGGATTTGTGTTGCTCGCGGCGTGGGGTTTTTTTACTTCACTCGGCGGTCAGCGGCTTTGGAAGGAAGACCTCTTCGAATAGCTGCCGTTCTTAGGGCTCTCATTAGACTCGCACGCCCAGAACGTGCTGCGCCAAGCTCGCCGCTAACTTTTCGATGTCTGTCAAAGTACGGCTGGCTGCCAAGCGGGCTTGCTCCATAAATGAGGAATCCAGCAGAAAGGCGCAGCGGTCCACGAAGGGATGGTCCGCCGCTTCAAAAGGTTTTCGCGTGCGCCCTTTCGCTGCGGCACGCGCCAGGAGTTCTTCATACATTTGCAGGTCCCGCTGAAAATCGAGCGCATCGCCCGCGGTCCAGCCCTGTTGCCGCGTCAGGGAAGCGAGGAATTTCCTGCGAAACGCCGTGGCATCCCGCCGCAACATAGGACGTGGTTTGGCTTTGCCCGCGGAACGCGGCTCGTTGCAGATGATCGCCAGCACCCGCACCGTCAAGGCCAGCAGCGCTTCCCGTTGCAACAGCGCCAGAAGATCACGGTACAGCGAAGCGTGAACCTGCAGTGCATGGCGTCCATTTTCGACGACGTAAGAATCCACGAACCTCGGCACGATACGCTCCCGCAGCAGTACCTCCGAAATGCGCTGCGCAAGCTCTCCCGGGGGATCACTCGCGATTTGTTTTTCGCGTGGCATGTTCCCGGAAACATGTTAGCAAGAGTTCGAGGCCGCGCGGTGTCGCCTGAAATGAAAAAGACCCCCGGTCAATTCGGGGGCCTGCTAACACTTCCCAGGTAGGGGCCCGATATATCGTGCCCCTACCTCACCGATCACACGCTGTCTTAGTGAATCGCGCGCGGGGCGTCCGGGCCAAGACGCTTCGGTTTTGGCTCCGGCTGCGGAACGATCGGCGGCGTCACCGATTCCTTCTGCAGTGCGTGTTCCAGAACTTCGTCGAGCGTCCGCACGTAGGTGATCTTGATGTCGCCGAGAATCTCCGGAGTGAGATCCGCGACAACGTTCGGCTCGTTGTCCGCAGGCAGCAGGACGTGCGTGATGCCAGCCCGCTTCGCGCCCAGCACTTTTTCTTTCACTCCGCCGATGGGCAGAACCACGCCAGAGAGCGTCATCTCGCCGGTCATCGCCAGGCGGTCCTTCACGGGACGCCCACTGAGCAGACTGACCAGCGCCGTCACCATCGCTGCCCCTGCGGACGGGCCGTCCTTCGGCACCGCACCCGAGGGCACGTGGATGTGAATGTCCTGCTTGCGGAAGAAGTCTGGATCGATGCCATAGCGCTCGCCGTTCGCGCGCGTCCAGGTGAGGGCCGCGGTCATCGATTCCTGCATGACTTCGCCCAAATGCCCGGTCATGGTGAACTGCTTGCCTCCGCGCATGCGCGTGGCTTCGATGAAGATGATGTCGCCTCCCACCGGAGTCCAGACCAGTCCGACGGCAACGCCGGGCCGCTTGACGCGTTCCTCAACTTCCTTCTCGGTGCGGAATTTTGGCACGCCCAGGAATTCGCGGACCACTTCCGGTGTGACGACCATCTTTTCCGTTTTGTCTTCGGCGATGCGCCGCGCCTGTTTGCGCGTGATGGTCGCAATCTCACGCTCCAGGTTGCGCACGCCTGCTTCGCGCGTAAAGCTGTGAATGATTTCGCGCAGCCCTTCGTCGGTGAAGTGGATTTGCTCGCCGACTTTCAGGCCGTGTTCCTTGGCCTGCTTCGGGATCAGGTACTTGTGCGCGATGTGCAGCTTCTCTTCTCCCGTGTAGCCGGGCAGCTCAATGATTTCCATGCGGTCCCGCAACGGCTCAGGGATGGGATCCATCCAGTTCGCGGTGGCGATGAACAGCACTTTGGAAAGATCGAACGGCACATCCAGATAATGATCGCGGAACGCGTTGTTTTGCTCGGGGTCGAGAACTTCCATCAGCGCCGAGGAAGGATCGCCGCGGAAATCGCGGCCGAGCTTATCCACTTCGTCCAGCATCATGACCGGGTCGTTGGTTTCCCCGCGCTTCAGTCCCTGAATAATTTGGCCGGGCAACGCGCCGATGTAGGTGCGCCGGTGGCCGCGAATCTCGGCTTCGTCGTGCATGCCGCCAAGAGCGATGCGCACGAATTTGCGGCCGAGCGAACGCGCGATGGACTTGCCGAGAGAAGTTTTGCCGACACCTGGAGGCCCCACGAAGCAAAGGATTGGCCCCTTCATGCCGGGCTGAAGTTTCTTCACCGCCAGGTAATCGAGGATGCGCTCCTTCACCTTTTGCAAGTCGTAGTGGTCTTCGTCCAGAATCTCGTGCGCTTTCGCGATATTGATTTCCGAGCTGCCCGAAGACTTGCTCCACGGCAGGGAAGTCATCCATTCGAGGTAGGTGCGTGAAACCATGTACTCCGCGGAAGCAGGAGTCATTTTGGACAGCCGCTTCAGCTCGCGGTCGCATTCTTTCTTGGCTTCCGCCGTCATGCCGGCTTCTTCCACTTTCTTGCGAAGCTCATCGATCTCCTGCATGGAATCGTCGGATTCGCCGAGCTCTTTCTGAATTGCTTTCATCTGCTCGCGCAAGAGATACTCGCGCTGGTTCTGGCTTACCTGTTCCTGGACCTGGTCGTGAATTTTCGAGCGCAACTCCAAGACCTCGAGTTCTTTCGACAGTTCGCGGATCAAGGCTTCGAGTCGCTTGCGCACACTGGAGGTTTCGATCAATTCCTGGCGCAGCAGTGTCGAAAGCGACGGCAGCGTGCCGGCGATGAAGTCCGTCAAGCGGCCCGGATTGTCGATGTTCATCGCCGCAGTTTGCAAGTCGTCGGAAAGTTGCGGCGAGTGGCTGACCACCTCGCGGAAAAGATCCTGCGCATTACGCTGCAGAGCTTCGAGTTCTGTGTCCGCTTCGCCGATGATGTCCGGCTCCGCCTGCACGCGAGCCTGCAGAAACGGACGCAAGCCAATTAGCTCGAGTACTTGAATGCGCTGCAGGCCTTCCAGAAAAATGACCACGTTGCCGTTCGGCATTTTTACGGTCTTATGGACCTTGGCCAACGTTCCGAGCTTGTGGAGGTCAGCCGCTGCGGGATCCTCGACCCGCGGGTCGAGCTGTGCGACCACTCCCAAGAGCTTCTCGTCGCCTTGCAAACTATTCACTAACGCCAGAGAGCTCTCGCGTCCCACGGTCAGAGGCAGGACAGCGCCTGGAAACAGGACGGTGTCGCGAACCGGCAGGATGGGAAGAGTCTCTGGCACGACAAATTTTTTCTCAGCCATGATGTCCTCTAGTCACCGACGCGGCTCGAAATGAGCCACGCGGTACAATTTTAGATGCAACCTTGCCGGAAAGGGTGCACAAAAGTATAAAAGTTGCTAGCACAAAATCTTAGTATCAAGCACTCATATTCTACGAAAATTTCGTCCGTTTCGCAACTGTGTACATAAAACATTTGTTTTCAGCATATTGCAAAGTAGAACCTGTACTTCAAATGCCGACAGACCGCATCCTCTTGTCGGCCAGAACCTCATTTACTTGACGCCTTTCGCTCCTTTGAGGCAAATCTGTTCAAAACGTATCCTTGGGCATCCTCCCGCGTCCGGATCTGCCCCTCCAACTGGGCGTCTTCCAGTGCCTGGAGTATTCGCGAAAACAGCGGGCCGGGCTTGAACCCCATTTCCTGCAGGTCATCGCCATTCAAAAGGCGCTCTGGCCGGACCTGCTCGGGAGGGGTCACCTCCAGGAAGCGCTGGACGAACTCATAGGAATCGAGGTTGCGGTGGCTGGACAGGCAATCGAGCCGGTGCAACGCCAGGTGCTCCGCAAAGCGCGGAAGCCGCACAAACTTTTTCAGCGTCGATGTGCGCATCTCTTCGACGGCTCCAAACCTCATGTGATTGTCGACCAGCGCGAGGATCTGTTCGGTATCCTCGTTGGAGAAGCGCAATCGCTTGCAAATCGCCTCGGCCACGCGCACGCCCACTTCCACGTGGTGGTTGAAACGAATACGGTCCCCCGTCTCCGCTGCGGATTGGAATGTTGGCGGCTTGCCGACATCGTGGAGCAGAACGCCCCAGGCCAGCGTTGGAGACGCGCCTGCCGGCAGCCCTTCCAGCATCATGCGCGTATGAATCCACACGTCGCCTTCCGGATGAAATTGCGGCGGCTGCTCGACGCCTTTCATCGCTCCGATTTCGGGAAGGACTTGCCGGAGGAGCCACGTCTCATCCAGCAGCTCGAACGCCTGCCGCGCCGCGCCCTCGGTAAGCATTTTTGTCAGTTCGTCGCGAAGGCGCTCGGGAGAAACTTGATGTATTTCGGCGACATGGCGGCGGATGGCGCGAAAAGTCTCGGCTTCGATTCCGAATCCGAAGCGCGCGGCGAACCGCACGGCGCGCATCATGCGGAGCTTATCTTCCTTGAAACGGCGATCGGGTTCGCCGATGGCGCGAATGACTTTCGCTTCGAGGTCAGCTTGTCCGCTGACGAAGTCGAGCACTTCGCCGCTGTCGTGGCGCATCAGCAGACCGTTGATGGTGAAGTCGCGGCGCTGCACATCCTCTTGCGGCATTTTCGAATAAACCACGCTGTCCGGGTGCCGGCCGTCGCTGTAGCCCACGTCCGAGCGGAACGTGGCAACCTCGACTTTCAACCCATCCCTTGGAATCAGAATCACGCCGAATTGCGCACCTACTGCCACACTTTCCGGAAACAATGCCGCGACCTGGTCCGGCGTGGCATCCGTCGTCACGTCGTAATCGGCAGGTTCGCGGCCGAGCAGCAAGTCGCGCACACATCCGCCCACAAGCAGCGCCTGGTAGCCGTTGCGTCGTAGCGTTTCGCAGATCGAGTTGGCCATTTCTCGTGGCGTCACGCAGTGATTATGCGACAAACTGGGCTACGAAGGGAGAGTCGTGCGTGCGAGTGTATGGGCCGAGGACTACCGGCTGCGGAAGACTAGGCAGGTGATGTCATCGGACTGGCGCGTGGCGCCGACAAATTCATCCACGCGCTTCATCAGGAATTGTAAAGTCTGCTGCGCATCCCAATCGGGCAGATTGCGAATGGCGCTGAGCCAGCGCTCGTTTCCGAATTCTTCTCCCGATTCATTGAAAGCCTCGACCACGCCATCAGTGAAAAAAATCAGGGCGTCACCCGGTTTGAGCTCCAAAGATGCGGTTTCGTAGGAAATGTTTGATCGAATGCCGAGCGGCACGCCGCCGACTTCCAGCGTTTCAATAGCGCCATTCGCGTGGCGAAGAATCGGGGCATTGTGCCCAGCATTCACGTACGTCAACTTCCGCGAAGTCGGACTGTATTCAGACAGAACCGCGGTCGTGAAGCGCAGGCCGTTCAGGCTGTGCGCGCAGGCATAGCGATTCAGCCGCGCCACGAGATCCGCAAGCGGGGCATTCTCTCCGGCGATGGTGCGAAGGCTGGCTTGCAGAGTTGCCATGAGCAACGCGGCAGGGACGCTCTTACCCGCCACATCGGCGATCACCACCATCAGCTTCTCGCGGTCCTCGGGATTGGGATAGAACGCATCGTAGTAATCGCCGGCCACGGAATTCTGCGGACGGGTGGCGAAGGCGATGTTCGCACCCGCGACTTCCGGCGGTTGTGCAGGCACCAGCCAGGTTTGAATCTCTCTCGCGATTTCCAGGTCGCGCTTCATGGTGACTTTGTCGGCCAGCTCCAGGGAGAGCAGGAGGACGAAAAGCATCACGGCAACCACTTCGAAATTCGTCTGGGTATTGATTACAGACATCACGAGCATGAAAAAGGCGATGAGTAGAAGGACACGCCGGGCGGGCGACAGTTTCAGAAGGAGCGCCCAGAAGAATTGCCTCGCTACATGAAGCGGTTGGCGCCAGCGCGGGAGCTTGTGGATTTCTTCCCAATCGACGTCGCGGTCATAGAAGCCGTAGCTGGACCGCGCGTCGGCGGCGAACTGCGACCAGAGATCGTCGATCTGGCGGCCTTCGCTGACGCGCTGCCAGAAATGGCGCAGGCGATCAATCACACCGGGCGACTGGGGAGAAGCGGAAACACCGGGAGTTGGAGGAGAGCTCATGGATGATTGCTCACGGAAGATAGAGTATAAGACATTCGCTTGAAGTTACGAATCGTCACGATCGTGGCCGGATTCATCGTGGCGAAGAGAGCCGCCGAATTGCACCTTGCCGAAACCAAAACGGTCGCGGAGACGGTCCGTGGCGCTGGTGAGCTTTTCCAGTTTGGCGCGGCGCTCGGCGTCCAGCAAATCGAGTTGTTCATTCCCGTGAGTCAGGCCGCTTAGACTGACGCCGAGGAGCCGCACTTTTCGTTTCACATCGCGATGGATTCTGAAGAGTTCCTGGAACACGGCAAAAATATCGGAATCGAGCCGCGTGGGCTCGCCGAGCGTTTTGGAGCGCGTGTGCGTCTCGAAGCCGGCGTAGCGGATCGTCAGCGTAAGCGTTCGCGTGGCGAGGCCAGCTTCGCGCAAGCGCTTGCAGGCTTTCTGGGATAGATGACTGAGCATGGAGGACAAAATTTCTACGTCGCCGGTGTCTTCGCCAAATGTGTGATTGTGGGAGATCGATTTCGGCTCGGCGTCAATGACAAATTCATAGGAATCGCCGCCGCGTGACTTGCGATACAGCGCCGTGCCCCACTGGCCGAAAATACTTTCCAGTTTTTCCTCTGATAGCGCGGCGATTTGTTCAACGGTTTCAATGCCGAGGGCGCGAAGCGCGCGTTCCGTGACTTCGCCGATGCCCGGAATTTTTCTCACCGGCAGCGTGGCAAGAAATCGCTGTTCGCTGCCGGCAGGGACCCACACGAGGCCACGTGGCTTGGCTTGATCGGAAGCGACTTTGGCGACCAGACGCGTCGCGGCAAGTCCGCCGGAGCAGGGCAGGGATGTTTCGCGCGTAATTTGCCGCAGGAGTTTGTCCGCTGTGGCGAGCGGCGGGCCGTGCAATCGCTCGGTGCCGGCGAGATCGAGATAAGCTTCGTCGATCGAAACCATTTCGACGACCGGAGAAAATTTCGCGAGGATGGTGGCGACGCGGTCGCTCCACTCTCCGTATTTTTCGTGATGGCCATCCAGGAAAACTGCGTGCGGGCAGAGTTTTCCCGCGGAGCGCAGTGGCATCGCAGAATGAATTCCATACTTCCGTGCTTCGTAACTTGCGGCGGAAACGACGCCACGCTGGTCCGGCCGCCCACCGACAACCACAGGTTTGCCGCGAAGCTCCGGCCTGTCGAGCAATTCCACGGACACAAAAAACGCGTCCATATCCACGTGGAGGATGGACGCGGTCGCTTCCGCGGACAGCCCGTCGAGTGGCCCATGCTTAGCCCGGAAACGCGCCAGGTCAGGCATGTCCCTAGCCTACTCTCCCCCTGAGCCTGACAACAATTCCGATTTGGCTATGCCGGTGGAACTAGAATGGATTCGGTGAGGATCCCAGGACGAACAGAAAATCGCGCGGCGTGACGACGCGTACACCACGGAATTGCGCTGGAAAGTCCCGAATATTTCCTGTAACGATAAAATCGGCCCCGGCTTCGAGCGCGCACTCCAGCACCCTATCGTCATCTGGATCCCGCGCTACCGTTACTTTTTTTCGAGGCACAACGAATATGGCAACCTCTCGAAGGTCTCCGATGAATCTTGATGCCCTGCGTTGATCGAGCCCAAGGTAGTCGCGGGTCAGAACTTCGCGGTATTCCTCGAGGAGAGATTCCGAGATATAACAGCGAAATTGTTTCGAGGTTGCTGCGTCCAGGATGGCTGCCGGCGCGCCTTTTTGACGCAGAAGGCCCGAAACGACGACGTTTGTATCCAAAACAACCCTAAGCATTCTTCAGCTTCTGCTTGCGCTCGCGGCGGTAGCGTTTAATCTCCCGGTTTATTTCTCGCATTGTTAAACGGTCTAGCCCTTTGGCTTTGGCCTCGCGTCGAATTTCTTCAACGATGGGAAGAGGCTTCGCAAAGTTTCTCAAATACTCCTCGATGCCCATAATTACCACTTGCGGCTCACCGCGTTTGCCGACGACGAACCTTTCCCGGTTCTGCCCCGCTCGTTTTAGTATCTGGCCGAATTGCGTACGCGCGGTCAGCGCCGACACTATCTGCGCAACCGACCGCGATCTCGTTGATCGTCGTTTTGCCATTTGTCCACCCTGAACTGATTAATTAGTTTATGACAAATTTTACTACCGCGCCACACCCTGCTCAAGTCTTTTCGGCAGCGATGACGCGGGGGATGCCCGCCAGGTCGTTGGTTACGGCTACGTTTGTCCAGGCGGGGGCGTCGAGAAGCGGCTGGACGGCGGGGAGGCTGTTGTGACCGATTTCGAGGACGAGGAGGCCGGTGCGTTTGAGATGCGCGGCGGATTGCGTGATGAGATCGGCGTAAAGCTCGTAGCCTTCTTCGCCTCCGTAGAGAGCAATTTCTGGTTCGTGGTCACGGACTTCGCGCATTAACGAGGCGGCTTCGCGGCGGCCGATGTAAGGCGGATTGCTGGCGATTAGATCGAGGAGCGGCGCTATAGCGTCCAGAAGATTGCCTTCCGAGAAACGGACACGGTCTGCAACGTTTTGGCGTTTGGCGTTGCGTTGGGCGACGGCCAGGGCAGGGTGCGAAATGTCGGTGGCATAGATCGCGGCGGCGGGGAGTTCCTTGGCTAGGGCGATGGCGATGCAGCCTGAGCCGGTGCCGATGTCCGCGATTTGCAGTCCTTCGCCGGTAAGGGTTTGTTTGCGGCCGGCGCGATGTTCGCGGACGGCGAGGCGGTCGAGGACGACTTCGATGAGGTGTTCGGTTTCGGGGCGAGGAATCAGGACGTCGGGAGTTACTTCAAATTCGAGGCCCCAAAATTCCTGTTTGCCGTTGAGGTGCTGCGTGGGTTCGCCATTCACGCGGCGGGCGACTAGTGCAAAGAAGCGGTCGGCGTCTGCGGGGGAAACTTGCTCTTCGGGATGGGCGTAGAGCCAAGTGCGGTCGCGACCCAACGCGTGAAGAACCAACAACTCCGCGGCGAGCGTGAAGGAAGGGACGCGCGCCTCGCGCAATTGGGCGAGGCCGTTCCTCAGTGTCGTGCGAACGTCGGTCATTTCTTCAGAGCAGCTACATCATAAACAGGCTAGAGAAAATATAACGCAGAGACGCCCCGACCAGGTCAGGGTAAACGCCGAGCGCAGAGTCACGCAGAGTGAATTCAGGTGGGAGAGGCATTCTTGCCCGTCCATGTTCGCTCCCCAAAAACCAAGAGGACAGACAGGAATGTTTGTCCTACTCACGCGGTGGCGAGTTCCTGCTGGAGGCGCTCTGATTCATAGTGCTCAACAAGCTCGTCGACTAGCGGGGCAAGTTTGCCGTCCATGACTTCCGTCAATTGATGAAGCGTCAGGCCGATGCGGTGATCGGTGACGCGGTTTTGTGGGAAATTATAGGTGCGGATTTTTTCGGAGCGATCGCCGGTTTTGATTTGGCCGCGGCGCTCGGCGGAAAGAGCGGCCTGGCGTTTCTCCTGCTCCTGCTCGTAGAGGCGCGCGCGGAGAACGCGCATGGCTTTCGCACGATTCTTGATTTGCGATTTTTCGTCCTGCTGGGAAACGACGAGTCCGCTGGGAATGTGCGTGATGCGCACGGCGGAATACGTGGTGTTGACGGATTGTCCGCCGGGGCCGGAAGAGCAAAAGGTATCGATACGCAAATCCTTGGCTTCGATTTTGATATCGATTTCGTCGGCTTCGGGGAGAATCGCGACGGTGGCGGCGGAAGTATGGATACGGCCTTGGGTTTCGGTTGCGGGCACGCGCTGAACGCGGTGCACGCCACTTTCGTATTTCAGTTTTGAATACACTTTTTTGCCCTGAATCGCGGCGACGACTTCCTTCAGCCCGCCGAGCGAAGACGGAGAGCTTTCGAGGATTTCGACTTTCCATCCTAGCGTTTCCGCGTAGCGCGAATACATGCGGAAAAGCTCCGCGGCAAATAGAGCGGCTTCATCGCCCCCGGTGCCGGCGCGAATCTCGACGATGACGCTCTTTTCGTCGAGGGGATCTTTCGGGAGAAGCAGAAGTTTCAGTTCGCGCTCGACAATTTCCTTGCGCGCAGTGAGTTCCTTTTCTTCCTCTTGTGCCATCTGCTTCATCTCAGCGTCTTCGGCTTCGAGAAACATCTGGTGCGCGCCGGCAAGGTCCTTTTCAATTTGTTTAAACTCGCGGTGCTTTTCGACGATTTCTTCGAGCTCGGCGTGCTGCTTTGCGACTTTCTGGTAGCGCGCGGAATCGGAAGCCACTTCGGCGGTCGAAAGCTGCTGCGTCAACTCGTCGTAGCGCGTGCCCAGTTGGTCCAGTTTTTCCGATAACGTCAGTGTAGCCATTGCAAAACCTCGTAAGTTCTCAGCGATCCGTTCACAGTTTTCAGTAAGAGAAAAGAAATTGTGTGAATTATTGTTTCAAGTTTGCAGAAAAGTGCAGGCTCCCAGAGCGGGAGCGAAAGGCGAGTCAGCTAATAGAAAGCGGCGTACATCGATTTGCT
>Ga0209648_10000965_pt1 | contig 22888 bp, 19 predicted proteins | sample GraSoi2013_115cm_FD_185830 | JGI IMG/M metagenome (GOLD analysis project Ga0209648, IMG submission 185830) | Grasslands soil microbial communities from the Angelo Coastal Reserve, California, USA - Sample 9_17_2013_115cm (SPAdes) (version 2) | ecosystem: Environmental > Terrestrial > Soil >... | reverse complement strand
TGATGCTTATCGCGGTGTGTGCTGGCTGGAATATCCTGGGCGCAAGGGCCGTGGGCGAAGGCTCGATATGGCTGAACGCCTTACTTTTCTCTCCTTTTCTGGCAATCGTTCTTATCGCCGCGTTCCGCAAGCCTCTCGGAACACCGTTGGCGCCGACCCAACACCTGGACCTGGCGGGAGGCATCGTCATTGCCATGTGGAACTACATGGGCTGGGATAATCTTTCCACGATTGCAGATGAGGTTGACCGACCGCAAAAGACCTATCCGCTCGCGATGTTCGGTTCTGTCATGTTGGTCATCGCTAGTTATTTATTTCCGGTGATGGCGGTAGCCGTGGCACGGCTCGACCCCGGGCTGTGGACCACCGGCAGTTGGGTGGACGCAGGCCAGGCGCTCGGCGGATCGATTTTGGCGCTGGCGATTACTGCTGCTGGAATGATTGGCGCTTTGGGGTCATTTGCGAGCTTGATGCTTTCGTTTACGAGGCTGCCGGCGGTCATGGCCGCGGAAGGATACCTCCCGCAAGCTTTTACGCGTCATCACAAGAAGACCGGCGCACCTTGGGTCGCAATACTCGCGTGCGCGGTTGCCTGGGCCGCTTGCCTGCCGCTTGGCTTTTTCCGGCTGGTCATTCTTGACGTGCTGCTTACGGGATTGAGTATTCTGCTGGAATTTGGGGCTCTCATTGGGTTAAGGATTCGCGAACCGAATCTCGCCCGGCCTTACCGGATTCCGGGAGGAATTTTAGCTATGATAGCGGTCAGCGCGCCGCCAGCCGCTTTGCTTGTTCTCAGCGTGGTTCGGAACGAGAGCGAGCATGTGGGAACAACAAATGGTTTGATGATTGGAATAGGAATTATTCTCCTGGGCGTATTGCTTTACTTTGCCAGTCCGGGATCGCGCCTCAAAAGTGAGAATCGAGAAGCGCGTGACGCTAGCCGCGATGATCGCCCGAGCCACGCACCAGGCGGATGAGGCCATACAGGACTACACAGATGAGGAAATCTATGGCCAACCCCAAGTCGACCTGAAACATGCGGTGACGCAGGGTGTTTGGCAACTGCGGCTCGATCGCAAGGTAAATTATGTTTCCGCCGAGCACAGCCAAAAGATACTCGGCCCAGCGGCGGGCGGTGGAGACCCGGTCTTGCATTTCCGAATTCGTCTCTTCCCGGCCTCGCATATACCAACCTCTACACGTGCGCGACTAATTTATTGGCCAGATCCTGACGCCGCGCCGCAGCGCGCCACCTGGCAAGCGCGAGAATCACCGCTAGGGCTAGTGCGCCGATCAATATCCCGCCGTTCGTCCGATAATATAGGTTCGGCTGTTGAATCAGCTCCCCAATTGCTGAGGATATTATCAACAGGATAGCCAGGAGGAAATATCCAAGTAAGTTGAGTCGCACCACACACCGCGCTCCCCACCAGACTATCGCTAGTTCCAGAAAACCGAAGGCCGCACTTTCTACAAAATCGCCTGCACTGCCCCATCGGGACACGGAAAATATGGCCAAGGCTGCCAGCAGGATTCCTTGAATCCACGTCTTGCCGAGATGACGGGCAGCGAACCCCAGCGCCAGAATTATGATGCCGATCGCCAAAAAGCTGTACGTTATAGCATTCGAGAGCGCATTGACAGCGGGCCAATTCGCATCCAGTCCCGCCGGAACGCTCGCGGGAAAGGAATAACGCGCCACGGGCCAGTTTGCGGCGGCCAGGTCCCGCAGCCGATGAAGTCCCGCGAAAATGGCCCATCCCCCCAGCATCACCAGAATCGCGTCTCGAAAGTACACACCGGGAAGGCTGTGCGAGAGGGGCAGGCAATCAGGGCCGTAGGCGCGTCCCAGAAAAAATAAACCCAATCCCAGGAGGAATATTGTCGCTGAATAGAAAAGTGCCGCGCTGAGCACTTGGCCGATCAGCAGCGTGCCAAGAAACGTCGCAAAAGGCTGCTCGGTTTGATATGTGAGCAGATACTGCGGTTCGAGAGCCGCGAACTTGGCCAGCGAAGCCGCCAACACCACGAGCGCCCACAGAGCGATTCGTCTCCACGGGACCGCCGCGATTTGTGAGCTCTTCAGATTTCGAAGAAAGATGGTCAATACGGCAAGCCCGAAAGCGCCAAGGAGCGAGAACAACAGGACCATTTGCGCGGTATTCGCGAAGGTCGTCTCGTTCTGCTTACGAACCCAATCTTCGGGAAGGTGTATGAAAATCCGATAGCCGGAAACTTCGTCTCCCTGGACTGCAAGAGAGAGCCGCACATGCGCCGCTTCTGCTCCCTTAGGCGATGGGTTTAAGGGCTCCGTCTGCTCCCAAATGAAGGCGTGATCGGTACGCGACGGTCGCTTCTCGGACCGCGCCTCAACGAGCTTCCATCGATTGAGGTCGAGTTTCTTTGCACCGCGCAGGAAGGCCTCGGCACGAGATTGAGCTTCTTCTTTCGTTAAATTGGCACCGGGCGTAGCTTCGGCAAGTGTGTGGTGCACGGAATGCAACGTCCCATCAGGCCGGAGCACAATGAAATATTCTTCCTTCTGGGAATCGCGGAAAAAGCGCACCGTCCAAAAGGCCGCAGGCACTTCGTCGCGGTAGACTCGATTTGCACCATCCACGCCGATGGTTCGGCGAAGGTATTCATTAACCAGAGGGTCAAATGTGTACTGTACGGTTGGCACGCGGTGGTAGGAGTTGGGATTTTCGCGAAGTTGACGAAGCACATCATCCGCCCGCCCTGCTGCTTCCCGGCCATTCACCGGAAAACGCACGAAGTTGCCGATAAGTTGGGGCTTGACGACCCAAAGCGAAGCAATGCCGAGCACTCCTCCGGCAGCCAGCAAGGCCAAAGCACGTCCATTTAGGGGCTGGTACGCCGCGCGAGGCTGCGCGAACCGAGGGGCGTCTTCTGCGATCACAGAGGGCTCAGCTAAGGGCTGTGCGCCGTTGAGTAATTCCGCTTCATCGGCGAATGCTCCGCGCCGGAGATAAAGAACTCCCGCCACCGCAACCGGGATGACTGCGGCGAAACCAACCAGACCTCCCGAAATGCGCGTATAGAGACCCTCGGAACGCATCAGAGAAAGGCTCGTCAAAAACGCATCCACGGTGTAGTGCCAGGTGAGCGTCGCAAGGATTCCCCAGCGCAGCATTACCCAGCCTGCAACCATACCGATGGTTCCGACCTCGATGCCCCGAATATAAGGCGGCTCTTGCGGGTAATTCGAATGCAGAAAGCCCCACGCAAATGCGGATAGCACGATGGCCAGAATTCTCCACTTCGTCACGCGCATTAGAAAGCGAATCGAAAACATGCGGAACAAGAACTCCTCGCTGGCGGCCGCGTAGATACCAATGGTCAGCGGATAAATCCAGGGGAGCACTGTACTGAGAGTGTCGGAATACTGCAAATCCTGGGGTGCCCAGACGCCGAAGCGCCGCCCTACAACGTAAAATGCTACGACGAATCCGATATGAACGGCGGCCAGGCACAAGCCAACAAATCCCGAACAGAAAAACTGGCGGGTTCGAAGACCCTTTAGCGTGAATGCGCTGTCCAAGCGAAGCTGATCTGGCTGGCCAGCTCGATACAGAGGCTCGCCCGGTGCCGCGGCAAAAACCACGAGCAGAGCCAACCCAAAGCTCCCGGCCAGCGCCTTGGCGAGTTCCGTGGCGACGAAACTGGCGTAAGAATCATTCGTGTTGTACCCGGCGCGAATGAGCGGCCAGTCGTTCAACTGCATTGCAAAATAAAGTGCTGTAATGAACAATCCGAGACTGAGCACCCATTTCCAGCGAATCAGGCCGCGGCGGCCCAGCATGATCAGCACCGAAAGCGCCGCGCCGATCAGAACGGCGTAAGGGATCAAGGCAATCGTTTCGACAAAGTTGTTCGAGGAGCGCAGCCGCTCGTACGTTCTCTGCCAAACTTCGGGAACCTTCAAAAATTCGAGATAGCCACCGGGCCGATCACCCTCGATCGTGACCTGCAGCCGATACGGTGCGTCTTTGACCCGGAAGCCAGTGCGTTCCCAAGTGAAAGCCCAGTCGGTGCGGTTCGGCCTTGCGACGGAATTCGCCTCTTCGGGTAAAAAGGTGTAGGCCGAAAGCTCCGTCTGCAGTGTTTGAGTCAGGAACTGCTCGCCGATATTGAATGCCGCGGCACGGTCCAAACGAGCTCCTGACGCCGCTTCCGCTAAGACGTGTTCGTAACCGACGATGCGGCCTTTCGGGTCGACCCGCAGGCGGATTTCTTCCTGTTGTTGCGGGTGGAAGAAACGCACGTCCCAATACCAGACGCTGAGCTCGGAAGACATGAGGCGATTGGCTTGTTCGAGTCCAACCTCACGCTCCAGGTAAGTCTTGGTATCGTCATCGACATTAAACACGACGGCGGCCTGATATTCCTGGAGCGAGAGCCCCTGTCCGGAGGCAAATGTGCGTGCCCGTTCGAGCGCCGCCCCCCGCGTGACTTTGAAATCGACACTGGCCTCCGGAAAAGCGCGGAAGAAATATCGATAAGCCACGAAGGCCCCGGCGAGCGCCGCCAACATCCAGAGAAGGAGCACGCGGACGTCGCGCCGGCTCAGAACGTTGGGGCGGACTTCCTGACTTGCCTGCGAGGACGACAAGATATCTCCGGGCGGCGGAGGCCGCAGCTTTAAATGATGCGCCCGCACCCAAACCTATGTATAGCGGAACATGAGAGTAAGGACGGGCGCTATACGGATGCAGTGGTATATATAAGGCACGATGAACGTGACTTCCGCGACCGAGGTGAAATATCTGAAAGGCGTCGGTCCGCAGCGCGCGGCTATCTTAGCTTCGCGGGGGATTTACACCGTCGGTGATTTGCTGCTTTACTTGCCATTTCGCTATGAGGACCGTATTCACTTCAACCAGATCACGGAGATCGCTCCAGGCGGTACCTACACAATTCACGGCACCGTTGGCGATGCCGGGATCGCACGCTTCACGCGGGGCAAAGGCGCTCTCTTTCACCTGATCATTCAAGATTCGACGGGAACCTTGCCTTGCAAGTTCTTTCACGGCGGCTATCTGCAAGGGCGTTTCCGCGTTGGCCAAGCGATCGTGGTACACGGCAAAGCGGATCTCGATCCGCGTCGCCCGGGCCGAATCGAAATGATCAATCCGCAGTGCGAGCTGCTTGGCGCGAATACAATTGACTCAACGGAGATAGGCCGCATCGTACCGATCTATGAGGCGATCGGCAACATCAGCTCGCGCGTACTGCGGCGGATTATCCATGCCACTCTGCAGAACCTCTCCGCAGCGCCTCCTGACGCTCTGCCGGCGTCACTGCTTGCGCGATACGATTTCCCCTGCCGCGGCGATGCCCTGCGCTTCGTGCATTTTCCTCCCTCAGTTGTGCCCGTAGAGTTGCTGAATCAATTTCGTTCGCCGGCTCACCGCCGTCTAATTTTCGAGGAATTTTTCCTTTACCAGCTAAGTCTGGCGCTGCGCAAAAAAGAAGTGGAGCGCCATCCAGGCATCTCCTTTCGTGTGCGCGAGCCACGCGTGCGCGAAGCGTTGAAACGCATCCTGCCATTCAAACCTACGGATGCGCAAAAGAGAGTTCTCGCAGAGATCGTCACAGACTTGGAGAAAGCCACATCCATGCATCGCCTCCTGCAAGGCGATGTGGGAAGCGGAAAGACGATTGTGGCGCTCGAAGCGACTGCCATCGTGATCGAGAATGGCTATCAAGTTGCCCTGATGGCGCCGACCGAGATATTGGCCGTGCAGCACTTTCTCTCTGCGCGACGCATCTTTGCAGCTTCAGGCTACGATACTGAACTACTAATCAGCGGCCTCAAGGGGCAAGAGAAACAGCGTGTATTGGAGCGCATGCGCGCGGGCAAGGCGCAGCTTGTAGTGGGGACACACGCCTTGCTCGAGGAACCGGCCGGATTCGCGCGTTTGGGGCTGGTCATCGTCGATGAGCAACACCGGTTTGGAGTTCTACAGCGCAAGCGTCTGATAGAAAAAGGCGTGGCTCCCGATGTGCTGGTGATGACCGCGACGCCCATTCCGCGGACTCTGGCGCTCACGTTGTATGGCGATTTGGATGTGTCCGTGATCGACCAGATGCCTCCCGGCCGGACGCCCATTCAAACACTCTGGTCCGCACCCGAACATCTGCCGGGCGTGTGGGAGTTTGTCGCCCGCGAGCTAAAGAAGGGCCGTCAGGCTTATGTGGTCTATCCGGTGATCGAGCAATCCAAATCAGACGAAGCGCAGCTTTCACTCAAATCGGCGATTGTGGAATACGAGCGCTTGCAGAAATCCGTTTTCCCACGGATGCGCGTCGGACTATTGCATGGCCGAATGAAGAGCGAGGAGAAAGAGCAGGTGATGGAAGCCTTCAGACGCGGCGACCTGCAGATTCTTGTATCCACGACGGTCATCGAGGTCGGCGTCGATGTGCCCAACGCCACGATCATGGTCATCGAGCACGCCGAACGCTTTGGACTCTCGCAGCTTCATCAATTGCGCGGACGAATTGGCCGCGGCGCCGAGAAGAGCACATGTCTGTTGATTGCGCCAAAACGCGTCACCGAGGATGCCCGCGAACGCCTGGAGACGATGGTGGCGACAAACGATGGATTCGCCATTGCCGAAGCGGATTTGAGATTGCGTGGGCCGGGCGAGTTCTTCGGTACGCGCCAGCACGGGTCTTTAGGTTTCCACATTGCTAACCCGCTGCGCGATCGCGAATTGCTCGAACTCGCGCGGCGTGAGGCTTTTTCCTTGCTTGAGAATCCTGAGGAAGATGCGGAACGTCTCCGCCTCTTCCAATCGCTCGATCCAGACTGGCGGCGGCGGTACCAACTCGCTGCGGTGGGCTAGAGGGCCAGGAGAGGCCGCAAGCCTCTAAAACATGCTTCGGAGAGAACACGTGCCATGCGCGTGATCGCCGGGAAATATCGCAGCTGCCGCCTGCAGACGCTGCGTGGAACAGCCTTGCGGCCTTCCAGCGATCGTCTGCGGGAGACTCTTTTTAACATTCTGGGCTCGGCGATCGAGGGGAGCGTATTTCTCGATCTTTTTGCGGGATCAGGTACCGTGGGCATCGAGGCGTTGAGCCGCGGCGCACGTGGAGCGATGTTCGTCGAGAATCACCCTGCCGGCGCCGCGCTGATCTCTCGAAATTTAGAATGCTTGGGTATTCCGACCGCACCGCAACTGGCCAGCCGTAGAACATTCGCTGGAACCGCGGAAATACTTCGCATGGATGCTATGGATGCCCTGGAACGCCTGACCAACGCCGGCGCGCATATAGACTTCGTCTTCGCAGACCCGCCCTACGCGAACGCGCACGCCTACGAAGATATTCTTGCATTCCTGGGAGAATCGGAGTTGCTTGCGCGCAACGGCCGCGTCATCGCGGAACACAGGCGAAAAAACGATCTTCCGAAGATTGCGGGTAATCTCGAACGAATTCGCGTTGTGGAGCAGGGAGACACGGCCTTAAGCTTCTACCAACCGATCCTTGCAGCCTGATTAAATTCCCAAAGATGGCTGCGGGAACGCCCCGGACTCTCGTTATCTGTTTCAGAAATGATCCCGTAATCCGCGGAAGCTCGAAACGATCAGGAGTTTTCCGGTGCCACTCTGGAGCTCGGCGTTTTCCTTACTCCACGTTGGTGCGTGAGGAACAAAAGCCGCGTTGAGCCCGGTCTGCAACGCGGGATTGATGTCATATTGCGCGCTGCTGCCGATCAGCCAGCCCTGCGTCTTGACCACGTGGTGTTTATCGATCAAATCCTGGTACACGCGAATGGTCTTGTCCGCCACGATCTCGATGGAATCAAAGAACCCTTGCAATCCCGAACGTTCGACCTTGGCTGCTTCCTCCGCCTGTTCGCCTTTGGTGAAGAGAATCATCCGATGACGGCTGGAGAGATAAGCAAGTGTCTCTGGGACGCCGTCCAGTACGCGCGGCGGCGTGTGCTCGAGCTCGGCGATCATAGAAGCCACTTCCTCCAGCGCGCTTCGCTGTGCCAGTCCGCCGGCAAGCTTCATGTAGCTTTGCTCGAGCGACCGAGCGCCTTTGGTCACGCCATATCCGTGCTGCTGAATATTCTGCCGCTCCGTTTCATTCAGGATGTGCCGCGCATAGGCGCGGGCGTAACCAAAGGGCTCGACCAGCGAGAAGAAACGTTCCAGAGTGTGCTCGAAAAAGACGTTGCTCTCCCAAAGCGTATCGTCCGCATTGACGAGCAGCGTCAGTCGCCGCATAGCCGCATGGTTGACTCGCGAAAATCTTGCCGCAGCATCATTCCCTCTGCGCTTTCCCTACACCAAAGTTGTTGAAGTGCGCTGGGGGCACCTATTATCTGAAGACGCCTTAATATTGAGGGCATTCCCGAAAAAACATTGTACTGCGGTTCGCCAGGAACGAAGACGAGACGGTTATGGGGAAGCGGGAAGAAATTCGTAACGTTCAATACGTGCAGCCACTCCGCGTGTCTGCTGTTGCCCCTCGACGCGGATAACCCGGCCAAAGCAATGAATCTTGACGTCGCGCGTCATAGTGATTTCCTTGGGCAGGGTCAGCACAAATTCGATAGGAATACCGGCCTCGAGCTCCTCCTGCGTCCAAAAATACAAACCGCGAAAGCTGACGTCCCGAGTTTCGCCGAGCTTTTCCACTGGACCCGAAGACTTGTCCAAACGAAGGATGAGAGGAAGCGCCATCGTGAAACGCCGAGAGGTGCGGCGTTCGCTAGAATCGGCCATTGCTCCCCCCGCAAGCGTCCGAAATCAGCAGGAAGCTAGCATCTAAAAGGGGAAACCGCAATGGTACAGCCCGAGTTTGGCCCTCGTTGGCCGCAAATTAGCTCGGCGTGACGCGCGCTCGAAACAATCGCGTGTTAATCGACTTTCTCGCTGCTTTGCGGTGCAAGTAATCGCCTGCACGCGCGAAGAATGCGGCGATAAGGCCAACCCGTCGGAGGAGGCTCCTGGAAAATAATTTCGCCCTCACGAGGATTCGCGTAAAACCAGCGGGCCAGCAACGCCAGGTGATCTTCCAACGTTTGCATCTCCGATGGGCCAGAGGCTGTTAGCCTAGTATCAGCTTCATCCGGATTGGACGTGGCGGGCTCGAGCAATTCGCGAATGATCTGTTCCGCTGATCGCGGCTGGCTCGCCGACTCGCTGAATTGGAGCAGAAATGGATCCGCGATCGTCCCGCCGCGAACGCTGAAGAGGGCAATCGTATCTTCCGCTGCTGCGCGCGTGAGAATCACGGCATGGAGCTGGTCGATCGGGCGTACCAACTCGGGGAGAGCTCGGCGCAATTCCTGGACTTTCTCCAGGCGCCGGTGCAATGCCGAGGCGTGTTCGAAATCGAGTCGCGCGCTGGCTGCTTCACGTTCGTGGGCAAGCGCATCCGCTAGCGAGGTCCCGCCGGATCGCAAGAAGGCGGCGGCCCGGCTGACCTCATCGGCGTATTCCGCGGGTGTGCATCCGCCGAAGCACGGCGCCATACACATCTTCATTTCCGAATAGATGCATCCCGGAAACTCTGGATCGCGGCGAATTTTGATTTGGCATCGCCGAATCCGGAATAAATCAAGGCATGGTTCGAGGAAGCTTTCTGCTGCGCGACGCGTGACGAACGGGCCCACGTATAGCCCTGCCGCACCCAGGCGACGGGTAATGTAGGCCCGCGGATAAGGGTTCGCCAGGTTGAGTTTCACAAGAGCGGGTGAATACAGGCGCAAACGTTCGCGATAATTCGTGGGCCATAGAACCCGAGCCTGCTGCCAATGCACTAAGGCCTGCTCAAAAGGTGAGCCGGTCACCCTAAAATGAATGGCGGCCGCGTATTCCCTGAGATTCAGGCGCTTGGAGGCGATGTCCCGCTCGGACAATAGCAGACGCATGCGTCGCTTCAAGTTGGCAGTGCGCAGAAGCACCGGACGAGCGCCTGCCAACCCTTCATGAGGCTCGATCCGGACGACCGCTGGGCGCGGCGGCAAGCTTTCGAAAAATTCTTCCGCCCTCGCCGGGTCAAACCTGATTTCGCGGTCGAAGTCCAGCATAGATTCAGCATACACGCAGGGGATCGACTGCGGGAGTATGCTAAAGAAGAAGTCGCGAGTTTTCGCCGTGCGCTTCAGGCGCTGAGTGCGCCACGCAATCGCTGATAAGTCGTTACGAGTTCCTCGGGCTGAACTCGCGTTTCGCCTACCGTCGTCATGAAATTCGTGTCCCCGATCCAGCGCGGCAGAACATGCAGGTGCAAATGCCCGGGGATGCCGGCTCCCGCGGCCCGCCCGATGTTGATTCCTACGTTGTATCCATTGGGGTGATAAAGATCCTCGAGCGCCCGTTCGACCCGTTGCGCGAGTGTCATCATCTCGGCGAGAGTCTCCGGTTCGGAGTCGGCGAGCGTCGCACGATGGACATAAGGAACCACCATCACGTGCCCTGAGGTATAGGGGTACCGATTCAGAATCACAAAATTTTGGGGGGCGCGCAAAACGATGAGGGATTGGGCATCGTCGTGCCCTTCCGCCGCCGCGCAAAAGATACACTTATCGTCCTTGGTGCCGCTGGCGATATAGCGGTACCGCCAGGGCGTCCAGAGATAATCCATGACGATCGAGGTTACTGAGGCGTCTGGGGAGGAACCGCAGCGGCAGCTGCCGCAGTTTCGCCGTTCACGAAGTCCTTAAGTTCCTTGCTTGGCTTGAAAAAGGGGATGCGCTTGGGTGGAACCTCTACTTTGGCACCGGTCTTGGGATTACGGCCTACCCGACCGCGGCGCTGCCGGGTGCGGAAGCTTCCAAAGCCACGTATCTCGATCTTGTCGCCAGTTTGCAATGCCTGGATGATGGAATCGAAGATCGTCTCGACAATTGCTTCGGATTCCTTGCGGGGCAACTCAGTAGCTCGTATGACTTCTTCGACCAGATCAGCCTTGGTCATGGTCGTGTCATTCATCGCAGTCAATTCCCCCCATAATCCAAAACTCCGGCCTATTACTGAAACCTTCCCCGTTTCAGCCCCCCGGCTGTCGCGGTAAACATGGTAGAAGACGAGCCCGCCATCGACGCCCTTCAAACGCTAGAGGCTGCGTTTCGCCAGAATGGCGTCTCCTATCGTCGCCGTAGGGGAGGATTTCGATGATCGGTACTCCTCCATCTCACGGCGCTCGGCGTGGCGCACCGCCGCTCGATAGCTTAGGCCAACTTTGTGCTGGTCGGGATTGATCTTTACAATCTTGAAATCGTATTCACGGCCTGGCGCAAGTGTTGTGGTTGACGCACCTTGCTGAGGCTTCTTTTCCTTGTCCCGTCCGCGACGATCTTCAATTTCCGAGATGTGACACAGGCCTTCGATTCCATCCGCTAATTCGACAAACGCTCCGAACGTCGTGAGCCGGGAAACCTTGCCGCGAACGACGTCATTTAGTTTGTGCGCCGCAAACCAATTTGCCCAAATGTCGTTCAGTTGCTTGATGCCCAGTGAAACGCGCCGGTGCACGGGATCGATCTTTAGGACTTTTGCCTGTACTGTGTCGCCTTTCTTCAATGCTTCGGCGGGATCCTTGATTTTCCCCGTCCAACTGATATCGCTTACGTGAATCAGCCCGTCGAAGCCCTCCTCAATCTCCACAAACGCGCCAAAATCCGTGAGATTGCGGACTCGCCCTGTAACTTGGGAACCGACGGGGTATTTCTGTGCAAGCTCTACCCACGGGTCCGTCTGCGCCTGCTTCATGCCCAGAGAGATGCGCCGCTGCTCAGGATGAAGCTCCAGGACCACGACCTCTACGGCGTCTCCGACCTGCACTAATTTCGACGGATGCTGCTTGCGCTTCGACCAGCTCATCTCGGAAACGTGCACAAGACCTTCAACGCCCGAATCGAGTTCCACGAAAGCGCCATAATCGGCCACACCGACGACACGTCCCTGCACGCGAACGCCCACCGGGAACCGCTCGGGGACCTTCGTCCATGGATCCGGCAGCAATTGGCGGCGCCCCAAGGACACGCGCATTTTTTCGCGGTCAAACTTGAGCACTTGTACGTCCAACTCGTCGCCAGGCCGAACCACGTCAACCGGATTAGCGACGCGGCCCCACGAAAGATCCGATACGTGCAAGAGACCATCGATTCCGCCGATATCGACAAACACACCATAACTGGTGATGCTCTTGACGGCTCCGTGGAAAATCTGGCCTTCCGTAATCGATTCCATCAGTTTTTGGCGCTGCAGCTTCTGTTCATCTTCCAAGATCGCGCGCCGACTGACCACCACGTTGCCGCGCTTTCGATTGAGCTTGAGAACCCGAACCTCGATGTCACGGTCCTTCCACTCCTCGAGCTCGTGGACTGGGCGTAGGTCAACCTGAGACGCCGGAAGAAATGCGCGCACGCCGACATCGACGACCAAGCCTCCCTTAACACGATCGACGATTCGCCCGGTCAACGTCGACTTATCGTGGTAGGCCTTGTCCAGGTTCGCCCACACTCGTCGCCGCCGGGCGCGTTGGTAGGACACAACGAGGTAACCGTCTTTATGCTCTCCCGTTAGCTGAACTTCAATGTTTTGTCCCGGATCGAGCCGAATCGGCTGATCCGCTTCCATGAATTCGCCTGCGGGAATCAACGCCTCAGTCTTGCCGCCAATATCCACCACGGCGCCAACGTCCGCAATCGCTACCACTCTGCCTTCAACAATCTCGCCTTCGGTGGGCGCCTGTTGGGGAGCGGCATACTGATCCATTAATTGATTGAGTTCTTCGCTGGAAGGCGTTTCCGCTGATTCCTCCCGCGCTGCCGGACTTTCCGCTGCAGGGGTCTCCGACAAAGAGGATGCTTTTTCGTCTGAACGTCCGCCATCTGATGTATTCGCCGCGCCGTTCGCCGCCGATGCCGCATCGTTAGCCGGAACAGGCTTATCTCCCTGGCCGCCGGCACCCGAGTGGGCGCCAGCGCCTGGCTCAACCACAGCAGGCGCGTCCGACTCCGGTGCGCGAGCTGTCGCAAACGCCGGCGCGCCGGAAGGCTCGCTGCCTGGCGTCTCGTAATCGGGGAACATCCTACAGGCCTCCCAGGGAATAGTTTGCCCGCTCGTCTGGCGAACTTCCTTACGGAATCCCGCTCATGGAGCTTAGAGCAAGGAAGGAAAAACCACTCCGCTACAAGAGCTTATCAGGCGCGATCATACCGGCTTCTCTCGGCTATGTCAATGAAACCAGAGGTTTGGAACCAGCGGTTGCTCGCGTCCGCTTGTGACTTGCCTTTCAGGAACGAATGCGCCCAGCGTGCCGTATCTCCCGGCGATAATCGGCTGACTCGATTTCAATGGTCCGACACATTTCATAAAGACGGGACCGCACTCGCTCGCCTATTCGGCTCGAAAGCGTTTCCTTGGTTTGAGGTGGCACGAATTGGCCAGATGGGAGTTGCCCCGGTTCGCGAGATTGCTCCGCACGGTCCAAATAACTTGTCGTTAGCAAGGTCACACGCGCATCGTTATATCGCTTGTTGAGAATGTGCCCCACCATCTCAAGGACCCAATCCGAAGGTTTGCCTACCCCAACATCGTCGAGCAAAAGCACCTCGGACCGGAGGACCGACCCGAGTATTCCGTTATGGCTGATTTGCGAATCGGGATGATAGCTCGCCTGAAGTTCCTTCAGCAGGTCCCGATAGTCGTAGAAGAGTACGTCGTGCCCGCGCTGCATCAAATGGCGCAGCGCCGCGACAGCGAGGTGCGTCTTGCCAACTCCGCACGGACCCATAAGTAGCAACCCCGTCTCACTGCCGGCGGGATAATTTTGCGCGAACCCCTGTACCACTAGCTTAGCCTGTGCCAGGCTTCGGTCCCACGCTGCGGCTTCCGCTCCACCTTCCCAAAAGTCCGTGTCGAAATTTTCGAAATCGCAGTTTTGATATCGCGGAGGGATCCGCGCACGCGCAAGTGCGCGCGTCATTCGATTGGGAGCCGTGCAGTCGCAGGGCACTGCCCAGCTGAGTTTGGGAGCGCCGGATGAAGTTACCGGTGCGGCTTTCTTGCGCTGATCAATCCCCTCGGTCCTCTCGCTCTGGTCTAAGCGCTCGACCAAGCGCCAGCCAGTTCCGGCGCATAGAGGGCATTCCGGTTTGGCCATAACTCGCAAGCATAGGCGCAGCGGATTCCAGGGCGCAAGTGTGTGCAGGCGTGGAAAAAAAGGAAATGTGAAAAACGAAACGAAGCGGACCGGGATCAGCGATGCTACTTGTGAACGCGGATCACTCGTGGTGGTGGAACGCGCACCAGGGCATCTCGCGTCGGTTTATGCTGGGCCGAGTGCAAGCCCCGTGAGAGTTCGCGCTGCACGAATTCCGCGAAAGCCGTCATCTGCCGCTGCATCTCACTCATTTTCTCGCGCATGTTCAAAATGATTTCGATGCCGGCGAGGTTGACCCCCATCTCACGGGTGAGGTTGAGAATCACCTCCAGCCGTTCCAAGTCTGCATCCGTGTAAAGACGAGTATTGCCTTCCGATCGCGAGGGCTTGAGAAGCCCTACGCGTTCGTAAAGTCTCAACGTCTGAGGATGCAGTTGGTAAAGTTCCGCCACCGCGCTGATCATATATCCCGCGCGGCCTTTTTTCCTCGACGTTCGGTTCTGCATGGCCGTTTCCTCCGCTAGCTTGCAGCCCGCGCAAAAAGATCCTGGCGCGGATTTTCAGGTTCCAGGCGCGCCAATTCTTTCAAAAGATTGCGCACGCGCTCATCGATGGGCTTGGGTACGACCACCTGTAACTCAACATACAGGTCTCCTCGTTTACCCGGCTGACGAACGGAAGGCACACCCTTTTCACGCAGCCGAAGCTTCTGTCCGCTGCTGGTTCCCGGGGGAACCCGCAAGATTGAACGCCCGTCAAGTGTGGGAACCTCGATCTTGGCTCCCAGAGCCGCTTCGGAGACCGTAATGGGCACGACGGTGTAAAGATCATCACCACGCCGCTCAAAGTATGGGTGCGGCTTCACCTCGGTGATGAAGTAAAGGTCGCCTGGAGGCACGCCATGGGTGCCTGCATTCCCATGCCCCGGCACACGTACGCGGGATCCACTCTGCACGCCTGCTGGAATCCGGACCTCGATCGTCTCGGCCCGGCGCACGCGGCCTTCGCCACCACACACGCGGCAAATGGGTTGAATCTTCCCCGTACCTCCACACCGCGTGCAAGCGACATTAAAACGCATGCGGCCGCTGATCTGAGAGACGTGGCCCGTACCGCCGCAGACTTCGCAGGTTTGCGGCGTGCCCACTGCTCCTGTGCCACCGCACGTGGAGCACGGCTCGAGACGTGAGATCGTCACTTTCTTTACCGTGCCACGGACGGCCTCCCAAAAATCAATCTCGATTCCGTACTCGAGGTCTGACCCTGGCTCCTCATATTCGTGAGCTGCCCCACTGGCTCCTCCGCGAAAGAATTGGCTAAATAAATCGCGGAAATTCGTGCCCGTCGAGCCTCCGAAATCAAATCCGCCAAAATCGAAGTGGGCGCCCGGCTCTTGTTCCGGAGGAACCGCCGTTCTCCGCTCGGCATCGAAGCCGAATTGATCGTACATTTGCCGCTTTTTGGCATCGGAAAGGACGTCGTAGGCCTCTTGCACTTGCTTGAACTTTTCTTCCGCCGATTTATCGCCGGGATTCAGATCCGGATGATATTTGCGAGCAAGTTTTCGGTACGCCTGCCGAATCTCTTTCTGACCGGCCTTACGGTCGACACCCAGCACTTCGTAATAATCCTGTTTGGTAGTGGTCGGCATAATGTGACTCGCCCGTCAAAACGCGAGGCGCCTTACAGCTTAGCCCAGCGCGTATTGAGGTCCGCTAATTCAGCCTGTTCACGTGACAGATCTTCGCGACGCCGGCGCCGTTCTTCATCGAAGCGACCGCCCATGGCCGTTTCTTTCTGGTTGGCGCGTTCGATCCAACGATCAATCCAAGCCACCTTTTGCTCCACACTTCCGGCATCGGAACGAAAGCGAAGCAGGTGGCCGCTGATTTCCAGGGCGCGCGGCGGAAATTCCGGCGGAGGCGACTGCTGCGCATCGTAGAAGAGGCGCTTCCAATCTGCCGAAGGGGTCTCGGTCAGTTGCACCTGCACGAGATAAAAATCCTCGCGAAGCTTCTGCAAGGCAAGCGGAGGTCCAGCTCGCCTGATCCCGTCCGTCATCATTTGCTCCCGGAAATGCCGTGGAACGTCGCCCAATGCTTCGGGGAGGCTGTCCAAGACGAGGCTGCCTCCCCACGAAACGTGTCGCGGATCAGTTCGGCTTCTTGGATTCATCGACGTCCACATATTCGGCATCGATGACTTCGCCCTCGCCGGGCTTTTGTCCTTCCGTGCTATGGCCCTGCGGACCGCCGGATTGCGTTCCGGGCGTTCCCGGCGTTCCAGCGCCTCCGGCGGCACCCGCCGCGGCACTCGCCCGATAAAGTACTTCGGCGAGCTTGTGCGATGCGGCTTCCAGTTCCTTGGTCGCCGATTGAATGGTTTCCAAGTTGCCGCCTGCAAGAGCGCTCTTGCCGCTTTGCATCGCCGCTTCCACGGCTTTGATATCGCCCTCCGACAGCTTCTCGCGATTCTCCCCAATGAGCTTCTCCATTTGGTAGATACGCGAATCGAGCGTGTTCCGAGCCTCGACTTCCGCCAGCTTGCGACGGTCTTCGTCGGCGTGCGATTCGGCTTCGCGCCGCATTTTCTCAGCCTCATCCTTACTCAAACCGGTCGAGGCCGTAATGGTGATCTTCTGTTCTTTGTTCGTAGCCAGATCCTTTGCCGAAACGTTCAAGATGCCGTTGGCATCAATGTCAAACGTCACCTCGACCTGTGGCATACCGCGTGGAGCTGGCGGGATACCCATCAGGTGGAATTTGCCTAGCGTGCGATTGTCCGGTGCCATCTTGCGCTCTCCCTGAAGAACGTGAATCTCCACGGAGGGCTGATTGTCCGAAGCAGTCGAAAAGACCTCAGACTTACGGGTCGGTATGGTCGTGTTGCGCGGTATCAGAACTGTCATCACACCACCCAGCGTCTCAACACCAAGCGACAGCGGCGTCACGTCGAGCAGGAGGATGTCCTTTACCTCTCCACCGAGCACGCCTCCCTGAATCGCGGCTCCCACCGCCACCACTTCGTCCGGGTTAACGCCTTTATGCGGCTCCTTCCCTCCGAATAGGTCTTTCACAATCTGAACCACGCGCGGTATTCGGGTTGAGCCGCCGACCAACACCACCTCGTCAATCTTGTCTGACGTGATGCCTGCGTCTGAGAGCGCCTGCTTCACCGGGCCGACCGTGCGCTGTAGCAAGTCTTCCATCAATTGCTCCAGCTTCGCGCGCGTGAGCTTTATCTGCATGTGCTTGGGTCCGGACGCATCGGCCGTGAGGAACGGCAAATTGATGTCAGTCTCCTGAGTCTGCGAAAGCTCAACCTTTGCTTTTTCAGCAGCCTCCCGTAATCGCTGAATGGCCATACGATCTTTACTGACGTCGATGCCCTGATCCTTCTTGAATTCCGCGACCAGCCAATCCACGATCCGATGATCGATATCGTCGCCACCTAAGTGGGTATCGCCGTTGGTAGACTTCACCTCCACCACGCCTTCGCCCACTTCCAGAATCGAAATATCGAACGTGCCGCCGCCGAGGTCGTACACTGCGATCGTTTCATCCTTCTTCTTGTCCAAGCCGTAGGCAAGGGCTGCCGCAGTGGGCTCGTTAATGATTCTCAGAACCTCGAGTCCCGCAATTTCGCCAGCCTGTTTGGTAGCTTGCCTCTGGCTATCATTGAAGTAGGCGGGCACCGTAATAACTGCTTTGGTGACCTTCTCGCCCAGGAAATCCTCGGCGGCCGTCTTCAATTTCTGCAAAATCATCGCCGAGATCTCAGGCGGACTGTAACTCTTGCCAAAAATTTCGACACGGGCATCGTCGTGCGGTCCGCGGACGACCTTGTAAGGCACTCGCTTGGTCTCTTCGCCGACCTCGTCGTACCGGCGCCCCATAAAGCGCTTGATCGAATAGACTGTATTCTCGGGGTTGGTCACCGCCTGACGCTTGGCCACCTGCCCGACGAGCCGTTCGCCCGTCTTTGTTATTCCCACTACTGAGGGAGTGGTGCGTGCCCCTTCCTGATTAGGAATCACCACGGGCTCACCTCCCTGCATCACGGCAACCACGGAATTGGTGGTGCCCAAATCGATGCCGATAATCTTGCTCATTTCATCCTCCGTCGTTGCCCCTGGCACGGCAGTGCAGCTCAGGGCGCGATTCGAGCGCAATTGTACAGCTTGAGTGTCTTAATGTCAAGTTACTTGATAATGACCATAAGAACATCATTTTCAATTGCTTGCCGACGACCCCGGCCAGTTTAGTTTTGGTGCTCGTTTCTGACTTTCTTGGGTCGTTCCCCTCCACAAAACGGACCGGACATCGAAGAAGGAGAATATGACTAGTAAGCAATATTAGGCAGAGCGCGGTTCCGCTCAGTTGACCTGAATTTTCTAGAGCCAAACACTTCTAAGAGAGCCCGCATCCTATTACAATACCGTTTCCCATCGGATCAGCCGCCATTTCATTTAGGGAGGAAATGTGAAGCGTTTTTGCGTAAGAGTGCTTTTATCGGTCGCCTTCGGCAGCCTTCTGCTGCCCACATTGGGCGCGGGGCCCCGGCAGAATAGCTCTGGAAGCAAGCCTGCCGCTCCCGCGCAGGATTTGACGACGCTCAAATCCGTAGGGTCGCGTGAGGCCCCCATCACCATCGAAGTTTTCAGTGATTACCAATGTCCACAGTGCCGCGTTTTTTTCCTGGATACCGCGCGTCAGTTGATGCAAGCCTACATACCGGCGGGGAAGGTTTATTACGTTCATCGGGACTTTCCGCTTTCCATGCATTCACATTCTCGTGAAGCCGCCCGCTGGGCCACTGCGGCAGCCATTGCCGGCGTATTTCAAAGCACCGAGGAGACGCTCTATAGCAAACAGGACCAATGGGGCTCGACGGGAAAAATCGAGGATGCGCTTGCCGGCGCGCTTTCTCCCACCGATATGAAGAAGGTTCGGACGATCGAGGCAACCCAGGGCCCTCAAATTGACGCGGCCATCGCAAAAGACATGGCGCTCGGCGAATCTCGCGGCGTGAACGGCACGCCTTCAATCTACGTTTTCCACAAGGGCCAGATGACTCCGTTACCGCCAGGTGGCGTAAATTATTCGCTGCTGAAACAATACATCGACTATCTTTTGCAACAGCGCTGAAGTATGAGCCAAGCCAGTCCGATCGCGATCGAGCGGCCACGCGCGAAGAGCAAGGCGCGGTTTTTTCTGCTCGCAGGGCGAATCGTCCTCGGCCTGATTTTCGTATACGCGGCGTACACAAAGCTGCACTTTGCCGGCGCATGGCACGTGCGCGATTACTATTTCTTCTTCGCGATGGGAATCGATTCCTACAAGATGTTGCCGCTCACCATCGTGCAGTGGATGGCGAAGGTCTTGCCGTGGCTGGAACTCGCCCTTGGTGCGATGTTGGTCATTGGGGCAGGCGTGCGATGGGCAGGGCTCGTCGTCAGTGCGCTGCTCGTTGTGTTCATGATTGCGTTGGCGCACGCGGCGCTCGGGGGGCTGGAGATCAATTGCGGTTGCTTCGGTAATAACAGCGTAAAGCCAAGTACAGAGTTGGTCCGTGACGTGGGCCTTCTGGCCGTGGCTCTGGCCGTCACAGTGGGAGGATTTCTCTCGCATCGCGCCGCGAAGTTGCGGGGTTGAGTTCATTTGCAATAGCGGGTCGCATTCACCATGCTCGTTTCCCTACTTTTGAGTCCGCTGACTAGAATCGGCTGACACGATGTTCCCATTGCCTTCTATCACTTTGCAGGTACGCGGGCGGAGACTCGCAGGCCGTTTGGCATTCACGATGCTTTTTATCGGTGTCGTCCTGCTTGGGGCTGCAGCGGGGTTAATCTTTGTTTACTCTACGGATCTACCGGAAATCCGAGCTCTCGAGGATTATCGTCCCAACGTCGTTACCGAGCTCTATTCTGACGACGGCCAGCAGATCGGAAACTTCGCCCTGCAACGGCGCATTCTCCTTACGTGGGAGCAAATTCCTCCCGTGCTGAAAGATGCGATCACCTCCACCGAAGACCAGCATTTCTTCGAGCATTGGGGAGTCGATTTGCCGCGCGTTATGGAAGCGGCATGGCGCAACGCCATCCGCGGCCGCATTCGTGAAGGCGCGAGCACGCTCACCATGCAGCTGGCCGGCGGCCTTTTTCTTGACCGCTCGGACCGCAGTTTTCGCAGAAAGATCCAGGAAACTCTTCTCGCCATCCAGATCGAGCGCAACTATACGAAGCAGCAGATTTTCACTATGTACGCCAATCAGGTCTATCTGGCGCACGGCAATTATGGATTCGAGGCCGCCTCCGAATTTTATTTCGGCAGACCCGTGGGCAAGCTGACCCTGCCGGAAGCCGCTTTGCTGGCCGCGCTCATTCGCGGACCACTCTACTCCCCGATCATGTACCCGAACCGCGCCCTCGAGCGGCGCAATCTAGTGCTCGATCTGATGCAGCGAGATGGCAAGATCACCACGCAGCAGGAGCGCGAGGCCCGCTTGCAGTCCATTAATCTCAACGTGCAGTCTCCGCGAAACGAACTGGCACCCTACTTCGTGGAAGAGATTCGGAAATATCTGGAATCGACCTACGGAACCGAAGCCGTGCACGAGCGCGGGCTGCGCGTGTATACGACCCTAAACGTGGCTATGCAGCGCGCCGCCAATTCTGCGGTGCGAGAAGGCCTGCACGCTTATGAGCGGCGCCACGGCTGGCGCGGCAATCTGCCCAATGTAATCCGCGACCAGCATGCCTCGTTGCAGAACTACGATGACGAAGATTGGCACCAGCCCACTTCGAAAGGCGGGTACGTCAACGGCTTGGTCATGGCCGTTGACGACAAGGCGGCGGTAATCAAGATCGGCCCGTACCGCGCCGTTCTCACAGCGCCAGATCTTGCCTGGACAGGGCGCCGCCTGCCGAGCCAGTTGCTTCATGTTGGCGACATCGCGCAGTTCTATATCCGAGAGCTCAGCGGCGGCACAGCGCACCTGACGCTCGAACAAGATCCCGGCCCGCAATCCGCGCTGGTGGCCATCGACAACGGCTCGGGCGAAGTGAAAGCAATGGTGGGCGGCTATAGTTTCGAGGATTCGAAATTCAATCGCGCCACACAGGCGCAGCGTCAGGTGGGGAGTTCCTTCAAGGTGTACGTCTACGCGGCAGCGTTGGAGAAAGGTTTCACTCCTTTCGACACGATCCTCGATGCTCCATTTACCGTTATGAGTGGCGGCCAGGCTTATTCGCCGCACAACTATGACGAACGATACGAGGGCATGATCACGTTGCGTAGGGCCCTGGCTGGTTCTCGCAACGTCCCTGCCGTAAAGCTCGCGGACAAGATCGGGATCAACGACGTCATCGACGTGGCTCGGCGCTTCGGAATCGAGAGCCCCTTGCCTCCCTATCTTCCGATTACGCTAGGCGCCGCAGATTTGAACTTAATGGAGCATGTCTCGGCTTTCACCGTGTTTCCCGATGACGGGATTCGCATCGATGCCCATCTGATTCGCCGCGTCACGACCTATGACGGTGCCCTGCTCGAAGAAGCGCGCCCCGCGGTGCATGATGTGATTGCGCCGGAGGTCGCGCGCACCATGGTCGCCATGCTCGAAGATGTGGTCAATTTTGGCACCGGAGTGGGCGCCAAAGCGCTGGGCAGGCCCTCTGCGGGCAAAACGGGAACGACAAATGATTTCACCGACGCCTGGTACGTGGGTTTCACACCACAGCTCACTGCTGGAGTTTGGGTGGGGTTTGATGATAAGCAGAAATCACTCGGCCGCAGCGAGACAGGGGCACGCGCTGCATTGCCGATCTGGCTGGAATTCATGCAGAACGCTCTGACGGGAATGCCGGTGGAGAATTTCCCCAATGTTGTGCCGCTGGAGAAGATCGCGCTGACAAAAGAGGTACACGTCGATACACCTGACACTGCACCAACAGAGGAAGAAGGCGGCCGGAATGTAGCGGCACCGCGGCCCGTTTCTACTCCGCAGCCCGCTGTAACTCCAATTCCGCAGCCCCAACCTCCTACAATTCCGCCGGACCCTCCCTCCACAGGCGCACAAGCACCCTCGGATCCTCGAGGTCAATAGATTCACTCCTGAGACAGTTTCAAATGCGGATGGCGAGTGGACATCCAATGGCGCACCGCATCGGCCATTTCGTGGAGGTGCCCTTGGAAAAAATGATCGGCATCTGGAATGAAGACAACGCGAGTCGTCGGCGCGGCTTCAAGATCAAACGTCTGGACGAACCTTTCGAAATGAGACCTTGCGCCGTACTGATCACCTTCTCCCTGAACGAGTAGCTTGGGTTTCGTGCACGCTCTCAAGTAACCAAATCCCAGTTTGCGATCGTCGATGGGCAGGCCGAGTCCAATCAAATCCACCACTCGAGCATCCAGGCAGCCCGCTCGCAGCCCAACCCAGGCGCCGAAACTGAAGCCGGCCGCCACCAAAGGAACGCCTGAAAACTGCGAGCTTAGATGGTCCAACGCAGCCCGAACGTCATCTTCTTCCCCGCGCCCGTGGTCGTAGGTTCCTTCGCTCGTGCCCACACCGCGAAAATTGAAGCGCAGCACCGGAATGCCCAGGGAATCGAGAGCCTTGGCGGCCTGATAGACTACTTTGTTGTGCATGGTCCCTTGATAAAGCGGATGTGGATGACATACCACTGCCGCCAAATGGACCTCTCGCGGTGGCTCTGGAACCCACAACAGTC
>Ga0209648_10000964_pt1 | contig 22894 bp, 21 predicted proteins | sample GraSoi2013_115cm_FD_185830 | JGI IMG/M metagenome (GOLD analysis project Ga0209648, IMG submission 185830) | Grasslands soil microbial communities from the Angelo Coastal Reserve, California, USA - Sample 9_17_2013_115cm (SPAdes) (version 2) | ecosystem: Environmental > Terrestrial > Soil >... | reverse complement strand
GAGCGGCGGGTGCATCGCTTCTCGGTGGTCTCATCCTTCCTGAGGAGCTGAATAACCTCTCGATCGAGCACGCCGTGTCGATCGAGCTAGATTGGTCTCAGCTCAAGGAGGGAAAGGAGTCGACCGATCAATATGTGTTCCCTGCAGTAGCGGCAGACTCTGACAGTCTCACGGCATATAAAGGCACGATTCCGATGGGCGCTCGTTTCGCTATACCGCCCGACGTCGATCTCTCGGCCGCCAGCCTCACGCCCGAGGGACTCGCGGTCGCAAAAGCGTACCAGAAATACGGGGGATACGTGACCGATGCGGCGGGCCACACCGCCTCAGTCGCTATGATCACTGGGGGAACAAAGCAGCAAATCGCTAATCTATATACCGATGCCGATTGGATACGCCAGCATCTCGTAATGGTCGTCCCCAAATAGACGGAGGTTTACGGCTTCAAAACTCCCCCATCAGGCGAACGCTACGACGGTGTGTGGTTTTGCCAAATTGGCAATTTTGCTGGCGGCCGTCGGCGAGAAGTCATCCGGCCGGTGAAGCGTTTGTCAGCAGCCACGCTGCGATCTGTCGCCAGCGCTTGTCGCGCCTTATTTTCATGGGCGCCTGTCTCCCTGCCAAGAAGGCCGCCGCGCGGATGACTTCCCACCACAAAGCTTCAGCAAGACAGCCGGGCGGCGTCCACACCGGCGCCGCCTATTCAGCAATTCAGAAGGGCGGCTTTGTCTCCAACTTTGCCATATGGCGGGCAAGCTTGAGTGCCCCAATCCAACATCTCTGAAGCTGCTTCACAAGTAGCAATGCGCGAGCGCGTGATCGCTGCCTTGTGCGCTGTCGCCGCCACTGCGGCTCTCCTCATGCCCGCAATCGTCAACGGATATCCATTTATTTTTTGGGACACGGGCACCTACTTGTTTTCCGCCATGCGCTTGCAGGTTCCTCACGACCGGCCTGTCTTTTACAGCATTTTCGCTGCGTTGCTTCATTGGCGCCTTTCGCCTTGGCCGATTGTGATTGCGCAATCTGCATTGGTCGCAATCCTAATCCGGCTTGTCGCGAAAGCTGTCTTCAACATTGCAAGCCCGTGGGTAACGCCCATCGCAGCTATTGCGCTGGTATTTGGCTCAAGCCTGCCATGGTTTTCCGGGCAAATCGTGCCGGATATCTTCACCTCTGTTCTAATGTTAGCGCTCTTGCTCATCGTCTTCGGCTGGGGACGGATGACGTTGGCGGAAAGATGGTTCGCCTTATGCCTGGTCCCAGTTTGCGTGGCCGTCCACAATGCGAACCTTTTTGTTCCCTTCAGCGTCCTTCCCGTGATTGGCATCCTGCTTCTCGTGGGCTGGCGACCCGGTCCACAAGCGCCCCGCCGAACGTTCTGGGTCGCGAGCGGTGTGGTGCTGGCGCTCGCGGCCTTGGTAAGCTCAAACTATGCCGCGCGCGGCAAACTCGTCCTATCATCTGCCTCCTCAACCCTCCTTTTTGCTAAGATGCTTGAAGATGGCCCCGCCATGGCGGTCCTTGAGCACGAATGTCCTGCAACTTACCCGTTGCTATGCAGCCAGCTTCCGCTGTTGCAAGCGCACAAGGCGTCGGGTATCGAACCTACGCTCGCAGACTTCTTTCTGTGGGAAGGTCCGCTGGACAGCCTTGGCTGGTGGAAACCAGTAGAGCCAGAGGCATCGCAGGTGGTCAAAAAGGCTTTCGCACAGTTCTGGCGACAAGAGATACCGACCGCGCTTGCCAACGGCGCGCGCCAATTTTGGCACTTTAAAACTGGTGATGGCTTGGTTTCAGACCCTGGCGTCTGGGCGACGGACGCCATTCGCGACTTGTTCGGCGAAAACAGCCTGGCGGCGTATCAGGCGTCGCTGCAAGGGAAGGGCGAGCTGCAGTTTTCGTTGCTGAACGTGATGCACTTGGTTACGCTCGCAGTTTCATCTGGGGTCCTGGCATGGGCCGCAATTGCATCCTTCTGGACCGACCGGAAAGCTCTCCACATTGCAGCTTTCATATTGGCGATGCTCGCTGGGCACGCTATGGCTATCGGGGCCCTTACGCCGCTCCATGATCGCTATCAGAGCCGGGTAGTTTGGCTGGTTCCGTTGCTTGCAGCGCTCACCCTATGCCGACTGGCATTCAACGCGACTCCAAGCACCGGCCGATAGCGCAATAACGTTAGCCGGCGTCGAAACTTCAGCGGAGGGATACGCTTTTTCGGTGGAATTATGGACTACTCCGGATTGGCGATTGACGCGCTGCACCAGACGTCAACTATCGAAAAATCCGGGATTGTCTTCGATGAGATTAGTTGTGAGGGGCGCGATGCAAGCGACATTCCCCGGCGCCGCTTGTAGTGCCGTCGATAAGTTCCACCTGCGCGCCGCTTCATCGGCTGCCCTCCGGTTGCTGCGCGACGTTGCTCGGAAGCTTAGTTATCGGACCGGAGCCCTATCTCTCTACCACAGGGTTCGCAACCGTCAGGTCCTGACGGTTGCGATGTTTCACCGCGTTCTGAAGCGAGACGATCCGCGCTGGGAGACAGCCCTGCACGCATGGACGCTTCCCGACGACGTGTTCGATGAGTGTCTGGCGTTCTTTAGACGCCATTACGCGTTGGTTAAACTTGATGACGTCAAGGCCTCGCTGGAGGGAACACGCCCTCTCCCGCCAAGGAGCCTGTTGATCACGTTCGACGACGGCTATGCCGACAACAGCGACTATGCTCTGCCTTTGCTGCGAAAGCACCGCGTTCCCGCTACCGTCTTCGTATCCTCGGACGTCATTGGGCGTAGCGAGCGTCTCTGGACTGAAGATCTTCTTTGGGCCTACATGGAAGGGCGGCTTCATCAACGAGACCTTGCCTCTTTGTATGCGCTCCTCATGGGCGACACTGCACGTGACGTTGAAGATCCGGGACTGATCTGGGAGATCGTGCGGCGCGGACCCGAGCTGGGGAAAGCGCAGGTCGAAGCAGCGCTTTCCGCGCTCAAGATTGACCTGTATCGGGTCGAGCATCCGCGCCAAATGTTGACTCGAAGCGAAATTAGGAACCTCGCCGCAAACGGAATCTCCATTGGAGCGCATGGAAAAACCCATACTGCGCTGACATTCTCCTCCGACATTACAAATGAGCTATGTTCGCCGCGCGTGGTATTGGAGGACGTCCTGGCGCCGCATCATCAGCGCTCGGTTGATGCGCTGTCCTTTCCGCATGGAGCATATACCTCTGAGATCGTCGATCGCTCGCTGGCCGCGGGCTACGCGCTCGCGTTCACTAGCGATGCTGAACTTTGCATCCTGAGAAATGGCTTTCTGGCGAGCCCGCTTGTCGGCCGCATCGAAGTCAACGGGCAGCGGATCGCTCCGACGGGCAGGCTTCGGCCCGAGATGCTTGCGATCGCACTCTTCACAGCAACGCGGGGACGTGCGGGGCGCGCGCTAAGAACCAACGCCCGCTCAAAGCGGGAGAACCGCTAATGCGCCTGCGCCACGCAATGCTGATCTCGACCTTGCAACAGAACGCAACGTTGCTGCTGTCCTTTGGGACAGGCGTTGTCATCGCGCATCTGCTCACGCCGCGGCAAGCCGGCTCCTACACGGTGGCGATGGCGGCTTCCAACGTCGTCGCGGCGCTGAAGGACTCGGCTGTTGGATCATATGTGGTCAGCGCGCCCAAGCTTGACGACGCGCTTTTGAGCGCTGCATTCGGTTTGAACCTCGCTATTGCCGCTTGTCTCACCGTTGGACTGATCGGATTGAGCTTTCCTCTCGCGAATTTTTATCAAGACCCAACTATCGGCGTGGCGCTGAGGATTGTCGCTTTTGCACACCTCTGCCCTGCCGCGGTTTTTCCTGCCAGCGTTCGCCTGATGCGCGCCATGCGCTTCGGGTCGCTTCTCGCTATCGGCCTTGCCGCGGCCGCGTCCCAGAGCCTGGTTTCGATCACCCTCGCTCTCCGGGGTCATGGAGCCGCCGCCCTGGCATGGGGTTCCCTTGCATCATCGGTCGTCATGGCGCTCATGACGATGGCCTATCAACTCGACGCGATAAAGTTCCGACCGAGTCTGACAGGTTCGGGCCGACTGCTCGTCTTTGGCGGCTGGACGTCGGCCACGCTCCTTGTCGGATGCTCGGCGATGTCAGCGCCGGAGCTGATGATCGGGCGAGCCCTGGGAATCGCGAATGCCGCTCTGTTTGCGCGCGCTCAGAGCCTGGTTTCAGTCATCGCAAACGGTCTTTTCGTCGGCATGACCCGGCCCCTCCTTCCGAGCCTCGGCAAGCGTGAACATGAAGGGGCACCCCTGGCGCCACTTTACTTGCGTATCATTGAATCAATTACCGGGCTTTCATGGCCGGCCTACGCCGTGCTGGCGATTTGGGCCGAACCTCTCGTGACAACGATCTACGGGGAGGCGTGGAGCGCCGCGGGCGCTATGATGGTGCCTATCGCCATCGCTCAAGCATTGACGTTCAGCGTTGCAGCCTACTACGACGTCATGATCGTCAAGCGGCGTCAAAGATTGCTCTTCGTTTCCGAATTCGCGGTATTTCTCTTCACGATCCTCGCGCTCGGAATTGGCCTGATGATCGGAATCGAGGCAGCGGTCTGGAGTTTGGTTTTGAGCAGCGCCTTCTGCGCAGCCTGCTACTCCTTCGTGCTCAAGGTCGTCATCGATTTTGCGCCCGGCGCGCTTTTTATGGCGTGGAGCCGAAGCCTGATGCTGACTTTCATCGCCATCCCCGTACCCCTCGCTTTTCGGTATCTCGGCGCTCAGGGCCCCGTGGAGGTCATGCTTGCATTTGCTGCATCGAGCGCAATCGCGGCGTTGATCTGGATCGCTGGCGTCATATTCATCCGGCACGAGTTGGCTCTTCATATCGAGCCGCCGCTCAGGAAGGCGCTCGCTTCCGTCACGTTTCGCGTGTTCCCCCGATTCCTGGCAGCAGCCAAAAAATCGATGGGCCGTTGAGCTTCCACATCACAAGCCGGAGTTCGCGAACTGCGTTGGACTGGTGACCGCCGATGGACAGACTGGAACGCTATCAATGCTTGCTTTTATCAGGAGAAGTTCTTCCCGCCAAATACGGCACAGCTTAGTAGATTGGATTTTACACTGGCAGAATTTGGGGTGGAGCGCTAAGCTGGCATGGCTGCGGCCGATGTTAGCGACAGTGGTTGACATCGCACCTTCGCGTTCTCCTGCACACCTTTGACATCGTTCGTACGGAAGGTTGGATCTTGAGCGCTCGGTTGGGTTATCTGGTCCCCGATTTTCCTACGCAGACTCATGTTTTTTTTTGGCGGGAAATCCAAGCTCTTAGAGAAATGGGCGAGCAAGTGTTCCTGGTCTCCACCAGGCGGCCGTCAGCCTTGGCCTGCCGCCATGAATTCGCATTATCTGCAATGAACGAAACGCACTATCTCTACCCTCCCTCCCTAGCCGGTATAGCTTCCTGGACCGCCTCCGGCTGTCCTGGTTTGTCCCGAGCGCTGAACTATCTAGGAGCGCTAGGATCGTCAGGAATGGTGAACCGGTTCCGCCAATACGCCTTGTTGACGGCGGCAATCGATCTCGTCCAATGGACCTCCCACAGGCATATCAGTCACGTACATGGCCACTCTTGTGCGAACTCGGCTCACGTCCTCGCGTTGGCACGTCGCCTAGGAGGGCCCTCTTACAGCCTAACCCTGCATGGCGATTTGGATGTCTATGGCGGTGACCATCGATCTAAGATGAAAGATGCCGCATTTGTTTGCGCGGTTGGCAGCCACTTGGTTTGTCAGATTAAAGAGAAAACTAACGTTGCGGACGTCATCGTAACTTGCATGGGTGTGAAAATCAGCGAACTTGCCAAGTTGGGGCAAGATCGATCCTACGTATCAGGACAACTTCGCGTCGCGACGGTGGCACGATTGCATCCAGCAAAGGGACATCTTCACGCGATAACCGCTGTCCATCGAGCCCATCAATCGGGACTGAAAATCCACTACACAATCGCAGGCGAAGGACCACACAAAGATATTATCCTAGCAAAGATCCGCGAGCTTGATCTGGAAAAGCACGTAAGCTTGAGCGGTAGTCTTTCGGAAAGTGAGGTCTACAAACTGTTATCCGAAGTCGATGCTTTTCTGCTACCGAGCACGGGTTTAGGCGAAGCGTGGCCGGTTTCGATTATGGAGGCTATGGGCGCAGGGTTACCCGTGGTTGCGAGTGTGATTGGCGCTACTCCACAGATGATCACGCCAGATCAGGATGGATTTTTGGTAGGCCAAGGGGATGAGGGGGCAATTTTCGCGAAATTGATGCTTCTCGGAGCAAACCCTGAAATCCGGCGCCGCATCGGAACTGCCGCACGGTGCACCGCTTCCCGCCGTTTTGACGTGTCCGTAACAGCGAATGTTCTCCGCGAGGCAATGCAGACGGCCCTAAAAGCCAACAAAAAAACGATTTGAATACGTGACGTGCCACTGCAAACTTCCTCCACGCGGAGTTAGAGTCCGGCCTTGTGAAGGACGGACAGATGAAGCGAGCCAGGTCTACGGAAGAGCAGATTATTGGCGTGCTGCGGGAGCATGAGGCGGGCGCGAAGACCGGAATCTCGCGCGCAAGCACGGCGTCTCGGAGGCGACGCTGTATAATTGGAGGGCCAAATACGGCGGCATGGACGTCTGCGAGGCCAAGCGTCTGAAGCAGCTCAAGAACGAGAACGCCAGGCTGAAGAAGCTTCTTGCGGAGCAGATGCTGGATGCACCATATTGGCTATTTTCCCCCGCCGTATTGGCGGTGAATCGTCTGGTTGGTTCGTCTACCTGAACGGCCGCCGAGAAAATGGAAAGTGGGTCTACCGTTACGCTTAATCTCGTTCGTATTTTGGATCACATAATGCGCTGGACACTGGCAATCGCCACCTACAACCGACCGGACGCTTTACGAGAGTGCATTAAATACGCTCTAGCCCAGAGCTGTCCGCCATATGAAATTGCCGTCGTTGACGCAAGCAGCGAGTGGGCGTCGAGCCGCCAGATGGTCTTAAAGATGGCCGGGTTAACACACGTTGCTTACGAGCCGGCACATATCCGCGGATCGGCCGCGCAGCGTAACCAATTAATCAAAATCGCAACCGGAGATGTTCTGTTCCTGATCGACGACGACTCTTACATGCATCGCGATTGCGCTGCAGAAATCATGAAAGCGTACGAGGCGGATACGGAAAATAAGGTCGTAGGTGTTGGAGCCCTGCAAACATTCGCGATGCCAGACGACAGCACCTCGGCGATGAAGTTAGACCAACCAAATAGACCAAGCCTAAGAGATAAAATCAATGCGTTGTTCGAGCAAGAGCTTGACTTAGAAAGAATGCTTCTCCCCTATGACGAAAATTATCCAGATCACCCGGTTCCACCTAGCGTGTCCCATCTGAACGTCGGATCGACGCGCTACATGAACGGCTTTCGGATGACGTTCCGTCGAAGCATAATCAGCCAAATCGGTTTCGACGAAAGCTTGAAGAAATATGCCTCAGCCGAAGACATGGATGCAAGTTATAGAGCATCCAGATTTGGAGCCCTTCTCAACGCTTACGATGCCCGCATTTTTCACGACAAGTCTCCAAACGAGCGTCTTTCGCGACACACGCGAGAACTCTTAGGATACATGAACCTCGCTTATCTTTACCGCATCAAGGGGCACGACCCGAAACGCTTAATGATGACGTTCAGCGTTCGTCTGTTGCGCCGCATGGCGGTTGACGCTATGCGGGACGCCTCAAAACAAAGAATTTCTTTTCCCTGCGTGAGAGCCGATCTTAAGGCGCTCTCGCTTTTACCAAAGATATTGAACGATCGAGATATTGACGGTTGGTATGCGGCCATGCAAGAGAAGATCATCTCTCGAAATATCGATTAGTGCTCACCAATGCCGCTCCGTCCAGCCACCTCGAGTCAATTTACCCTAAATCCAAGACAATCAATCTGCTGAATATCCACAGTCGAAAGTGTCTGGAGCGTGGTCCCGGTATAGGTTACGTCGAGCGCATCATTGGGGCCCTGCACGCCACTGTTGAGGAAGTCGCCCGGATCAGAGCTGGTGTCGCACAGCGAGGCCGAAAGCTGGCTGATATTTTATGGCGACGTGCATGTCAGCAAGATCCGTAAGGTCGAAGGCTTCTCGCCCCAGTAGGAATGGCGATGCGGCATCTATCCCGGATCGGAGCCGGGCGAACATCGTTCCGGCACCGCCGATCAGTTTGATCAGGCGCGTAGCTATTTCGAGGCGGCATGGCGCGTGTTTTTGGCGAACCGCACCTAGGCTGACTTCCAGGCATGGCGCGACGATCGGGACTGGGCATGCGCGGAAATATGCAATGTGGGAACGTGGGGAAAAACTGCCGACGCAGAAACCTAACTCGACGATGCGCTGTCCTTGCGGCGAGCTATTTGATAGCCACCGCCTCGAGCACACCGTGCTCCACGTTCCCCATATCACCGAGCATCACCGTGAAATGCGCCGCCGACCGTCCCTACGCTGATCCCGAACAAGCCGCGCGCAAGCTGCTGGAATTGGCGAATGCGGTTGAGCCGGCGCAAGACGGACGCATTCATATCGAGAAGATCAACGAGCCCTTCTGTATAAGGCGCGCGGCGGCGTTGCCGAATACAAGGCGGGCCTTGAACTAGCTATCGCCCGCGGCTGGGTGCGGCGGCACGAAAGCGGCACTTATGTGAAGCTCACCCAGGCCGGTGCGGAGTTGCTCGCGTAAATCTCCCATGTGCAATCTCTATTCCATCACGACTAACCAGGCGGCCATCCTCGCGCTCCGCGATCGGGCGGGTCAAGGAGTTGATCGCGCAAAAGAAGCGATTGGAAGCCGAGCGGAAGATGAAGGAGTAGGCGGAGGCAACAATCGAGTGACGGTGACGCACTGACTTGGAGCGATCGATAAAAAGGTGTATTGGGTAGGCCGGAGTTTTGAGCTAGTTTAGGATCCCTGCTAAATCTGCTGATCTACAGTGAAGAGGAAACAACATGAATAAGCAGCATGTTGCTGCGCAGCTGTTCCTGCGCTCCTGGCCATTTCATCGAGGGCTTACAACTTTCGTAACGAGGTATTTTTCGGGACTCTCATTCCGCGATCAAATCGCAACAGTTCGAACAAGGCATGGATTCGATCTGACAATTGCGCCGTCAGACTGGGTTGGACGAAACATCTACCTTACCGGTGAATTTGAACGGTCCGTGATTGATGTTTTGCGGGACTTCTCCCAAGCCGGCGACACCCTCTTGGATATTGGCGCAAACATCGGCTATGTCAGTTCCGCGTTCCTCAGCCTTGTTCCGGAGTCATCCGTCGTTGCCGTGGAGCCCCAACCTGAGATTCTGAAATTGCTAGCCACGAACCTTGACCGCTTTGGCCGGTATCAAATTTACCCCTACGCGATCGCTGAAAGCGCGGGTGAAGCGCTCATTGAGGTCGATTCTGCCAATAGCGGGGCTAGCTGCATCGTTTCGAGCGCCAATACAAACTCGATAAAGATACAAACGCGAACGGCAAGCCAAATGTTTTCGGAGCTGCGAATACCACGCTTGGATCTCGTTAAGATCGACACGGAGGGTTATGAGGAGCAGGTCTTGATCTCCTGTTTTGAGCATTTCATAAGGCTGCAGCCACGCGCGATCGTTTTTGAGGAGCAGTTGCGCAAAAGTGCTCCCGATGCTTCAATTGGCAAGCTTCTGGCTAAGATGAATTACGACATATACGCGGTCAAAAAGACGATGCGTCGTTCAATGCTTTTGAAGGTGACTTCTGCATCTGAATGCACACACAACGACTATGTCGCAGTTCCACGAAATCGCGCCCTTCCAAGTAGAATTCAGGAGCGATACTTATAGAGAGAGAACGACAAATCGCGACCCGGCTGCCAGCGCCGTTAGACGGTCATTTTGGCCCTCCGCCGACCGGTATTCGATCGTAACGTCTGCGAAACATCAGCGATGAAGCAGCACGCACTAGACGGACGCCATATGCGCAGAGGCGAGCACGAAGATCACGGCAATCCCGCGCTCGATGGTCTTCGCGCGATCAGCATCTGTCTCGTGCTGGCGGCCCATCTTCTTCCCCTGGGACCAAAGGCGCTTCATCTGAATTCGACAGCTGGTCCGATGGGGATGAGTCTCTTTTTCGCCCTTTCGGGGTATTTGATTGTCAGCACGCTTCGGTCGGCCACGATCCCGGAATTCATCGTAAAACGGTTGGCTCGGATTGTGCCGCTCGCCTATCTCTATATTCTGCTGGTTTTCCTTTTATTCGGTTTGAGCAAACAAGCGCTGCTTTCCCACCTAGGCTTCGTTGTCAACTATCGACCCGACCAGATGATCCCCGTCACGGAGCATCTTTGGTCCTTGTGCGTGGAGGTTCATTTCTATGTATTCGTGACGCTGCTTGCCGCGATAGGTGGGCGCCGGGCGTTCGCGCTTGTTTGGCCCTGCTGTCTCGCCATCACCGCCATCCGCATCATGGAAGGCGCTTACATTGACATCCCCACTCACCTGCGCATCGACGAAATCTTAACCGGGGCCTGTATCGCTACGTTGCCGACGAGCCGATTCCGCGCCACCGCAGCGCCGCTCGTCATCTGGGCGCTGGCGGCCGGCGCCTGGGTCGGGACCTCGCATCCGGACAGCGGATGGCTGCAATATCTGCGGCCATATGCAACAGGTCTTCTGCTTGCAGCAACGCTATCCCAACCACCCAATCGACTGAACGCCGTGCTAAGCAGTCGGGCGCTTCGTTACATCGCTGCCATCTCCTACGCTCTCTATGTCATTCATCCGCTCACCGCTCATGGATGGTGGAACGACGGAAGCGTTTGGCAGCGATATCTGCTCAAGCGACCGTTAGGCTTCGCTCTCACCCTGGCTGCTGCTCACATGTCGACTTTCTACTGGGAGAGAGTTTGGATACAGACGGCGCGACGCTGGGTGCGTTCGAGGCGCGCGGGGAATCTGCAATCCGTTGGACGACTGGAAAATGTCGCTGGAGAATAGCGCGCCTGCCGTTGTGCTGCCCTGCCTCGGGCGGAGGCAGACGCCGCTTCGGATTCTGCGGCGATTTGTCAGGCCGGCCGCCCGTTACGGAGTCATACGAAAATTGAACTGGGATCGCGAAAGGTGATGAGGATCACGGTTCTGTTTCCTGCGAACGCCCGGCCCGCGACAAATTGATGTAGCTGCTCGAAGCGAGCGGCTTTGGGCTTATTGTCGGGACTTTGATAATGTCGTCCGGTTCGATCAGGGTCGTTTCGTCCGCCACGATCTCTCGCGTGATCTCGCCCTCTTTCCTTACCACCGTGAAGCTAGGCCGCTGGCCTTTCTCCGCCAAGCGCTCCCGCGCCTCCGCCGGCGCGCTGAATTGCGCCTCTTTCAGCAGGTCGTCTGCTGTTCTGATCCGTGCCCGTACCTCCGCGATCTCATCGTTCGTCAGTTGCAGATCCCGCGTGTTTGTCCGGCTCCTCTCGAGAGCGCGTTCGCGAACCTGTTGCCCCGCCAAAGTGATGCTCTGCTCAGCCCTCACGATTTCCGTTTCGGCGCTCATCTGTTGGTTCACGATCTGTGCGAGCGTCCGTTCCAGGGTGAACAGCGTCGGCGAGAGGGCGAGGCCCCTCGCTGAGAGCGAACGAAGCTCGTCCAGTTGACGTTGGATAGTGCCTTTCTCCTGCTTTAGGGCCTCGATCTGCCCCCGAAGCGAATCAATCTCATGCTGATAGAGCGACCTGATATTTTCAAGTGCCGATGCTTCCGAGCGCGCCATGTCGTTTTCCCGCGCGAGCGCCGCGCGTTCGCTTTCAATGATCGCGGAGATAGTGGGATCCTCCTTTTCATTTTCAAGCTCTGGCGGAATGGGAACGCTCTCCTGCCCGGCAAGCGATGCCGTCAGGCGCGCCGCGCGCATGACCAGGCGATTCTGTTTCAGCGACAATGTGCGGATGTCGCCTTTCGCGAGCGCGACGTCGCGATCCAGCCGCAGGAGTTGGAGGCCGAGATCGAGGCGGTAGTATCCGCCTGCGGCGCTGATCGCCTGAACAACGGTGAGGCCTGGTCGATACGGATATTCGCCGGGCCGTTGCACATCGCCCAGGATAGAGAACGGACGAAAATGAATAATCTCGACGGCCGCGAAAGGCCGTTCGGCACCGCCCGCGCGCCGCTGCAACCGGTCGGATATTTCCTGCGCCAGATCTTTGACATGGAGGCCGGCAGCATTGACATTGCCGATCAAAGGCAGCGAAACCAGGCCATCGGTAGTCACGGTGTATTCGCCGCCGATGTCCGGCCATTCCTGCACTTTGATCTTTAGCCGATCCGATATGCCAAGCTTATATTCGTCTGCGAAAGCCGGCGAGACGGCAAGGGCCACAGCGAAACCCAAGATAATCGAGATTTCGCAGAACCATTTCCATAGCCGGCCCTTACCTTCCGAAATGTCGCGGACCGGACGCTGCTCGTCACGCGTATCCGGATCAAGCGAGGCCCACGGGGTCTTGTTTATGACCGCGCCAAGAATCTTGTCCCGCGCGGGTCCCAGTGACTGCAGCGCTTGCTCAAGGTGGAGTTCCGACGTGCGACCCCATTCCACAATGATCAGCAACTCGTCGACAATCTGACCGGCAGAGCGGACGTCGGCGACGGGGGTCAGCGCAGGTAGATCGAGAATAACCCATTCGTAGGCACAATCGCCGGACGCTGTGACTGCATGAACGAGATTGTGCCACTGCATGTCGATGTTCCCAACAGCCTGCCCGCTTGGCAGGAAGTCGAGATTGGGACGAACTTCTGCCCGGATAACCTCGCCCAGGACAGCTGCGCCGCGCAGCAACTGGTAAAGGCCTTGCGTTTCGCTTGGCGTCAGACTGTTCGAAAGCGCCGCAGCGTTCGATGCATCGACAAGAAGGACGCGCGAGCCATCGCCGGCGATAAGTCCGGCCCAGTGGGCTGCGAACGTCGTCTTGCCCTCTGCGCGGCGACACGACGTTATGCCGACGAAGTGAGGGACCTCCCCGCGCCGTTCGAGGACCGCCGATCGCGCACGCCGCAATACTGCGCCCCGCAAGGTAGAGCCCAATTCCGGATCCGGGTAATGCAACGTGAACGCATAGGGAGAGAGCTTCTGAAGCATCCAAGCCCCAAACCGGCCGCCACCTGGCCATCGTTTTGGCCGTCGTGAACCGCGCCGGACCATCATTCGCGGCAAATATCCAAAGCACTCGGCCGACGTCATCGCCAGCTGCTCGGCACTGCGCACACGTCGATCGAAAAGTACGATTGCGAGTCCAACGCTCATGCCCAGCGTGGCGCCAAGGATGGCTGCTAGCGCGAGCATGACCCCAGCGGTCGGCCCGTCTTTCGAGTTGGGGGGAACCGCCTCGCTGATGATTCGAGCAGTCGGACCCAGTACCTTGATACGTTCCCTCAGCGCTGCGCTCGTCGTGACAACGGCACTTGTGTCGTTTTGCTCCTGCACGAACGATCCCGCTATCTCGTTGGTCAGCCTCGCAGCATCCACCGCAGTCAGGGCTCTACCTCGCACTGAAATGATTTGGCTGGTGCCGACACGGTTGACGGTGATATTGGATCTCAGCGTCGCCACCGCCGTCTGCCTTCTTGACGTTTCGGAGCGCTCCGGTTCCGGCGCAAATATCTGCAGCCCAAGATCGCGGATACTACGCGATTTCGGCAAGATCAGTTCTATATTCTCCAGTCCCATCCGGTCGACGGCTCTTTCAAGGACCCTGCTGGACTTCGCCATTTCGATTGCGCTCTGGACCAACGAGTTCTCGACCAGCAGCTGCGTAACGACCGCATCCGGGCCTGACTGTTGCAGCGTCGTATTCGAAATTAACAGTTCGGAAAAAGCGCTAAACGCGGGAGTTCTGACCAGGATATAAGCAACACTCGCCAACCACACCATGACGGCGCCAACAAGCATCAAGCGAACAATCATCGGCCTCTGCTGACGAATCTTCGCAAGATAGATTCCGAAACCGATCCCGTCGCGCCAAGGCTCCGGCGTAATGGATCGATTCTCTAACTCGAAAGAGAAAGGGCGCTTACTCTTCGTCGAATCGAGCATCAAACAAACTCCTGCGTTGATGGCCGTGAACGCGTGTCGATGCTCAGTTCGCGCATCCGGCGCCGATATTTCCTTCAATCTGTAGTCACTCTAAAGCGTCGCCTGAATCGCCTCCAATCTGTCCCACGGAAAGCCCGCGAAGTCGATCGTAGCGGTCGGTGTTACAGGTCGCTTCAGCGCGTCCCTTTGCGCATCGCAAGATGCCGCTGGTCCCGAAATAGGGATAGTCTGCTCCCTTCCACAGCGGGTTTTCAGCATACAGAACCACGGCGACAGCCGTGTCGCGAACGACCATTCCATACTTCTAAACGGCGCGAGCAATGATCCGGGCATAGAAATCCAATTCGATCTGATTGAGATCAACGCTCTGTGGAGAACGGAAGGTCGTTCCCTGAGGAATCGCATTCGGGTCGCACTCCTCACCGTCACTTCGCTGAGCGGGAGGCACCCATACCGACCGGCGCGTTTGCGCCAAAGCTATGTGAATCGAATGGTTAATCGCACCTTGGCGCTGCTCGGCGACAGTGATTCGGCCCGCTAGCAAAGCGAGGCCCGTCACGGTGATGCCGAATTTGTAGCCCTCAGGCGTGGTCGGAAAATAACCGGGATTGCTCGCAAGATCGTCGATCTTTCCGCCCCACGCCCCCCGCAAGCCGTCAGGTAAAGCAACGGTTTGCCATTGCTGTTGAAGCGGCTCGAACGTCCCTGTTAGATCAGAAGCTCGTTCCTCTCGGACGCGAACGGTCGGTTGGTCGATCGCGGCCGCAAACACTGACACGACGCCGTAATATCTGCCTATTTGGCGTTGCAGATCAGCAACCCATGCGTCGGGATGGGTATCGCGTGGGTTATTCGGTCGCAGCTGTTGGTGAACATAGCTCGGGGCCGCGAATTCGCGATCCGGAGTCACGATCAACGACGGACGACTCCTCGAATCGTTCGAAAACTCCTCAGTTGCGCAGCTGCGAGTTTCTGTAGCCAGTAGCCCAAAGGTGCCGATGCCAAGAATGAGCGCCACGATGCCAGCACGACTGAGGCGGGCAGCTGCGCCTTTCCTTGCACGCATGAAATCACTCTCCGGCGCCAATGGCTCTCCAGCAGATTTTCCGTCCACGTCGCCGCGCGTCGCTTCGTCGATTTCGACAGCGATTAGCGATGATCGACATGCGGAGCTTAAACGATCGACGCCTGATTGGCCAGAATTGCACTCATCATCATGTCGCCAACGAGATCAATGACGACAGCTGACGCAACGCCGCGACTACTCCAAAGTGGTACTCCTTTTGACTAGTAACGAGGCCGGTCGGGTTCGCCCCGCGTAGTTAGAGCCGGCGTCGAGTACGGACCAGTACGGACCATATAGCGCCGACAACTTGGATTGCGGCCTTGGCTTCGTGGCAGCGAGATAGGCGCCCGTGAAAATGAGCCGCGACAACCCTGACGATGGATCGCAGCGCGGCGGCTGACAAACGCTTCACCTGCCAAATGACTTCTCGCCGAGGGTGACAGCAGTAGCTTATCGGCTCCATGCCGACTTGGGACTACTCAGCATGGGTCGGCGCTCCATCCGTGAGAGCAGATATCTCAAAGGCGTCGCGGTCGTAAGATTGCAGAGCCCTTCTTCACGCTGAATCCCGTTCGGTGGAGAAGCATGGTCGGTGTGGTTGACCGCGCCATGCGCTGACGTTGTGCACGGCTTCGGGTTGGTCGACAGTTAATCTGCGGGAGGCCATCGTGACCGTTGCAGTGCAACAAGCGCCGCCTTCAGGCAGCCGACGATACGATCAAAAATCCACTGCACCCGACTTTTCGCGGTCAGCCTACTGTGTCCAAGGGCTGATATGTGACGTGGTGACCATGGAACAGGCGACGCAAAAAATCATCACCTCCATTAAGGAAGGTCGGCGGTGCAACGTCGCCACGCCAAACGCGAACTTCCTGCGAATGATCCGGTCGGATCCGGATTTTAGAGACGCCGTGCTCGCCAGCGATCTCTCCGTGATCGACGGCATGCCGCTTGTTTGGTTCGCACGCGCGCTCGGTATCGCGGCTGCTCATCGCGTATGCGGATCTGATTTGTTTAGCGCTCTGATGCGTCGCACGAGCGATCGGATAAGCGCTTTCTTCTTCGGTGCAACCGATGACATTGGCCGACGCGTGCGCGAACGCCTCGAGCGGAACACGTCTGGCGTTCGATGCGCCGGCGTTTACTCGCCGGGCTTTGGCACTATTGAATCCATGAGTGATCCCAGAATTTTCGACATCATCAATCAAGCGAGTCCAGATCTCTTGGTTGTATCGATCGGAGCTCGCAAAGGTCTCTTATGGCTGAACCGAAATGAGCATCTGCTCTCAAGCCCTGTGATCTGCAATCTCGGCGCGACCATCCATTTTGCCGCCGGAAGCGTCAAGCGCGCTCCAGTTTTCTTTCAGCATCATGGCCTCGAATGGCTCTGGCGGATCAAGGAAGAGCCGGAGCTTTGGAGGCGGTACGCTCTCGATTTAACGACGTTGATAGCGGTGTTGGTCGGCCAGATTCTGCCATGCCTGGTCAATCAGGCCCTGCACCAGCCATCCGCGAAACAACCCTCGGCGCGCTTGCAGCATTATCGTGACGGAACGGCTGAGGTGCTGAAGTTTTCAGGCGCCTGGACAAAGGACAGTCTCGCGCCGGCACGCTCGGCTCTTGCTGCGGCGACACGGACACCGAGCAACCTCGTTTTAGACTTTGAAGGCGTAACGTTTGTCGACGCCGCGTTTTTGGGTCTGGTGCTCATTACGTACGGGTATCAGCGACGAATCCAGCGAGGCTTTTTCCTTCGTGCGTCGAGTCGACAAGTTCAGAGCATGGTGCGCTCGCATGGCTGCGGCTTTTTGCTCTCGGCCGGGCAAACGCGCCCCGAAGCCAATTCGACACTCTGGCCCGTTTCCACGCACAGTCTAGCTATCCGCAAACTCTGGCGGACGATCGGCACTCACGGAGGATTTTAAAGGACTTCTCACCAACATTGAGCTTCGCGATGCTTATCTCGTTCCCGCAGATACTTTTGGAATTGGCAGCCTTTAGTTTAATTCTTGCGACTTTGGCTTTCGCGGTCCAGGCGGTAGCTGCGCTGCTCTTATCCGATCGCAAGCTACCAGTGGCGACAGTTCGCCCTTCCATTGCGGTGCTGATACCGGCACATGATGAAGAACAACATATCGCGGCGACCGTGACTCGGATCAGGGAAGAATTGTTGCCAGCGGATCAACTCTTAGTCGTCGCGGATACTTGCATCGACCGAACGACGGCGCTCGCTACGCGGGCGGGCGCCAACATCGTGATCCGAAATGATCCCAATCTACGAGGCAAAGGCTATGCTCTCGCTGCCGGTCTTCGACATCTTGCCGCGACGCCCCCAGACGTCGTCGTATTCATCGATGCGGACTGCCGGGTCAGCTCCGGCGGCGTTGGATTGCTTGCTCGAGCTTGCGCCGCTTGGAACGCGCCGGTGCAGTGCCTCAATCTGATGATCGCTGATCCAGATAGCCGCGCACCGCGGCCGCGCTTGGCCGAGTTCGCATGGCGCATTAAGAATGATCTCAGACCCAATGGCTATGCACGCCTTGGCTTACCTTGCCAACTGCTTGGCACCGGTATGGCGCTGCCTTGGCGGCTCATTAATCCTGAAATGTTTGCGACAGGACACCTGTCCGAAGATTTGCTCGTTGGGCTTGACCTTGCGGTGAAGGGCTTTCCGGCCCGCTTCTTCCGGGAAGCCTGCGTAATCAGCTATTTTCCCGAAACCCAATGCGGTCAAGATCAGCAGAAACAGCGCTGGATGCATGGCCATCTCGCGCTGATCAACAGCCATACGCTTCGGCTCATCCATCAGGCGTTGCGGCGTCGAGATTTCGGGTTGCTGGCGTTGGCGGCTGACCTTGCTGTTCCACCTCTTGGCGTGCTTGCGGTCGCCAATATTGTCCTCCTGCTGATGTGCCTCGCCTGGCTGGCTGCGGTCGGGGCGTGGGCTCCGCTGGCTTTTGCGACCCTCGCTAGCGCGCTCTTAGCGTCGTCCCTTTTGGCGGCATGGCGGGTCTGCGGACGGGATCTTATTGGCCTTGAGGAAGTCCAACGGTTGCCCCGGCACATCATCATGGTCATGGGCTCCGTCTTGAACTTGGCTCGCGGACACAAGGTGCCATGGGTTCGGACTGATCGGCTCTAGACGAATTAATGCCCTACGGCAGGCGCATGCACACGGAAGCGCGTTACCGACTTAGCGATGAATGGCGCCCAGCGCCGCCCGGCTTAACTGAAACAGGGCTCGGCCGGGAGGACTGGTTCTAAGCAAGCGCTTCACAAATCGCTTAGAATCGTAGCTGGCGTTGCAGTGATTGAGTAGGACTGCGCGCGCCTCGACAAACTGGTCGCAGTCGAGCAGCTGACGAGCATATTCCAAGAAGAGGAAATTCGCGTAGCGCCGCCCGCTCTCCACCAGAGCGGGCGGCACTTTGCCTTCTCTTATCATGTTGGGGAGCCGCTGGGCAAAGAGTGGACGTGCTACCTCGCGCGCTCCGCTGCTTGCCTTATTGCTCGGCGAAAGCACGTCGTTATACGTCGCGGATAACTTGGCGTTGTAAACAAATGCGCCCCGGCAGGCGAGCCTGCACCACACGTCGATATCTTCGCCCGTCGATATTCCGACGGCAAAAAGCCCCGCCGCCAGGAGTTCCTCCCGCCGAACGAGGACCGAGCTCGAACTCATCGGGTAGCCGCCGTTGGAGAGCGCGAATGAAAAATAATCATCCACCTTCTGCGCCGCAATCTTCCGATCAATCAACGGCCGACCGGCGCGGCTCTGTAGACTTAGGTTGCTAAATGCCGCAATCGCTGTGCTGTCTTCGATGCCATTTAACAGGCAAGCGAGGTGGTCGTGCGACCACAGGTCGTCCGCATCGAGAAGTGCAATCCATTCCCCCTCAGCTGCAGCGATCCCCCGGTTCCGTGCGGCCGAAACCCCCGCATTCGCTTGCTGGATCAGCCGCAGCCGTGGCACGCCCGAGGTTTCCACCAAACGGCCTCCGCCGTCCGTCGATCCGTCGTCAACAACGACGATCTCAAACTCGACGTCAATTTGACTTGCCGCTGAACCAAGCGTCTCCAGAATGGACTCCGCCTTGTTGTACAGCGGTATCACAACGGAGACGAAGGGCTTCCTACGCATCATCATCGCCACGGGCACCGTGTATCCGCAATTCATCATGTGATGGCGACGCAGCCGCTTGACTTATCGAGTCGCCGTCCGGATTGTGCGGCGCTCCCTGGGTGACTGCAAGCGCCGTGCCGAGGGATATCCCCATCGAGGCCGAACTACCTCAGCGGGAGGGTCTGGTTTGCCGTCTGTGTCACCGCGCTCCACGCTCGTCGGCACCCCTCTCCGTATTGAACTGTCATACGAGATCTGGAGCTATGTTGGCTGGCTGACCGGATTGTCCAGTTAGTCCTTATCAGCTGCCGGCAGCTCGATTAGTCGCGCGATCTGGTCCAACGTAATGGCGATCGCTGTCCCCGCGATCGAGCCAAAGGCCTTAGTCGCGAAATCGGCGAACGTGCCGTGCCGATCCGGAAGAAGATTCTGGATTGCTTCAAGGGCCCCGCCCCCAACCAGAATAAGGCACAAAACCAGACGGCAACGGTGCGGATATGCGAATACGAAGGCCCCGCAGAGCGCGGCAAATGCCAGAAATCGCTCAACGTCGGCAGGCTCGCCGGTCCGCGGCCGCAGATTGTCCGGAGACACTGTCGTGAAGATAACGACGCTCAGGATCACCGGTCCGAGGACTGCCGCGATTGAACGAAACCAACAAAGCATTCGCGCCGCGCATGATGAAACGGGAGCGGAGGTCGCGCGTTCTTCGATTTGCGGCGGGACTTTTGAGCCCCCTTCGAGGTCGAGCAAGGCTGTTCTCCGATCGAAACTTCAGGAATTCTCTGTAAAGGCGGAAACGCACGAATTGAATGTCCGCCGGATCGGAAAATTATCGCATCGGTGGATTGACCATCGGCGTACGGCTGCCTCGATCCTGCAACGGAGCTGCTCGACGGCACAAGACGGTGCAAATGCACAGGATTATGCAAGGACAGCAAATAAATCAGATCTCATGCGAAGCGGACAAAAGCATGCGGACCCTGGTTCCGTAAGGTTCCGCGCGGGAGTACCCCATTTGGGTCATTAAATCATTCGGAACATTAAATCATTTCGGTTATTAAGCTATTTGGATAATTAAATCGTTTGGATCACTGAGATAATTAAATCGTTTGGATCACTGAGTCGTCTGCTTAGATCATTCAATCGCCTTAAATCGCCTGCTTAGATCATTAAATCGCCTTCTTATGGTCCAATTTGCTTACAAACGTGTATCAACAATCTTCGAATTTTCTGCGTTCGCTTTTGAGCAAGGACTTTATCGGTGGACTCGATCGTGCCGACATTTATCCTCGAAAGCGACGGCCTCTTCCGCGAAGGCCTCCGCCTCATACTATCGAAGACGCGCTTCCGTCCGCAAGGCTGCGGAGTTGAGCTGGAAGATCTCACGACTGTCCCCAGCGATATGCCAACCTTTTTCATCATCGGGGTCGGCCATCAGCATGATCTAGTCTCCAAATTAAAAAGGATCCGAGATCAATACCCGTTATCCCTCACCGTAGCCATTGGCGACGAAAGCCATCATAAATGCATGGCGAGCGCGCTAGATGCTGGTGCAAACGCTGCGCTTTGCGCATCGGTCACCGCAAGCGGTCTCGTTAGCTCGCTTCATGCGATAATGAGCGGCGGGGTCATCGTCATCGACGCGCGGCTCTGGCCATCCAGAATTCAACCGAAAGTCGAGGAACCAGCGTCAATGCCGACCGGAAATGCGCCCCCTCCCGAAACCGAGAATGAGCGGCTGGCGGTGAAGCAATTGTCAGCGCGAGAGATCGCAATTCTTGAACGGATTGTCGGAGGTGATTCCAACAAACATGTTGCACGATTTTTTGATATCACCGAGGCGACGGTGAAGGCTCATGTCAAGGCTATTTTTCGAAAGATAGGCGCGAATAATCGCACCCAGGCGGCGATCTGGGCGCTCAACCATGGGCATTTCGAGAGCTTGAATGGCGTTGCGCAGGATATTTCCGTGTTGCGGCAGCGTGAAGCAGACGCGCGGTCCGAATCCAAAGTGACCGTTATTCAGCATAGGCCATCGTTCGTTTCGCGATTGAATCGCAACGTGCGACCATCGTAATCGTGCCCAACAATCGCGACTTCGACAAATCGCGACTTCGACAAATGATGCGTGGTGAGCGCGTGTGCTCACGCCAGCCGCATGATGATTTTCTTTGATCTTTCGGTGGACACACCGTGCACACGGTGCGTTCTAGCTCGTTAATCGAATTGTTATTTCATTCCCGTCATGAACAAGTGGGATAGCTCGAGCAAACGACAGCTAAACGGATCAACCTTTAGATAGACTTCAATGTCGGGTTTGCACCAGCGACCGTGACCGTGCTGGTGTTGATCGCCTCGTAGGCCTCGATCGTTTTAAGCGTTAAGCGTAAAATGCCGCCGGGTCAGGGCGAGGCACAATCCTGCCGGCCTCGCATAACTTCGCCGCCTCACACAGGATCTCGCCATGATAAGCGGCATCCCCTCGCACATCTCGACCAGCTACGTTGAGCGGCAAAACCATGGTCCAGCCAGTCGGACGACGATCTCCTCCCGGCCCGATCGCTAGGCGGCGTCCTTTGTCGCAAGCGCTTTGCGCATGTCGGCAGCCAATTCGCGATAATGCAAGGCAAGCCGCGAATAGAAAGCGCGTTTCGCCTCATTCGTTGCCAGCCCAGCAATTGTTTCGCATTCGGCGTCGATCTCAAATCGCTCCAATTTGGGTTGAAGGTCGGTCATGGCAGCGTCTCCCCCTAACGTCACGGGAAAAAGGGCAAACAAGGTTAGGTCCTTGCTTACGTCACGGCGAACATCGTTATCCTGTAGAACTATTTTTGTTTTCCCCGCCCGAAGTCAGCTTGTTTCATTGGGCCACGTTAGCCGCGCTGGTCCGGTGGCCCGGTACGGCACCCGCCTCGCCTTGCCCCTAAACCCCGACGGCGGGGGCGTGCCGAAATGATCGACTTCGGTTTCGGCGATGCCCTAGCCAAAAAGGGGTACTTGAGGCCCTGCCACGGGTGGAATAGGTTTCCTGTATTGGCAAAGTGGAGAAGAAATGACCCGATAACATCGGCAGAACAGGCGTGTTTTACATGCGTAACGCGATCGAGACCGCACCGAGAGACGGGGAAGTCGTCATTCTCGAGGATGATCTCTTTGGGATGTGTGGCGTCGCTCGCTGGTCGCCTGAGGCTGGTGAATGGGTCGGTGAAAACGGCGAGCCGAGCAAGATCACGCCATCGCATTGGTATCCAATGCCGCGCGACAAATATCTCCAGGAGCACGATGGATCGACCAACCCCTCTCCGGCCGGGCCGTCGGCCTCGCGAGCGCGCCGCTATAGCTTCTTCCCCTTCTCCCCGAGCCGGGCTGCGCCACAACGGCTGCAGACCGCGCCGGTCAAAGCGAAGCGCGCGCCGCCTGCGCGGGGGGTATTTGCAGCTTCCTCGATCACCGCAATTCTCATTTGGGCGGCGCTCATCGGCCTGTATTTCCGCGCCGAGGTCGTCGCCTATGTGACCCGATACGCCGGTCAGCAGGATATCTTCGGGATCAGCACGATTAGCAGGCAG